>OLGB01004026.1_pt1 | contig 13009 bp, 14 predicted proteins | sample 1605691 | NCBI WGS metagenome assembly OLGB01 (sample SAMEA3888925, study PRJEB22519) | human gut metagenome | biome: human gut; feature: human-associated habitat; material: faeces | place: Denmark | collected 2010
CTTTAAAAACAAAATACATAACAACGCACAATATACACCTGTCCAAATAATTTCACTATACATATATTTATTCATAATCGGTGTATCTTTTTTCTTCGGAGGTTCTTCCATATATTCAATTAAAGGTGCTTCATAAGAAAATGCTACCCCTGCAAAAGTATCCATAATCATATTAAGCCATAACATTTGCACAATTGTAATCGGTGTTGTAACTCCAATAAAAGAACCAACTATTGATAAAACAAGTGCACACATATTAACAGTTAATTGATAAATAATAAACTTTCTAATACTTTTAAAAATAGTTCTACCATACAAAATAGCTTTACTAATTGATAAAATATTATTATCTAATATTACTATATCTGCAGCTTCTTTAGCAACTTCAGTACCACTGCCAACAGCAAAACCAACATTAGCTTTCTTTAAAGCTGGAGCATCATTTACACCATCTCCAGTCATACCAACAACTAAATCCATATCTTCTATAATGCTAACCATTCTACTTTTGTCTTGAGGTAATGCTCTTGCAATAACAGCAATTTTATTTAAATTCTTCTTTATATCTTCATCACTCATTTTTTCTAAATCACTACTACTTATTACCATATTACTATTTATATCAATAAGACCAACCTCACGCGCAATAGAAGTCGCAGTATCCATTGCATCCCCCGTTATCATAATTGGTTTAATACCAGCACTCTTAATTAATCTAATTCCTTCTTTAGCTTCATCTCTTAATTCATCTTTTATATTAACAAAACCTAACAAAGTTAATTCATCGAAACACTCACCATAAGCAAATACTAACACTCTTCCTGATGCTTTAGTATACATATTTATCTTTTTTAAAATAACACTTTTATTTACTAAAACAACCTCACTACCAAAAGAATTTAAATATTTCTTACACTTTGGCATTATTACTTCTAAAGCCCCTTTATAATATGTTATTCCATTACTTAATGTAACACTACTGTACTTATATTTACTATCAAAAGGTTCTTTTTTTATAACTTTATCTTTTATATTTTTATCACTACCTATAAAAGACATTAATGCTCTATCAGTAGAATTACCTCCTATAATACCTGTATCACTTATTATACTAGCATTATTATAATAAAATGATTTATACATTACTTCATAATTCTTACATTTTTTTACTTCACTTACATCTTTAAAAACCTTATTATCAGGAGTAACAAACTCAGTTACTTTAAGAATACCCTTAGTTAAAGTACCTGTTTTATCTGTTAAGAGGACATTTAAGCTACCAGCAGTTTCTATACCTACTAATTTTCTAACTAAAACATTATCTTTTAACATCTTTTTCATATTACTTGATAATACTAATGTAATCATCATTGGAAGTCCTTCAGGAACTGCCACCACTATAATTGTAACTGATAATGTTAAAGCATATAACAAATGATTAAACATCACTGGAAAATTACTAATTGTTGCTCTGATTAAATCTATATCAAAACTATTTTCAATTACAATACTAGAAAATAAATATGATATACTTGCAAGAATAGCTCCAACATAACCAATACGACTTATAGTTTTAGCAAGACCACGAAGCTTTATTTTTAGTGGACTTTCAGGAACAACTTCTTGTAATTCCTGAGATATTTTACCTAATATTGTTTTATCTCCAACAAGTCTTACCAACATTTCAGCTTCACCATTATAAACTACTGAACCACGATAAACTCTATTTACATCACTAATCACCGGACCATTTTTACTTACCTTCTTAGCTTCTTTAGTCACTCCATTTAAAGCTGACTCATCAACACTTAAAGAACCATTAATTAAGTAACCATCCGCTGGAATTTTCTACCGGCTAATAAGGATAACAACATCACCAACTACTATTTCAGATGATGGTATTTCGACAATTTTACCATTTCTTCTAACACACGCTTTAGTTTTTAATTGCTCTTCTTGTAATCTTGAAAATGCTTTCTCAGAACCATATTCACTAATACTTGAAATAAATGATGCTAAAAAAATAGCAATTAAAATACCAATAGTTTCATACCAGTCAAAATCACGAAAAAGCACTACCACTTTAATACCTAATGCTATCAACAATATTTTAATAATTGGGTCTCCTAAAGATTCCAATAATAGATGCAAAAAAGTATTCTTCTTTTGCTTAGTAATTTCATTTGTACCATGTTCTTTTCTAGATTGTATAACTTCTTTTTCGCTTAAACCCATATGCTTGTCCTCCCAGAATAAGTCTATGATTTTTTTTAACTACTTAGAACACAATTTATTTTTCTTATGTAAGACTTGCAAATTTTTCACCATCATGGAAACATTTTTTGTTGAAGATAAAATCTTCTTCAAAAAGCACCTCCTTTCATAAAAAAATTTTTAATATAAAAGACGCACATGTTATCATGTGCGTTATTTTTCTTTAACCTTTCGTTTCATTATCTTGTAGTTTTCTTGTTTCAATTAAGTCTGCTATTCCGCCTGCACTCATCGTAGACATAATACATACAACAATAGAATTAAGCAAGTTATCATCTATATGTAGAAAAAAACATACAACCCCACTTAAAATGCCAATCACAACATTTTGAATAGGAATAAACTTATTAGGAACATTCTCAATAAATATTTTTGTAATTGCTCCAAAAATATATGCTACAAGCATTATTATAACTGATAATGATATAGTCAAGATATCACCCCCTTTAAAGGTTAATTTATCTTACTATATCATATGAGCTAGTCCAATAAACATAAATTACTTATGCCCTTTATTCACTTTTATTTTTAAATTGAAGTATAATCGGTGTACCATCAAAATCAATATTATTTCTAATTTGATTTTCTAAATATCTTTCATAACTAAAATGAACTAAGCCTTTGTTATTTACAGAAAAAGTAAATTTCGGAGGACAATTACCAGTTTGACTTACAAAATATATTTTAAGTCTTTTACCTTTATAAGAAGGTGGTTCATGTAAACTAACTGCTTCCATAATAATATTATTAAGTAAACTTGTTTTTACTTCTTTTCTATTATTGTTATAAGCATTTATTACCTCAGGCATTAAAGTACTAACACGTTTTTTAGTTTTAGCACTTAAAAATACTACATGAGCATAAGGAATAAATTGAAATTCATTCTTTATTTCTTCTTTCCAATGTCTTATATCGCTATCTGGATTATTTATAGTATCCCATTTATTTACACAAATTACAATACCTTTACCAGCATCTAAAGCATATGATGCTATATGTTTATCATGTTCAATAATACCAGTTGATGCATCAATTACTAACACACAAACATCACTTCTATCAATTGCTTTAAGACTACGTATTAAGCTATACTTTTCAACACTTTCATAAATCTTACCTTTTTTTCGCATTCCTGCTGTATCAATAACAGTAATATCTTCATGATTATATTTAAATTTAGTATCTATGGCATCTCTAGTAGTACCAGCAATATCACTAACTATTGCTCTATCTTCATTTAATATTGCATTAATTAAACTACTTTTTCCAACATTAGGTCTTCCAATAATAGAAAATTTAATTGTATTATCTTCTTTTATTTCTTCTTCTGGTAAATCTTTAGTAATAGTATTAAGTAATTCATTAATACCAATATTATGAGATGCACTAACAGCAACTAACTCACTAAAACCTAATTCATAAAAATTATATAAATTGTCTTTTCTTTTATCATTATCAAGTTTATTAACAACCACAATAACTGGTTTACTTGTTCTATGTAATATTTCAGCAACCTTTCTATCACTTGCATCAATATCTTCTATACCATCTACTACAAACAAAACTAAATCTGCTTCATCAATTGCTAAAGTAGCTTGAGCAAGTATATCTTTTTGAAAATCATCAATTCCAAAAGAAATACCTCCTGTATCAATTAAATGAAATCTTTTATTATTATACTCTACTTTACCATATATTCTATCTCTAGTAACTCCTGGTGTATCCATAATAATAGATTTATTTTCTTTAATTAATCTATTAAATATACTACTTTTACCAACATTAGGTTTACCAACTAAACATACTGTTTGCATACTAACCTCCTTATCTAATAACTTTTATCACATACGTTATTTACATCATTACTTTTAATATTTAATGCTTTAGCATATACTCTATTATTCTTTTTATATATTTGTATTTCATCACACAACATACTCTTATTAGTAACATTATTTATTAAATCTTTCTTATTACTACTATTTACTTCATTACTTTTATAGTAATCACTATCTATTAGTTCTTTAACTGTTATTACTTTACAAAATTTACTTTCAACCCCATCTACAGTACATGCACCACCAAGAGAACTTTGGTTCTCTTGCCCATAAAGAATGGCGCTTGCTTCTAATTCATTTATTTTAGTATCTAATAACTTCTTTAAAGAATTATTTCTAATTCTCATAACTCCAAAAGTAGACATAGATATAATAATACTAAGTATTACTATAACTGCTAATAATTCAATCAATGTAAAGCCATTCTTTTTTTTCATATTTTTTCCTCGATTATACTTAATACTTCAGTTCTTCCTTTTTTAGTAACTGTACTAAATGTTATAAATTCATTATCATCAAATTTTAAAGTATCTTTAATTAATTTATCTTGTTTAATTCTACCATTCTTACTTACTTTATCATATTTAGTAGCAACAATAGTAATATCTAAGTTATAATACTTTAAAAACTCATACATTAAAACATCATCTTCAGTTGGTTTATGTCTATAATCTATTAACATAAATACATGTTTAAGATTTTCTCTAGATTTTAAATATTCTTCAATCATTAAACCAAACTTTTTTTGAGTATCTTTACTAACACTTGCATAACCATAACCAGGTACATCAACTAAATAAAATGCATCATTAACTTTATAAAAATTTAATGTTTGAGTTTTACCAGGTTTAGAACTTGTTCTAGCAAAGTTCTTTCTTTCAATTAATGTATTTATAAAACTACTCTTACCAACATTACTTCTACCCACAAGTAAAAATTCTGACTTTTTATCTTCTGGATACTGACTTCTTCTTACAGCAATAATTGGTTCATTCACACTTTCAATTTGCATAATTTGCATCACCTACTTAATTATATATTATTTCATTTAAAAATGCAAATTTTCATATATATTATTAACAAATAAAGGAGGAAAAATTACATGCACAATACTAATTTTCCTCCTTCAATAGACCCTCATACTTTTTCAATCATCGCTGTTGCAGTTGGTTATGCTTGTGTTGGGGATTATAATGCCAATGAACAAAACTCTATTGGTAACTGGTTAATACTTGTGGGACAATATATTCTAACACATGCAGCACAACAACAACTAATTGAGTCACGAATTGAAAACAACAACATAAATTCTAACTCCAAGAAAGCAAAAAAAGGTGGTTCCCCATACACAGATAATGAGAACCACAAAAGTAACCAAAACCAACGAAACGAAGTAGACTTCCTACTAGATGCATTAAACAAAATGCAACAAGAATTAGATAAACTAAAATAACTAAAAATTGCTCCTTCGTCGCAATTTTGCTTTCATCAATAACTGAAAGCAATTAAAACCATTCATTCGATGTAATCCTAAAGATGATTATTTATCACACTATATATATTTTGTATATTATTTTACTCTCACAGGGTCACTCATACTTCCTGACCCTGATACATATTTTACCGAAGACAAAAGATTGAAGGACGGACGCACCCCACTGTTGCCGCTGACAAAGTCGGCGTCCACATAACCACCGCTAAGCACATCGAACGCATTGTACAAATCGTCAGAATTGAGGGAAATTGTCCAATCCAATACTCCCATATACATCCAATTTATTGTTTTTATTGATGTTCCGTTTGCATCATTACCAATATAACTATGTAATGTTTTTGTCCATGCACTTGGACTTGCTGCAAATCCATAATCTGATACATACATTAATCCTATTTTTGCATCGTATGTTATATTTTCTACTGGGGCTACTATTTCATTTTGATATGCTACTGATGGAATTGATTTTGCTATATTATTAGACGTATTTCCTCCGACTTTCCATGTTGTTGTTGCTATTTTATTTGCCCATGTACTACCTATGTTATTTATAAAGTTTTTATTTAAATTTATTTTATTTAAATTAGACTCACTCCATGTGTTTTTTTTGGTCGCATTATTCCAATAATATTGATCTATTGATGTTAAACTTCCTTTGTAATATGATGTACTTGGAGTGCTCGTCCCATAATAATCTCCATTTGTTCCTAGTAATGCACTTGTAGCATAATCATATTTAATTAATTTTACTTTGTCTTCGAATACTCCGATTATTCTATATAAATTATCTGTTGGACATGGGTTTGTTGTTGAACCAAAGCATACAAAGTTATTTACACTTTCACTTGCTCCTGCATATCTGTATGAGTTATCACCTGCTCCATTGGTTAAACTTGAGTTATGATAGTATAGTGAATTTTCACCTTGAGTTCCTGTATATTGAGATATGACATAATCTGCCAATAAAGTTTGATTGCTTTGACTTTCTTGTTGTATCATTAATTTTGCATTAAAACTTTTTCCAGCATTTCCTGTTTGATTTGCGTTATAATTTACAAATGTTACTGTTATATTCCACTCTTCTGTTTTTGCTGGATTTGCTGTTATTTCTCTATTATCAAATAATGTAATTACTCCACTTTTTGTTGTTATATCAAAACCTGATATACTTGCGCCTTTTCCATCTGTTAATGTTTTATGTGTTAAACCCGTTATACTTGTTATTTCGTTTCCACTTGTATCTTTTATTGTTAAAAGTAATTCTGGTGTATTTTCATTTTGTGTGTACTTGAAATTATTTTTTGAAATAAGCAAATATAAATAATAATACTTTGTGGCATTATTTGTTTTATTATTTGCTGTTAAGAGTGCTGTTGCTGTTGTTGTATCTGATACACTATCTCCTCCTTTTACAAATGATGTTTCATCTGCTTGTAGTGCTAATGGGTCACCTACTGCAAATGAAAATCTATCATTTTCTGTTAAAGTTGATACACTTACATCAACCTCCTTATTATTTCCCAAATCTGCTTGGAAATATGCAAATGTTGCTGTTGCTACTAACAATATTAATGCTAGTGTTGCTGAAATTGTTACCACTGTTGTTTTTTTGTTATTCATAAATACCATCCTTCTAAACAGGTATTGTCAATACCTTATATTATTATTTTATATCAATAAATAGGTATTGTTAATACCTATTTAAGTTTTATTTTTCTTTCTTAATATATAATTAACTTTAGTGAGGTAAGATATGAAAATAAATGCAAACAAATATGAAACAAAAGGCGGCCAGCGCATCGTTACCGGTGAATATTCGTTACAAAACAAATACACTACCAGGCTTCCTCATGCCTACAAAGAACAAACATTCAACTATGGAACCATTCAACATACACGCGATTCCGAATATTCTGTGGATTGGTACGAAATACAATGGAATCCCTTATATAACCTGGAATACAAAAGTGGAGTTGTTCATGGTAAAATCAGATTTTCTCTAACTGATTTTGGCAAAAAGGTCACGCATGATTTACAAACACTTGCTAAAAAAGATCATATATCTATGGACTTCTATGCAAAAACTCAAAACGTCAACAGGGAAGGAATCACCATTCATGAGTTCGGCGCCTTCCATAGATATGCGATGAACAGTTATTGCCTGTCGGCTGCTTTGATTGCGCACTACGAAATGTACTTCTAAATATTTCGATAAAAAAGCCTTTAAACGCTGATATTCTCAGCATTTAAAGGCTTCTCTTTTAGTCCTGAACGTACGGCATCAGCGCCAGATGACGCGCTCTCTTGATCGCTACGGTCAGCGCTCTCTGATGTTTTGCACAGTTTCCTGTGATTCTTCTCGGAAGGATTTTTCCTCTCTCAGATACGTATCTCTTTAACTTGTTTACGTCCTTGTAATCGATCTCGCCGTTCTTATCGCCGCAGAATACGCAAACTTTTTTTCTTCTATGCATGCCGCCTCTTCTTACTCTGGAAGAATCGGACTTGTCACCTTTATTGAATGCCATTTTAAATTACCTCCTGTTAGTTTCGTTATACCAGTCCACTCACAACACCTTAGGAGTAAGGCACCGCTTTTCCGAAGACTGATTCGTTTAGTTGAATGGAAGTCCTTCGTCCTCGACTCCATCCGGAATATTCATAAATCCATCGCCGATCGCACTGGACGGAGCAGGTCTTGTTGCCTGCTGGTAGCCGCCGCGATTACCGCCGCCGTAGCTGTTTCCGCCGCCAAAGCTGCTGTTGTCGCCGCCCTGACCCTTACTGTCAGCGAATTCCTGGTCATCTACAATGATATCCGTTGTATAGACCTTCTGGCCATCCTTATTTACATAGCTTCCGGTCTGGATTCTTCCGGAAACCAGTACACGCATGCCCTGGCGGAAATATTTCTCCGCGAACTCACCTGCGCGGTCAAAAGCTACGATGTTGATAAAATCGGCCGTCTGGCCCTGATCGCCGTCCTGGTTTCTTCTGCCTCTTCTGTCAACTGCAAGTGTATATCTTGCGATCGCCATAGAGCGCTCGCCCTGGGAATAGCGTACTTCCGGGTCTCTGGTTAATCTACCCATAAGGATAACTCTGTTCATATTCTCACTCTTTCTTTATTAAGCGTCCTGTCTTACGCAAAGATAACGGACAACCGGCTCCATAATACGGATATGAGCCTCTACCTCGTTCGGGCAGTTTGCCTCGCCCTCAAAGTGGATGAAGTAGTAGAATCCCTCTTTGCTCTTCTGGATCTCATATGCAAGTCTCTTCTTGCCCCATTCGTCCACATCAACGACATTGCCGCCGAAACGTGTGATATAGCCTTTCACCTTTTCAAGTGCGGCTGCTCTTTCGTCATCTTCAAGTTTTGCGCTAAGAACAACTGCTAACTCGTATTTGTTCATAGTTTCATAAACCTCCTTCTGGTCTTCCGGCCCCCGATTTTCAGTATCAGGAGCAAGGATTTTTTACATGTCACAGGTAATAATCTTAGCAAAAAAGAGCAGGAAATGCAAGCACTTTTTGCCTGATTTCCTGCTCTTTTTATACTTTTTTCATTCCTTACCATCTTTCACACCGGTGAGAGATCCTGCGCCGGTCGAAATTTGGTGATCCGGCCTGTTTTTCAGAAGTTTTATCTGAAATTACGCCGTTTTTCTTGAAAAGATGCCTTTTACTTTATCGATATACGGCTTCGTCCACGGAATATTTCCAAGCAGGACGAATAATGTACAGATGGAAAGCACGATCGTGATCGGATGTCCGAACATCGCCATAAACGGGTTGTCGGAGGACGATGCCAGGGACACGGCCTGACGGAAATTGGAATCCATCATCTTTCCGAGTACCATCGCAAGGATCAGCGGGGCAACCGGATAATCGAACCGGCGCATCACGAATCCCATCAGTCCGAAGAAGAACATGAGTCCCACATCAAACAGACGGTTGTTGCACGCGAAGGAACCGATCACACAGAGGCTCGTTACCACCGGGATCATGATATTCTTCGGGATCGTAATGACCTTACAGATCCTCGGGGCAACAATCAGTCCTAACAGTAAAAGCGCAAAGCACGCGATGATTCCCGCTACTACGATCGAGTAGAAGGATTCTTTGTTCTGGGTGATAAATAACGGACCCGGCTGTAAACCATGGACATAGAATACAGAAAGAATGATCGCCGTGACCGCATCGCCCGGAACCGCAAGTGTCAGCATCGGGATCAGCGCACCGCCGATGCAGGCGTTGTTGGAGGACTCACTCGCCACGATTCCTTCGACCGCGCCTTCTCCGAACGGAACCTCCGGATCTTTCACGAGGCGTTTTGCCTCATTATAGGCGATAAAGGATGCCACCGGTCCGCCTGCTCCCGGAAGAGCGCCGACTAAAAGACCGATCGTGGATGTATATAAGGAAAGCTTCCAGCTTTTTAAGATCTCTTTCAGGCTGACCTTCGCCTTTTCCATCGCAAGGACATTCTGCTCCTGCTTCATGTTGTATACAACAGAGAGAACTTCCGCGAATCCAAAGAAGCCGACGAGTGCCGGTACCGTGCTGACGCCGCCGGTAAGGTTCTGGATCCCGAAGGTCAGACGTTTTGTTCCCATTAACGGGTCAAGTCCGATCATGCTGATCACGAGACCGATCATAACACTGATCAGGCCCTTCGCGTAGTTCTTCGTGCTGACGGATCCGACCGTCGCAAGTCCGAACAGAGCTAACAGGAAATAGTCCATTTTTGTAAATTTGATCGCAACTCTGGAGACCGGCTCTGCGAGAAGTCCGAGTGCCAGAAGTCCAAATAAGCTTCCGATGAAGGAATAGATCGTTGCGGTAAACAGTGCTTTGTAGGACTGCCCTTTTTTCGACATCGGATATCCGTCAAGCGTTGTTACAACGGAGGACGGAGCGCCCGGAATGTTGATCAGGATCGCCGATACCGCGCCGGAGAATACTCCGACTACATATACGCCCATGATCATCGCAAGGGCGTCTGAATGTTCCCAGGTATAAGTAATGGATACAAGAAGCGCTGTCGCCATGGACACGGAAAGTCCCGGGATCGCGCCTACGAACAGACCAGCCACAGAACCAAGGAGAACCATGAGGATAAACCGCGGATCGACCACGGATAACATCTGTAACATTTTCCCTTTCTCCTTTCTATGGCAGAAGCACATGTAAGAATGTGCGGAATGCAAGGCTTAAAAATAATGTAGTTCCGATCGGTACAAATACGAGGACCGGGATCTTTCTGACGCCCATGAAGATCATCATGGCGATCAGGAACACGATGGTCACAACTTCAAATGTTGAAAATGTGTACGCAAAAGATAAAATTCCGATGGTCACATACGGAACTTTTATAAAAGCAAGTGCTGCATAGTAGAGCACACAGAGGATCAGCGCGATCACGACCCAACGCCGCTTTTCTGTTTTTTCTTCTTTTGACACCTTCTTGTCATTCGGAACCGCGGCTTCTTTTTTCATTGCCGTAACTCCCTCTCCGACGATCCATAAGGACAGACCGATCATGGCAAGCGCCACGATGAGCGGAAACAGATACGGGGACTGCACCCAGCTCTTGTTAAATCCCTTTGCGTAGGATGAAAGAGAATACGAGAGCAGCACAAGGCCGCTCCCGCAAAATACAATTCCTTCGACGATCAGCGAATGAATTTTATTCTTCATTGATTATTCTCCAATTCTCTTGATGCCGAACTCTTCCGGACTCTTTTCAGCAACACCGTTGTCATACTGTAACCAGCAGATAACAGATTTCCAGTTGTCGTAGAATGCCTGGATGGAAGCGTCATCTGTATACTCTTTGTATACCGGATCAGCTGCATTCTGCTCTACGAACTCTGTCCACTCCGGATCAGCAAATACTTTCTGGGATGCTGCCTTTAATACGTCGACAACCTCCTGCGGAGTATCGTTGTTTACAACGAAGGAAAGAAGTGTGTACGGAATATTTAAGTACTTCTCAGCTTCCGGAACTGTCTCTGTGAATGCCGGGATATCCGGGTAAGCGTCCATTCTCTTGTCAGAGAATACTGCTAACGGTTTTACGTCGCCGCTCTCGATATAGCCGCCGAGTGTGGAGATGTTCGGGTTTGTAAAGTCAACCTGTCCGCCGATAACTCCGAGAAGTGCGTCATTACCGGAATCAAAGCTTGTCATTGCTACTTCATAGCCGAGCTCCTTTAATACGAGACCCTGGTTGTGTCCGCTTCCTCCAGGACCGGAGTGGGACATTGTGATCTTGCCCGGGTTTGCCTTGATATCGTCAAGAAGCTCTTCCAGTGTGTTGTACTTGGAATCTTTGCCAACTACGAGAACCTTCGGATCGCCGACTAACGGGGAGATAACGGTGAAGTCATCATATCCAAGGTCGCAGATGTTCATGGTTCTGTAGGTTCCCATTGTCTCTGCACAAACAAGAAGTGTGTAACCGTCGGACGGCTGCTCTTTTACGAACTGGCTGCCGATGGATCCGGATGCACCGCCCTGGTTGGTAACCGTGATCGGCTGTCCTAAATACTTCTCAAGCAGAACTGCCAGCTTTCTGCCCCATGTATCGGTTGTTCCGCCTGCGCCGTAAGGGATGATCATTGTGATCGGCTTTGTCGGATAATCAGCAGTTGCAACGAGATCGCCGGCTGCCTCTGCGGTGCTCTCTGCGTTTTTCGCTGCCTCTGTGGTTGTGTCTGCTGCTGTTGTTTCTGCTGCTGCGGTTGTCTCAGTCTTGGAAGATGTTGAGAGGCTGCATGGAGTAAGGGACATGCACATCATAGCTGCTGCCATGCCCAGTGCGATCATTTTTTTCATTGTGGTACTCTCCTCTTTTTTAGTTTTTGCTTCCGCCATCAAACTCATAACCCCGTGCTGACGCACTCACTGCCTGAATTTACAGGCTTTTTGTTTGTTAATGGCAAAAGAAAAATGAAGCTCTGCCAAGCAGCTGCTTATTTTTCTTTTGCGCTCATTATAACACACTGTTTTTTCAGAATCAATATAAAAACTTTTCCACTTTAAAGTTTTTATGCGTATATCACATTAAATTGTTAAGTCTTACGCCAGTCCCTGGATCAGGATCACCAGGATCAGGACCGGGAGAATATAGCGGAAATAGATCTTTACCCACTTCGCTTCCGGCATCTTAAGTCCCGTTCCATGGTTTGCTTCCGCAAGATACTTATCGTATCCCCAGCCCCACTTGCTCACGCAGAACAGAAGATAGACCAGAGATCCCAGCGGAAGGAGCAGGTTGCTGACCAGGAAATCCTCAGAGTCCAGGACATCTCTCGCACCGATAATGTGCAGACTGCTCCACACATTATATCCGAGTACGCAAGGCAGGCTTGCGATCAATACAAAAATACAATTT
>OLGB01004029.1_pt1 | contig 13002 bp, 10 predicted proteins | sample 1605691 | NCBI WGS metagenome assembly OLGB01 (sample SAMEA3888925, study PRJEB22519) | human gut metagenome | biome: human gut; feature: human-associated habitat; material: faeces | place: Denmark | collected 2010
GGGCCTCCCGCAGGGTTGCATCGAGAATTTGCTGTGCGTCATGATTCATGTGCATTGCCTCCGTACGGTGAAGAAATTCGGGCCGCGGCGGTTCAAGGACGCGGCCCGGAGAAAACGGGGATCAGAAGATCGCGGAAATGAGCAGGACGTTGATGATGGCAGCGACGCCGATGACGAGCGTTCCCAGCGTCTGCGTCTTGTAGCCGTCCTGGGGCTCCATCTCGCCGAAGTTGGTGACAACCCAGAAGTAGCTGTCGTTGGCGTGGGAGACGGTCATGGCGCCCGCGCCGATGGCCACGACGACCAGCGCCGCGTCCAGCGGGGTCACGAAGCCCAGCGTCATCATCAGCGGGGCGAGGATGCCGGCGCTGGTGGTGATGGCAACAGTGGAGCTGCCCTGAGCAGTCTTGAGAATCGCGGCCAGCAGGAAGGGGAACAGCAGGCCCAGCGTCTCCAGGGTGTTGGCATGGGTGGTGATGAAGTTGACCAGATCGGAGGAGGAGATCACCTTGCCCAGCACGCCGCCGGCGGCGGTCACGAACAGGATGGGTCCGACGGTCTTGAGGGTATCGTCCGTGAGGGCGTAGAATTCGCCCATCTTGCCGGACTGGGCCATGAGGATGACGCCCAGGATCAGGCCCACGGCCAGCGCGATGATGGGCTTGCCCAGGAACACGATGATCGCGGGATTGGAGCCGGCCATGCTGAACGCGCTGGCCACGCCCATCAGGATGATCGGCACCACGATGGGGGCGAAGGACATGAACGCGCCGGGGAGCTTGCCGTAGCTGGCCACCAGCTCCTCGTAGGTCTGTCCGATGGCCTCGGCGTTGGTGGGCTCATCCTTGGCCTTGACCTTTTTGCCGATGAAGAGCGCGAAGATGTAGCCGGCGATCAGCGGCAGGATGGAGCACACCGCGCCGATGGCCATGACCAGCAGCGTGAGGGTCGTCGATTCGACCTGTGCGGCGCGGCTCTTGCGCACGCCGATGATATAGCCCGCGTAGGAGATCACCGAAAAGAAGGCCGCGGCGATGCCGAACGTCGCGTCGCCGCCGTTCGAACGGATGTCGCCCGACGAGAGCAGTGCGGCGCCGGCGAGCGAAACGGCGATGGCCGAGAACAGCCGCCGCGAACAGCGTTCGCGGAAAAAGAGCGTCATGGCCAGCGCGACGGCCAGCGGATAGAGGAAATGAATGGTCGAAGCGACGCCTGTGGCAATGTTGGCATAGGCGAAGACGAGGCTCAGCGAACAGCCGGCCCGGAAGAGGCTCAGCAGGAAGACGACGCCGAAGTCCCTGCGGGCGATGCGCAGCCGCCGGCCCGTCGCCAGCCCGAAGAGCAGCAGCGCCGCCGAGGCGACGCCCCAGCGGTAGGTCAACACCTCGAACGGTGAAAAACCGTCGCGGAGCAGCGTGACGGTGAACAGCGGTGCCAGCCCGAAGGTCGACGAGGAGAGGGCGGCGTAGGCGATTCCTTTGGGATTGTTCATGGTTCGGATGCCGCACGGTTGCGTGCGGCATACAAAGATACGAATAAGTGAGGGCAGAAGCAAGCGTCAGCTTGATTCTGCCGAACGGGAGTATCTAAGGCGTCAGCCAAAGATACGAAAAGTCAAGGGCAGAAGCAAGCGCCAGCTTGATTCTGCCGAACGGGAGTATCTAAGGCGTCAGCCAAAGATGGAAACCTTTTTCGGAAAAGCCGAGGTTCTCCGTCCGATTTTCGGCGGCAGGGCCGCACGGGCCGTTCCCGCGTCGGGAGGGCGGTCGCGCAAACGCGGATACTGCGGTTTCTCTGCAAACGTTTTCCGGTACATTTTTCCGCAAAAAGTGATGCGAAACGCAAAAAAACGAATATTGCGCTTTCGGGATCAAAATTTTTTGTACATTTGTTTACCTGAAAACCATCGCGCTGCGTCCGGTCGTCCGAAGCGCTGCGCCCCGATTAAAACTGCTACCCATGGAACACGCCTATGTAATAGGTTTGGACTACGGAACGGATTCCGTGCGCGCCCTGCTGGTCGATGCCCTCACGGGGCGGGAGATCGACTCCGAAGTGGCGCTCTATCCCCGCTGGAACAAGGGGCTTTACAGCGATCCCCGCGTGGCTCGTTTCCGCCAACATCCCAAGGATTATCTCGAAGCGCTGCGTCAGGCGGTGCGTGCCGTGACCGGCCGCCATGCCGATCTGGCGCCCTACGTCCGGGCGCTGTCGGTCGATACGACGGCCAGCACCCCCTGCCTGACCGACAGGGCGGGAGTTCCCCTCTCGCTGCACGAGGAGTACGCCGAAAACCCCGACGCGATGTTCGTGCTGTGGAAGGACCATACGGGGCAGGCCGAATGCGAGGAGATCAACGCTCTCTGTGCCCGCTCCGAGATCAACTACGCCTGCCATTCGGGCAACTACTACTCGGCCGAATGTTTCTGGTCGAAGGTGCTGCACCTGTTGCGCCGGGACGAAGCGCTGCGGCGCGACGCCTGGTCGGTCGTCGAACTGTGTGACTGGATTCCCGCCGTGCTGACGGGGTGCCCCGACGCCGCGAGCGTCAAGATGGGCCACTGCGTCTGCGGTTCGAAACTGATGTGGGCCGAGGAGTGGGGCGGCTATCCGCCCGAAAAGTTCTTCGCCGAGCTCGATCCCGTGCTGCTGCCCGTGCTGCATCATCTGCCGAACGTCAACTACGGCTGCGACGTCGCGGCCGGCACCCTGACCGGGGAGTGGGCCTCCGAACTGGGGCTTCCGGCGGGTATTCCCGTCGGCGTGGGGTGCATCGATTCGCATTCGGGAGCAGTCGGCGCCGGCATCCGCTACGGGACGGTGGTGCTCAACCTCGGCACCTCGGCCTGTTACATGGCCGTCATGCCGCCCGAAGCGATGGGCGATAAGATCGTCGAGGGGATTTTCGGACAGGTCGACGGATCGATTCTGCCGCGCATGATCGGATTCGAGTCGGGTCTGTCGGCTTTCGGCGACGTCTACGCCTGGTTCAAGCGGCTGCTCTGCTGGCCGTTGCGGGAGATTCTCGCCCGTACAGAACTGGTCGACGCGCCGACGCGCGACCGGCTGATCGCCGAAACGGAGGCGGGGATCATGGATGCGCTCACACAGGGCGCTGCCGCACTGCCGTTGCGCGCCGACGCGCCGCTGGCTACCGACTGGCTCAACGGCCGCCGTTCGCCCTTCGCCGACAGTTCGCTCACGGGAACGCTCACGGGGCTGAACCTCTCGACCTCGGCTTCCGAGATCTACTACGCATTCGCCGAGGCGACGGCCTTCGCCACGAAACATATCCTCGACCACATGCGCGACAACGGCGTGCGCATCGACCGGCTGATCGGCGTGGGCGGCATCGCCCAGAAGTCGCCCTTCGTGATGCAGCTGCTGGCCGACACGACCGGTATGCGGATCGACGTCTCGGACTGCAAACAGGCCGGAGCGATGGGGGCGGTGGTCCACGCGGCTACCATCGCGGGACTCTACCCTTCGGTCACCGAAGCGCAGCAGGCGCTCTGCGCCCCCGCGTCGCGCAGCTACGTGCCCGACGTGTCGCGGCAGGCAGTGCTGAACGAACGTTATACCCGTTACCGCGCCGTGGGCGCCTTCACCGAACGACTGAAAAACAACCGATAGAACTTCAATCAACCAATGAATCTACTCAAAGACCCGAACAAACGCAAATGGGTGATCGTGGCGACCATGTTCATCGCCATCATCTGCAACTACCTCGACCGGCAGCTGCTCTCGATCCTCAAACCCGAAATTCTGGAACATTTCGGCATCGGCGACATGCAGTACGCATGGATCGTCAACGTCTTCCTGATCTGTTACGCGCTGATGTACCCCGTATCGGGGATTCTGGTCGACCGGTTCGGCCCCAAGCGGGTGATGCTCGCGGGCATCGCCGTCTGGTCGCTGGCCTGCATCGGCGGCGGCCTGGCGCAGACGGTCTGGCAGTTTGCCGTGTGCCGCGGCATCCTGGGACTGGCCGAGCCGACGATCTTCGCCGGACAGCTGGTGGCCGTGACGCTCTGGTTCGAGAAGCGGCAGCGTGCGACGGCCAACAGCCTTTGTACGGTCGGCGGATCGCTGGGCGCGGTGATCGCACCGCTGGTGATCGCATGGCTCATGCGCTGGTTTTCGAACTGGCAGGAGGTGTTCCTCGTGGCCGGTGTGGCGGGTCTCGTCATCGCGGGGCTGTGGATGGTCGTCTACCGCACGCCGTCGCAGGAGATTCTCGACCGTACGGTCAACGTAGACCGGATGACCTCCTCCGGCGAGGAGCAGAAGTCCTTCACGCTGGGCGGGCTTTTCCGTACGCGCACGCTGTGGGGCGCCTTCCTGATCCGTCTGATAAGCGACCCCGTGTGGTATTTCTGCTGTTTCTGGCTGCCGGGCTACCTGCGCGGCATGGGCGAGGCGCAGAACCTCACGCACGAACAGACGCTCAACATGATCCAGTGGATCGGCGGCATCCCGTTCCTCGTCGGTGCGCTGGGCGGAATCCTCACCTCGGTCTGGTCGGATTCGATGATAAAGCGGGGTCGCAGCGCACTGTCGGCGCGCAAGGTCATGCTGATGGCGGTGGTCGTCGTCGCACCGCTCTGTGCGGCGGTGCCTTATGTCGGCGCCAGCGAGACGCTCTCGTTCGCATGGCGTGTGGGGCTGGTCGTGGCGATTTTCAGCCTCGTAGCGGTGATGTGCCTCAGCTGGCTCTATACGCTGCCGGTCGTGCTGGCCGAGACCTTCCCGATCAAGAATGTGGCCAGCGTGATGGGCATCTGCTGCGGTGCGGGCGCACTGGGCAGCGTGGTGTTCAACCAGTTCGTCGGGTCGATCCCGTCCGAAGCGTGGTATACGCTCTTCGCGATTATGGGTACGCTCCACATCATCGCGGCCGTCGTGTTGTGGAAGATGGTGCGTCCCGAGTCGCCGGAGACGAAATAAACGAATAAACTGTCGAATTGCTATGAAGACGATAAAAGAACCCGCACGCGACATTCCCGTCCGCGCCGAGGCGGACGTTCTGGTCGTGGGCGGCGGCCCCGCCGGCATCATGGCCGCCGAGGCGGCTGCGGGCGACGGCCTGCGCGTAATGCTTGTCGAGAGCCGCGGTTTTCTGGGCGGCAACCTTACGATCGGTCTGCCGATTCTCGGTTTTCTGGGCCGCAAGGGCAACCAGATCATCGAGGGGTCGGCGCAGCGGTTCATCGACCGGCTGCGTGCACGCGGCGCGGCGAGCGAACACCGCCCCTGCAAGAACCACATGAGCCTGACGATCATCGACGAGGAGGAGGTCAAGCGCACGGCGCTCGAAATCATGGAGGAGAAGGGCGTCGAGGTATTGCTTTACACCTTTTTCGCCGATGCGATCCGCAAGGGGGATGCGGTGAAGGGCGTCGTCGTCGAGAGCAAGGCGGGCCGCGAAGCGATCCTGGCCAAAACGGTCATCGACTGTACGGGCGACGGCGACGTGGCCTTCCGTGCGGGCGTCGAATGCCGCAAGGGCGACGCCGAAGGCGGCATGCAGCCGCCGACGCTGATGTTCTGCATGAAGGGTGTCGACGTGCAGCGGCTGCGCGACGCGATCGTCCAGCATCCCGACGTCTACGACATGGACACCATGCCGGCCGAGCAGTTCCGCACGGGCAAGTTCATCACCGTCGGCTTGCGCAACCAAATCGAGCAGGCGCGCGCCAAGGGTATCCACATCCCCGTAGCACGCACGATCCTCATCACGGGACTTGCCGACGACGAGATCTGGGTCAACATGACGCGCGTGAGCGGCGTCGATTCGACCCGTCCCGAGAGCTATACCTACGGGGAGATCGAAGGACGCAAACAGATTTACGAGATCGCGCGCTACCTGCGCGAGTTCGTGCCGGGCTTCGCCGACGCCCGTATCGAGAAGGTCGCTCCCTTCATGGGTATCCGCGAGAGCCGCGTGATCGTGGGCAGATACGTCCTCACGGCCGAGGACATCATCGCGTGTCGCCGCTTCGGCGATGCGATCGCCGTGGCGGGCTATCCGGTGGACATCCACCACGCCAAGGGCGGCGACTGCACGATGCATTTCTGCGACGACAGTTACGACATTCCCTACCGCTGCCTGCTGCCCGAACGGGTGGCGGGACTGCTGGTGGCGGGCCGCTGCTCGTCGATGAACCACGAGGCGATGGCTTCGACGCGCGTCATGTCGACCTGCATGGCGTTGGGCGAAGCGGCCGGACGCGCCGCACGGCTGGCCTTGAAGGCGGGCGTGCAGCCCGCCGACCTCGACGTGGAGGCACTGCGCGCCGAATTGCGTGCGACGGGCGCCTATTTGGGATAGAATTACCCGATTAATTCATCCGACATTTTCGCTGAGCCGAATAAGCAGAGCCGCGCTTGCGCGAGCCATGCCATGGCGAGAAAAATGAAGAATAAATTCAAGATAAAACATCAACCGATACCGAAAATGAAACAGATTGAAGAACCGGCCCGGCGGATTCCGGTGCGTGCGGAGGTGGATGTCCTGGTCGTGGGCGCAGGCCCTGCGGGACTTATGGCAGCCCAGGCGGCTGCTTTGGAGAAAGGCACCAAAGTAATGCTCGTCGAGAGCCGCGGTTTCTTGGGCGGCAACATGACCATCGGTCTGCCGCTGCTCGGATTCCTCGGGCGCAAAGGCAACGTCGTCATCAAGGGTCTGCCGTTGCAGTTCGTCGAGCGTCTGCAAGAGAAGGGGCTGGCTACGCACCACCGTGCATGTCCGCTCCACGTCAGCCTTACGATGATCGACCCCGAGGGAACGAAACATCTGGCATTCCAGATTATCAAGGAGTGCGGCATCGACCTGCTGATGTACGCCTTCGCAACCGACGTCATCATGGAGGGCAACACCGTCAAAGGCGTAATCATCGACTCCAAAAAGGGGCGCGAAGCGATTCTCGCCAAGCGCGTCATCGACTGTACGGGCGACGGCGACATCGCCTACCGTGCGGGGGCACCGATGAACTACGGCAACGAAAAGGGCATCCCGCAGCCTCCGACGCTCATGTTTTCGATGCGCGGGGTCGATTCGCGCAAACTGCGCGACGCCGTGGCCGATCATCCGGACGTATACGACATCGACTTCATCCCCAACGAGTTCTTCCGCGCGGACGACAACTGTACGTTCGTCGGCTTCCGCAACCAAATCAAGAAGGCCCGCGAGGCAGGCTACAAACTCCCTGTCGAGCGTACCATCTTCATGACGGGCATGGCTCCCGACGAGTGGTGGGTGAACATGTCGCGCGTCAACGGCATCGACGCAACCGACCCTGCACAGTACACGCAGGGCGAGATCATCTGCGCCGAGCAGAACGAGGAGATCGTACGCTATCTGAAAGCATACATCCCCGGTTTCGAGAACGCATACGTGGACCGCGTCGCTCCGTTCATGGGCATCCGCGAAACCCGTCGCATCGTCGGGGAATACATTCTGACCGAGGACGACATCTTCAACTGCGCCAGGTTCGACGACGTCATCGCCGTCGCAAGTTATCCGGTGGACCTTCACCATCCGGTGGGCGGCGACTGCTCGCTCTACTGGTGTCCGGACTGCTACGACATCCCGTACCGCTGTCTGATACCGCAGAAAATCGACGGCCTCATCGTCGCCGGACGCAACGTGTCGATGACGCATCTCGCATTGGCTTCCGCCCGCGTCATGGCTCCTGCAATGGCTCTCGGCGAGGCTGCGGGCAAGGCTGCGGCACTCTCCGTCAAGGAGAATGTCGAACTGCGCGACCTCGACGTCCGAAAACTGCAAGAGTCGCTCAAAGCGGAGGGCGTATATTTCAGAGAGTAGCGTATGTTCCGCAGGATTCTGATAATTACCGGTGTGCTGCTGTCGCTCGCCGGTACCGCCGAAGCCGGCGAAAAGGCTGAATCCGACGACGGCATCCACCGCGTGATGACGTGCAACATCCGCATCACGGGGCTCGAAGCCGACGCTCCCTATCCCGAACGGGTCTGGGAGAACCGCCGCGATCTGTGCGTCGAGACGATCCTTTCACGGCGTCCCGACATCATCTGCTTGCAGGAGGCGATCTACGACTCCTACGCCTATCTGAAAGAGAAGTTGCGCGGCTACGCGCCCTACGGATTCGCAGGGCCGGAGATGGATCCTTATACCGAAGGGTATCATTTCATCGGCAAGAACGTGATCTTCTTCCGCCGCGACCGCTACGAGTTCGTCTCGGCAGGGTGCTACTGGCTGTCGGAGACGCCGCTCATTGGCGGCAGCTGTTCGTGGAATACCACGCGGGCGCGCCACTGCAACTGGGTGCGGCTGCGCGACAAACGTTCGGGCCGCGAGCTGCGCGTATTGGACGTGCACCTCGACCACAAGAGCGACGAGGCGCGCCGCGAGCAGATCCGGATGGTGATGGACGAGTGCGCGCAGTACGCCCCCGATTTCCCGCAGATTCTCTGCGGCGATTTCAACGCGGGTATCGACAGCGCGCCGATCGGCTACATCCGCACGGTCGACGGCTGGCGCGAGATGTACGAGAGCGTTCACGGGCCGGGCGAAACGGGCTTCACCGCCCATGCCTTCAAGGGCGAGGAGTACAAGCCCAAGAAGTCGCACCGCATCGATTTCATCTTCTATCGCGGCGACGTGGAGGTGTGCGATGCGGAGATCGTGCGCGACCGCAAGGGGGCGATGTACCCCAGCGACCACTATTTCCTCTTCTCGGAGTTCACGCTTCGCTGAGCGTCGCGAAGGGATTGAAAAACGGGCCGGTCTTCTAAGACCGGCCCGTTTCCGTTTCGGGGGCGTGTTCAGAAGATGCCCGTGAGCATCGCCTTTACGACGTTGCGATCGGGATTCGTGCCGCCGTATTGTTCATAGGTGTAGTTGAGCTGGCAGCGCAGATGCTTGAAGGGCTGCCAGGTGACGCCCGCCGTGTAGTTGGTCTGCCGCGCTGCGGAGCGTCCCGCCACTTCGTCGAACTGCTCGAACCGCGCGGCCGGCAGCCACTTGGGAGTCACCCAGCAGGCGGCCATCGCGTAGTAGCCGCGGCTGTCGAACGGTGCGGCCACGTCGGGCGAGACGATGCCGGTACGGCCGGCGATATACTCGCCGCGGGCGATCCAGCGTCCGTCGTCGTAGCATACGCCGCCGCCGTAGCGCGTGCGTCGGGCGTAATCGGTGCCTACTTCGCCCCAGTAGTAGTATCCCGCGAAAGAGAGCGCGCGCAGGGGTTGAACCATCAGCCGCGCCACGACGTCCTTGCTCTTGTTCTTGTCCTTGATGTTGATCCCTTCGCCGTTGAATACGCCGACGTTGTAGTTGAGGATGCTGTATCCGTCGCGGTCGATCAATCCGCCGTAGAGCTGTGCGCCCAGGTCGCGTCCCGTGGCGTTGACACCGCAGACGTCGGTGAACCCCATCAGGCGGCAGACCGCCATCGAATATTCGATGAATTCGTATTTGAGCGGCACGTAGTGCGTGTTCTCGATCGAGAACGGAACCTTGAATTGTCCGACCTGCACGTTGAGGGCTTCCAGCGGTTTGTAGCGCAGGTAGATGTCGACGATCTTGGGCGATGCGAATTCGAGTTGCAGCCGGTAGTCGATCTTGGGCGAAATGTCGCCCTGGAAGTCCACGCGGGCGCGTTTGACGAAGAAGGTCGATGCGTCGTCGCTCCATTCGTAACCCAGTTGCAGATAGCCGGAGATGCGCGGGAGGCGCGACAGGATCCGGTCGGCGGCCGCCGACCGGCCTTTGAGCGTTTCGACCTCCGCCGAGAGGCGTTCGACGGTAGCAGCGAGCGAGTCGCGCTGCTGCGCGGCGCCCCGTGTCGCCGGAAAGAGGCCGGCGGCGACCGCCAGCGCAAGGAGGAGTCTCTTCATGGATCGTAAGGATTGTTTTGCAGCCGCAAAGTTCGAAAGATATTCCCGGATTTCCCTACGTGAAAATACCTAAAAACACGAAAGCCGCCGGTGTGTCGGTCCGGCGGCTTTTGCGAAGATCTGCGAGGGTCGGTTTTATCGCGGCAGAGGGAACGAGAGGGTGCGGGCGTCGAGATAGCTGCCCGGATAGATGCTTCCCACGCCCCAGATGCGGCGGCCGTACTCCCAGTTGAAGGCCTGTCCGTTGGAGACGGCGAGCCAACCGCTGGTCAGCCGCCGCACGAAGTCGCGTTCGATCGGCGTGACCTGCTGCTGGCGGGGCATACTCCAACGCTCCATTTCGGGTTTGTGCAGCGGAACGGGTTCGAGAATATGTCCGTCGACGACGACCGTTCCGGGTATCCATTTGTCGACGCGCAGCGAATCGGGAATCCGTTCCAGCAACTCCTGCAACTCTCCCTCGACCGCCTGTTCGACACGTTGCTCCGTCGTTTCGCGGGCCCGCTGCTGCTCCTGCCGTTCGATCTCCGCCTCCGTCACGGGAGGCTCCTGCGCTCCTGCGGCACTCGCGGCGAGCAGGAAGAGGATCGATAGGAAAAGATTCGTTTTCAACAGTTGTTTTTTCGCCATGGCATAGCTCGCGCAAGCGCGGCTCTGCCCATTTGGCTTAACGAAAACGTTCTTGTTCATCATAGCTATATTCCGGTTTGCGGTTCGTCAAAATACCTCCTGCAAAATCCTTACCGACTGCACGGCGTGAATCGCGTCGAGGTGGTAGCCGTAGTAGACCAGCAGGGCGTCGAGATAGGCCACGCGCTGGCGGCGGTTGAGTCCGATCTCGGCGATGTAGCGTACGTCGCACTCCAACAGGTCGTGCAGGATGCGGGCGTCGTCGGCCGAAAGCACCTCGCCGTGCGGCGGCCGCAGCGGCGTGAACGAACCCTCGCGGATGTCGAACCACGCCCCCGGCAGGTAGGCGTTGCCCGGCGAAAAGCCCAGAAACCGGCTCAGGTTCGTCAGGAACCAGAGGTGGAAATTGGCCACCCCCTCGTCCAGCGCGTCGAGTGCCGCCACCGAACCCCAGACGAAGTCGAAGAGCCGCTGGTTGGGTTCGCACTCCTTGACCAGCCGGTAGAGCACCTCGGCCATGAAGAGCGCGATGGTCGACTTGCGGACGTCGAACGGCAGCGATTGCAGCACGATCCCGCTGCGGACCTCGCGGAAGCGGTGCATCTGCATGCGCGACGACTCCAACCCCTCGAACTCCACGGCGAACATCGGTTGGAACAGCGCCAGCTTCGACCCGTGGCCGCGTGCCGACCGGACGCCCTGCACCATGTAGCTCTGCCTCCCGCCGCTGTCGGTGAGCAGGTAGACGACCATTCCCGAATCGCCGTATTTGAGCGTGTGCAGCACGATGCCGCGCGCCTTGTAGGATTTCATACTCATGACCGTCCGGCCCCGACAGGGATTCTGTTCGCTTTCGGTATCTATCGATCTAACGTATCCGCTCCGAAATAATTGTCGTTTTCAGCTATGAATTTGTCAATTTTTCACGGCGTCCACGCGTGCCCAGCCGTCGCGCAGCGCATGTCCCGTAACGGAGAAGCCCGCAGCGCGCGCCGCTTCGGAGAGCGGAGCGACGTCGGCTTCCAGAATCCCGCTCATGAGCAGCCAGCCGCCTGCGTCGAGCGCTGCGGCATAGGCCGGCAGCTGCGCCAGCAGGATATTGCGGTTGATGTTGGCCGCGATGAAATCGTACCGCCGTCCGGCGATCGCCCCGATGTCGCCCAGCAGGGGCGTGACCCGTGTTTCGACGCTGTTGGCGCGGATGTTTTCGACGCAGTTCTCATAGGCCCATTCGTCGATGTCGACCGCATCGACCGCTTCGGCGCCGCGCAGGGCGGCCACGATGGCCAATACACCCGTGCCGCTGCCCATATCGAGGCCCCGCAATCCCGTCACGTCGCGGTCGAGCAATCCGGAAGCCATCAGGCAGGTCGTGGCGTGGTGGCCCGTGCCGAACGACATTTTGGGCATGATGACCACCTCCGCCTCCGTGGCGGCGGGAGCGTGGAACGGGGCACGGATCGTGAGCCGGCCGTCGACTTCGACAGGCGTGAAGTTGCTTTCCCACAGTGCGTTCCAATTTTGCGGTTCGATGCTCAGAAAGGTGGCGCGTCCGACGCCGTAACGCGCCAGCAGCGCATCCACTTCGCCTTTGCAGTCGGCCAGCCGCTCCTGGGGGATGTAGGCTTTGAGCCGTGCGCCCTCCTGCTCGAAACTCTCGAAAGGAAAATCGGCCAGTTCGGCCGTCAGAATCTCCGCCTGTTCGGCGTCGGCCGCATCCAGCGTCAGTTCGATGTAATCCATAATATTATGTAAAATTATTGCTATCTTTGTACACCGGCTTCGGCAGCGGGCAAACGGGGTTTGCCGCTGCGTTCGGCTTCGGGGTTTCCATCAGACAAAGTTAGGGATAATATGGCAGAAAACAGCAGACGGTGGGCGGAAATCTCCCGCAGGTACCGTACCTACATCAAGCTCGAAAAGCGGCTGTCGGCCAATACGGTCGAATCCTACATGCGCGATCTGGAACAGTTCGCCCATTTCGTGCTGCGGATGTGGGACGTGCCGCCGCGCAAGGTCGAGTCGCAGATGATCGAGCGTTACATGGCGTGGCTCTACGATCGCGGCTGCGAGAAGAGTTCGCAGGCGCGTGCGCTGAGCGGTCTGAAAAGTTTTTTCAACTATCTGCTGCTCACCGATGCGATCGAGAGTTCGCCCTTGGAGTTCATCGAGATGCCCAAGTTCAGCCGCCGGCTGCCCGACGTGCTGTCGACCGCCGAGATCGACCGGATTCTCGCCGCAATCGACCGCACGACGCCCAAGGGCGTGCGCGACGACGCGATGCTCGAACTGCTCTATTCGTGCGGACTGCGTGTCTCGGAGTTGATCTCGCTGAGGCTGTGCGATCTCTTCTTCGGCGAAGGATACATCCGAGTGATCGGCAAGGGCGACAAGCAGCGGTTGGTTCCGGTGAGCGACACGGCCCGCGAAAAGATTTACGCCTATCTCGATTGCCGCAAAGGCGGCAGTTCGAGCGAGGAGACGCTCTTCCTG
>OLGB01004033.1_pt1 | contig 12999 bp, 19 predicted proteins | sample 1605691 | NCBI WGS metagenome assembly OLGB01 (sample SAMEA3888925, study PRJEB22519) | human gut metagenome | biome: human gut; feature: human-associated habitat; material: faeces | place: Denmark | collected 2010
CCACCTTCTTGCCCTTCGGACAAGAAGTATCCCTCGCTTTCAGCTCGTTCGCTTACAATCTGTCAATCATATCTGTATCTGAAAATCGCCAAACTCAAACAGTCCCTCCCCTTGTTTGAGCTGCCCTTTTTCTTCTAGCTGTTTAAATCCGTTTTCAATGTCATTGATCAGCGAAACGGAAATGTCCAACTGATGATGTCCCGGTAAAACCCTAACAATCTCATATTGCTGCAGACGTTTGACGGAGCGATAGAAAAGCTGCGGATTCGTAGTCGGATAAAACGCGTATAAACAGCCCTTGTAAATCAGATCGCCCGAAAACAGGTATCTTCGCTCCGGCTCATAAAAACAGCAATGTCCGGGAGAATGCCCCGGTGTATGTATAACCCTGATCTTCCGTCCGCCCAGATTCAGCCAATCGTTATCCTGTAAAATGGTCTGTGGTGTTCCCTGAAAGATCCGATAATTGCCAGGATCAAACTCTGCGGGAAAATCGCAGGGAGCCTTAGTCAGATTGCTTATGACAGCCTGAAGTGGAAGCGGAAATTTAACCGACAGCCAATCCTTTTCAAATGCATGGACCGCAATCTGCTCAAAATATTGATGCCCACCGATGTGATCCCAATGTGCATGAGTCGTAACAACCATGACAGGTAACGTTGTCAGACTATCCACGATATTTTTAATGTTGGAAACACCTAATCCAGTGTCGATCAGAATCGCTCTCTCCCGCCCGCATAGCAGGTAACAATGTGTTTCCTCCCAATGCTTATATTCACTGATCGCAAATGTCTGGGAATCGATCTGCTCCACCGTAAACCAATGATCCATAGAAATACCTTCTCCATCAAATATTGATTGCTCCAGTTTCAAAAATTAGAACTGATCTAACTAATGCTGTTCCACATAGTCAATAAATTCTTGTGTCTTAGACCAGTATTTAATTCCCCAATTTTCAAAATTCCATTCATCCATATAATTGTTACATTCATAGTCAATATAAAAAATCTGTTCCTCTTGCACAATGAAATTTGTCGGGAAATAATCTATATTCAAGCCTGCTTCATATACTACTTTCGCCATTTCTCTCATTTGCATCAAATACAAATCTTTCATTGTATCATTTTTCACTAAATCATATATAGTTGGTCCATCAATATATTCTTTTAATATTCTTTCATTTGCTATATCAATGTCTAACATTCTTGGAATTCTAATTCCTGTTTGCAGCAGTCTATTATAATCATTTTGTTCCGTTTCAATTTTATTGCCAAATGAGTAATATTCACATGGTTCATGGTGTATCTGCTTTAACACATAAAAGTTACCTTCTCGTTCTGCTAAATAGGAATAACCACCTTTTCCATGTCCTAATAATTTCACAATTTTATATTCTTTCTGATTAACACTCATAACATCTTGCATTATCATATCTCCTATAATTCAAATTTATTAAACTGTTCTACCTATTGGAAATTATTGGGTTCTTTCCATAAATAAAATTTCAATCTTCTTAATTCTACAAATTGGGATTTGACAAGTACCTTATAGCTTCATATTTTCAAACCTATTATATCAATTTTTTCTTGATTTAATCATAAAAAATGCTATACCAGCAACTATTATGTATCCGAACAATGAAATAACAGACGATTCAATTCCAAATTCTCCACCTGTGATGGCGAAATCTTTTGAATTAAGTACATATGTCATTATAGAATATTTATCCATTTTTTCCCCAATAGCTAATCCTCCACCAATAATCACAACGTTCCAGATAGCATGAACTATTCCACTATTCCAAACTGAACCACTTTCTATTGCAATCATCGAAAACATAACGCCTACCATCGTTCCGGCGATAATTACTAATAAACAACTGCCTATTGAAAAATCCTGTCCAAGAACATGTACAATACCAAATAACATTGATGGAACAATTACAGCCACCTTAATATTCCATCTTTTCTTTAATGCATTAAGTATAACTCCTCTAAACACCATTTCTTCAACAAATCCAGCCGCTATTCCGGTAAATGCAACCCCTGCACTTAAAGTATTGAACATCTGATTTCCATTCATATTTGAGGATACATACTTACCGTTGAATATTAAAAGATAACTTCCTTTTATAACAAATGGTAATAATACAGCTATTAAAATCCATCTTATTTTAATAGCAAATTTAGGCATTCCGAAATCCGAAGTCGGCAATTTAATAATTTTGCTAATAAACATTTTCAGAATAAGATATGTCAATCCAGCATATATAATTCCAGCGATAATATTACAAATGCCAGTTGGAATTTTTATTATAACAAACATACTTGCAATGGATTGTGCAATAATCTGTGTGATTATTAAAATAAATATGGCAACAAATGATGTGCTAATTGCTTTTTTTGTACTCATTTTATTTCTCCTTTATAACTTTCGATTTTCTCAATTCTCCAAACTTGAAGTTATAGTTTTCCTTACTTCTATAAATCTTCATCTTCTTCATCTTCTTTATCTTTTTTTCGTTTACTGCTACGTGAACTATCTATTCCTGCTCCAACAGCTACACCGATAGCAATTCCCAAAGGAAGATTATCTAAGGCAGTTCCAAATGCAACACCTAAACATAAACCAATTGCCATATACATGATGACACCTCCATAAATTTCGATTTGTAAAACACATTCATCACTGCCACGTCCTATCGTACTCTGCCGCTTGAAAATAATACCGGACATATCCCCATAGACACGATCATCACTCAGGCAGAAGGTAGCTGCCAATTCTTTGCAACCCAGTAATTCGCAGTACTTCATATAGGGACATTGCAGAATATTGACCCTGTAATGCTTGTTGTCGGATTCAAATTCTTTCGTTTTGAAACCTGCTTCTTCATTGAACATGATATGGATCATTCTGGGGAAGATCTGAAAGAAAAGAGGTCGGATAAACGGGATCTTCGTCACCGCATGCAGACGTTTTCGATCAGGCTCAACACCTATTCTTACAGATTCTTCGATCAGGCTGATAGCTTCTTCACATGAAATATATTTGATCATCTGTAGATAAAAGGCAGCTCGCGGGAATATCATCTGTTCGGTATGTATCCTCTCCTTTTTAGGCAGACTTTTATATTTTTCACATAATCCGTTGCAAAGGTTTACGGCATCTGTCACCAGAACATCCGTCTGTTGTGTGCCAATCTTCTTTCTCAGTTCACTTAAGACATAAGAAAAGCCATCCAGTTTTTCATAATATCTTTTATCAACCATAATTCTATGCTCCCCGCATTTTTGCCGATCATAAATTTTCCGTTATCTGTTTCAAGATCAAACTCCATTTTCATCCGGCTCGCATCCAAAAGCTGTAGGTTACTCATAAGGATAATTATGTTCCGATTTCGATTGAAATTCTTTTAGGTTGACGATTTTCATATCTTTATTAAATTCAATCATAGATACTCCGTCAAATCCACCAATCTCATTGTTATAATCACATTCAAAATACCATTCTACAATTGTGGGTTCGCCCTGGTGAATAAAATTTTTTATTTCCCACTTTAAAACTGTACCTTTTTTATTCCAATCAGAAAACCATTTTAAGATTTGAGGCAATCCGTGATATTCCGGTCCATAGCACTCACTATAAATAATATCATCAGAAAAAATGTTTCCTAATGGTTCGATGTTTTTATCAAGCCATGATTGGAAATATCTTTTAACAATATCTTCTTTTTCTATAAGCCTTTTATATTCAACATTCATTTACATGATCTCCTTACAAAAGCCGGAAATTATCTATCAATCACCCAATAATCCTTATAAGCGTAACTATCTATTGTTCCAACCAACAGCTTTTCTGATTTTTCAAATCCCATTCTTTTCATTGCTTCCATTCTTTCAACTGCATAAACAGGAACTTTTGTAATTATTTCCTCGCACTCAAACAGATCAAATGCAGGTGGTACAATAAGATTCATAATTGTAAAAATTTCTCCTGAAGTTTCATATTCACTTTTTAAATCAAGTCTAAGAACACCCACATGATTAAAATCATCGTTTGCATTGCGATGAAACACTTCGATCGTGCCGATGGCTTTATGCTTTTCTTTGTCAATAATAGTCCATCTGACAAACCATTTGGATAAATAGGAACTCAGCCAAAACTCAATCGCCTGCCGCATTCGCTCTACACTGGGATAATAGAAATTATCTCCATGACAGTTATCGCTGTTGAAAAAAGGCAGTGCATTTTTATCACTATACACACTTACAAGGTCCTTTGCATCATCAAGTTGTGAAAACCGTAATAGAAATCTATCATTTTCAAAAGCTGGACAGTTTTTATATACATTTGACATTTTATGTTTTCTCCCCGCACCTGATCCAGTTGATAACCTCCCGCTCTGTCTGATCAACCATCCTGTTTATCTCACCATATCTATTATGATTTTCTGTTTTTGTGATACAACTGATCTCCATTAATTTTTTCATGATTAACAGGTCAGAAATCCTGTAATCAGCAAACTATTTATTTAAACTCATTTTCATGTTTTTTAAAGAAATTGTAAAAGTATCGCACATTATCTAAATCACTCCATTTCGTAACATCATACTCTTTCGTATCAAGATTGTATATTTTCGCATCTAATGTTCCCAGCATGAATGGCGAATGTGTTGCAATAATAAATTGACACTCTAACAACCTTGCCATTTTATTAATTTCTTCTGCTAACATAACCTGATTGGCTGGCGAAAGCGATACTTCTGGTTCATCTAATAAATACAATGCGTCTGGTTGCAAATATTCCTCAAAATATTGAATCGATGTCTCTCCATTAGAATATTTTTCCTGCGAAAACTTTATATATTCTTCCTGCTTACAACCTTCTTTTGATGCTAAAAATTTCTTTGCTTCAACTAAAGACATACCACTCTTAACACAATCATACTCCATGCCATCTGATAATATCTGCTTTTGTTGTATCTTCTTAATTTCATACAATATATCTTCACTTTTAATATATCGGCTATTGGTTGGTATGTTTCTTATCATATTTCCATAATCATCTTCTCCAAAAGAATACGAACATTCGCTGGAAAACAAGCCACAGTAATCAACTATTCCATACGAATTGCTTGTTGCATATTCTTTCCCTTTTAATTTCAGGCAGTTGGCTATAATATTTAAGAGTGTTGATTTACCGGAACCATTGTTCCCATAAAAAACAGTTATTGGACTAAAAACAAACGGTTCAATATACTTATCCCGAAATACATTGTAGGGATAAATATTGGGATTATTTACTTTTCTGTCACTTAACTTAAAACTACTCAAATATATCATAACTTTTGATTATTCCTCCATCAATAATCCAGATACTTATTGATCTGTCTGCTGATGCTCCCAACCAAAACCGCTGCTGCCACAGTTCCTTCCCTGACACCATAGATCCCGTGAAGAAACAATGCCGACAATATGCAAGAGATCACGACTAATGAGACATCAAAGCAGACTTTCATCGTGCCAAATTTTATAGGGCAGACTTTGCACACGGCAAGGATAAATCCCTCTCCTGCAAGCGTGATCACATTTGCCGTCACTTCAAAGCTGACGCCAACTGCAACCAGAATGATCCCTATTCCACAAAGCAGCCATTGCTGGACGTAACTGGCAGGATGCAAAAATGAAAGGACATCAACTGCAAAATCCGTCATCATCCCAAAAAGGAATGCGATCGGAAGCTGAAGCAGCTGGACCCAGTCATACTTTTTCCGCAAAATAAGGATCTGCAGAAGGATCAACACACAGTGCATAATGATCGTTGTTGTTCCAACGGTCAGACCACTATAACATATTTTCCTCTTCCTGTAGTAGTTTCTTTGCAATACTAGAAATCGCTTTCTGCCTCATCTAGCTTCTTTATTAGCGTATCTTTAAGCACATTAAAAGCTGGAATAAAACTATCACGTATCAGCAGGATCAATTCATCTACTTCCTCTTCATTATATATATGAACAGAGGTATTGCGCTTTTTTAGCATAAGGAGCCATGTTTCAGAATTATTGATAAAGCCAAATTTATAACCAAGCTGCAGAATTTCACGCGGAGACCCAGTAGAAGCATCTTCTATACCATGTTTTCTCATAACCTCCTGCAATGCCTTCCATGCAAGTTCAAAGGTAAGATTAAATTGTCCAATCACCCCTGTCCGGTATATATCATTTGTTTCTGCCATCTTAAAATCCGCATCCGCTAATATAGCTAAACAATTCGTAAAGTTATCAAGCTTTTTCATAAATCACGATACCATCCTTTTCTATCTCTTCTTTTAGTTCAGCTGAAACTGGTGCATCTGCCTGCACAATATCAAACATCAGGAGAGAATGTGTTTTTTCCTTAACGTCCCAATAAAAATCTTCAAAATCTCCACCATATACAGCAATATCTATGTCACTTCGTTCTGTATTCGTGCCTCGTGCACGAGAGCCAAACAGTATGATTTTTGTAATAGAGTGTTTCTTCGCAAAAGAAGAAAGTTCCCTCAATATCCGATCTGGTAAATTATATTTCATATTCAGTATTTCCCCTCCCGTCAAAGACACCTCTATCATCAAATTCTTTCCTACACAGATGTATTTTGGTCTGCTGCAAAGCATTTCATTGCTCTTTGCCTAGTCTGTGTTCATTATACTTAATTCCGTCTGGAAGTACAAGAAACACTAGGTTTTTGTTACTTTCTGCTCACTCTTTATACTTTGAAAATATGCCCCCATAAACCAACAGAGGAATGAAAGGAAATACGCGATCCCCTGATATTTTTCATTTATCATCGTTGCCGCGGAATCAGGCAAAAGCGTTACTGCAACCGCTATTAAAATGACCGATAAAATATTGATGTATTTTGACATTCTGTCATAAATATATTTTTCAAGTTCCTCATCTCTGAAACATTTTAAAAACAGAATCCCAAAAACAATAATCCCTGCCAGCATGATCCAGTCTTTTTGATATCTTAACAAAAAATACGAAACCAATACACCCGCTACGATTAAAGCAGCACATCCTATTAACAATCTTGATTTACCATTTACCTTTTTCACAGTAATGTTCTCCTCGTATTTTTATTTTTCACAATCACTACCCCATTTGCCAAAAGTAAAAGAATGACATAACCGCATAAAACCGGAAACACGGATGGCACAACATCGAGTATTGCACTCCAATCCTCTTTGTTTGCCCAGCTTACGACCATTTTATATTCCATAAGAAGTGTAATTGCCACAAATGACAGAGAAAACATGGAAGCAAAAACCGCATTTTTATTTTTATTCATAGTCATAATCCACGCCATCACACAAAAAATCACACTGATCACTCCGCAGACGATCCACATACTTCACACCTCCATATTCTTCCCTTTTTTTGCGCAGGTCCTTTCTCCATTGTCTTTGCTGTAGTCAAATTTCCCATCATTTTTTTCTTCCAATGCTTTTATGATATGGTAGGTGTACTCATTATATGGTGTAGGGATTCCCAGTTCCCTGCCCATGCGAACCAGTGCACCTGAAAACATATCAATCTCTGTATGGCGTCCTGCATCCAGATCCTGTAACGTAGAATACCTCGCAGATGGAGGAACAGCACTTCCATGACTGGAGGAATCGTCTGCTTTGCTTATATCAATTCCTTTTGCTGCTGCAATAGCCTCCAGCTCCTGTCTGAGTCCATTGCTGATCTGTTTCATATGAACACTATCCTGGTAGCATCCAACTCCTACACCAAGAATTGCCTGCGGCAGATTATTGCAGACATTCAGTCTGAATTTACTCCACATTTCTTCTCTGATATATTCTGTCGTGCGATAATGCAGCCCGGTATTTTTAAAAAGGTCCTCGATTGCCTGTACACGTTCACTCTGATATGGAACAGAAAGTTCTCCAAAAATGATGCCTATCGTAGTTTCTGGATTGAAGCAATATCCATTTTTCTCTTTATGAGAAGCTACTTTTATCAGCGAATGCAGGACATGAGAAGTTCCGATTTCAGCTGAAATGAGTTCTTCACTGTCTACTCCGTTCATAAGGCTCATAACTGTCGTATTCTCTCCTGTAATCGTGCGGATGCTGTCCATTGCCCCTGGTAGGGCACCATATTTCAAAGCCACGATCAGCAGATCTGTTCCACGCGCTTCCTGTGGTGTCCACACTTGTGTATGGTATGTTACACCATTGATCACGCAACCTTTTTTCAGCCGTTTGGCACGCTCGCCCTCTGCAATCACTCCCAGCCTGATATCTTTCCGCCCGGAAAGCCCCCATATCACATAGGAACCAACTGCTCCTGCGCCGAGAACTGCAACTGTTTTTATCTTCATTTTCTGTATCTCCTTTGTACCTTTCTCAAGCTATCTTTATTCGTCATTTTTTGATATATCATTCATAAATACATAATATACGTTTCCATACATTTCCGTATGGACAAACCTGCCATAATCCAAAACAGTTTTTATGGTTCCATCCTTACATTTTATTCTGTACTGCACCTGGTCAATGTCTTTTTCCTGTTTGATCTGACTTGAAATGTCACTCTCTACTATTTTTAAATCATCCGGATGAACCATACCTTTAAAGGAGTTTCCTGTAAGCTCTATAAATTCATCCTGATTTTGGCACTTAAAAATCTTCAATAATTCTTGATTAAACGTAATTAACTGTTCTTCTTCATCTGCATAATATACAAAGAAACCTCCCGGCAAAAGATCTGCAACTGCTTCTACCCTTTTTAATGCTTCTTCCGTATCTGCATGGGTATGTAATCTTCCACCATGCATCTGCTCCTCATAATAGCGGCTCTTATCCATATACATCATCTCATCTGCCGCAGCCACAATCTTTTCAAAGTTTTTTGCATGCTCCTGCCAGACACTTCCAATCGAAGCAGAATATTTCTCTTTCCATAATGTAGAAAGTCTTTTCAGTCTGTCATTAAATGCAGCTTCATTTTTATCAAAAGACAGAATTACAAATTCATCTCCACCAAAACGATACCGCCTTGCTTCCGGGAAAATCTCTGTTAAAGTTTTTGCAACAGATGCAATTAACTCATCCCCAGCTTCATGTCCCAGACTATCATTTACTTCTTTCAGACCATTTACATCTGCAAATACCACCCCAACCGGCTGCATGCTTATCTCTTTATCCCGTTCCATAATATCAAGATCTCTGTAATATGCTTTACGATTTTTAAAACCTGTCAGGGCATCCAGCTCCAGATCCGAAATTTGTGAATGGATTTCTATGTACTGCTCTAAGGATTTCACCTTTTTTTCCAAAGAATATGCAATGATCCGATCTTTATAATCATTCTTTTTTTCCAACGCATCCAATATCGCATCTCGGTCCTTTTTTTTAACAGCATAGTCATATTTTAAATCAGAAAAAGCAAGCCCCACCTCAATTTCATCCGGATATTTTTCCATATGCTGATCCATGAAATGCAAAACAGTCGTCATAAGCCCATCATCATCCGAATCCATTCCACACTCAAATAATTCCCTACAGGCATCCATAAATTCCGCAGCATACATGTCACCCATTTTCGAGAGAACCTGCTGTTTGTATTTCTCATACTCCTGCACCTGCCCCAGCCTGTAATAAAGCGTCGTAGCACAACGGATGACATCATCTGGAACAATTTCATCTGCATGATATTGCTTTACACCAGTCTCAAATGCCTGTAACGCCTCTGACAACCGATTTAACTTCTGAAGCGAAATTGATTTATTTATATAGACATATGCCCCCATCTCCTCATCGCAATCTTTCAGGGCATCTTCTGCAAGTCCAAGGTTCTTAATTGCTTCGGTATAATTTTGTTCTGCTATATACGCCAATGCAATATTGTTATACTCAAATGCATAATAAAAGCTTTCACCATGTTCCCTTGCAATCTTTAATGCAGTCTCATAAAAAAAGCGTGAAACATTGTATTCTGCCTCACAATGAGTTGCCACTCCGATCAGATTAAAACATGACAACAGTTTAGGTGTGTATGGATAGCTCTGGTACTCCACTACAATTGGTTCTATGATTTCTATCGTTTTTCCGAAATTACCCTCCTGATAAAACAGATGTCCATAGCAAAAACTGGCATTCACACAAACTTCCGTTTTTTCCTGCTTATTTTCCAAAATCTGCTCATAAAATTTTTTCTGTTCTTCTGTTGATAATTTTTCGATTTTCTCTTTTTGTTTTAAAAAATCGTCATAATTCATATTCTTTTCTTCCCATCTTTGCTCACTCCCTGACTGTCCAGTTATAAGAACCGGAAATCTTTGATATTATGTGATTTATCCATTATAATATATCTATCATAAAACAGTATAGCACAAAATATGATGGAACGATACATATGCAATGCAACACCTTGATGGGGTTTATCCTGCCATCAAGATCAGTTTTTCAAAGGACTGTGCAAAACGCTCATCATCTTCCTGTGTCCTCTTTTTCGGTCCTTTTATATGATTTTTGTGAGAGCTTCGCCTTGCTTTCTTGTCAAGATGCCTTTCTAACAGCATCTGATCAATATTATCGTCCGTATACCATTTGCCGGATTGATGAATCGCATATGCCCCTTTCCCAAGAGCCATTGCCGCGACTCCATAATCCTGAGTTACTACAATATCTCCTTTGTGACAAATGCTGATCAACTTATAGTCAACCGCATCAGCCCCGGCACCTACTACTATTACCTCGCTGTGATCTGAGGATAATACATGATTTGTATCGCAAAGCAAAGTGACCGGTATCTTGTATTTTTCTGCTATTTTTTCTACAATGCCTACCACCGGACAAGCATCGGCATCTATATAGATCTGCATGGTTGGTTCTCCTGGTTTTGGATGTATGTCATAATTACATTTTCTTCATTTTTATATTGTATTTTAATCAATTTTTATAAACCCATTCCCTGAAGCCAGACATCTGTGCAGATTCATAAACAGGTTTGACAACATGTTCTAATCTCCCAATAAATGCATTCTTGTCCAAACCATCTGCATACAATTGGCTACGGATTTCCTGGTTATTCAAATGATACGGTATTATCTTCCGAAACTCTTGCGCTATTATCTCATTCTGATCTTTCAATTCATATACCCTGTATTCCAACTGTCCTAATAAATTGAAATATAAGTTCCACGATGGCAGTGAATTGCTTTTACTGCTATTTATCGATTTCGTTGTAGGATGTAGATTCCATAGTTCATCATGTGCTACATACTGCCAAGGTACAAAATGATCTACAGAAATATCTTTATTTGCCAAAACAGTATCCCCATATATTTCCCTAATCGATGGGTCAATTTGTATTATCAATTTCCAATACTTTCTTACTCGTTCGATATCTCTTGAAAAAGGAGCCTCTATCTTATCTGCTATTCCCGGAACACTTGGATTTTTATTTTGAAGATATTGTATTAATTTCAGTTGCGTCCAACCTTTCAAAATCTCTTTATGCCTTAATAAGTACTCGGCCCAGAAATCATCCACTTCAATTACCGTTCCCAGCCCAGAAATTAATCTGAAATAATATATCAGTCTTTTTTGCCTATTAATTTCATTCGTAAGGTTCTGCTTTGAGCCATTCCACATATTTCTCTCAATGTTGATTTCGTCATAAAATGGAACCTGCAATCTATACGGCACATTTAGTGTCAAATCAGATTTATATTTTGAAATTCGTTTATCCTCTGTTTTTTGGAGAAATTCTAAAAGCTTTTCTCTTTTTTCAGATGGTATAATTCCATAATTCTCATAAATATATTTCACAACCTCTTCCAAGTTATCTGTAATGCCAAGTGGACCCAACCTTAAATGATACTCCGTTACCATATACCACGCATCAGCAATCATTTCATTAATAAGTTCATCAAATGTAAATCTGCAATGAACTCCATCTATCTTTCTGAGAATCGCCTGAAACCAGAAGAACTTGTAACAGTTTGTAGTATTTTCAAACAATCTGCTTAAATGACCAATATTTAATTCTTCTGAATATGGTAACTGCATATTTTCTCACATCCTCTTTCTCTATGTATATTTACATTGCACTTCTGATTTTCCCAATAAGTGTAATATCCGCCGGCAACCATTCCACATCCTGCAGCTGTTCCTTAGTTAGCCATCTTGCATCCTCATGTTCCTTCAACACAAGATTTCCATTTATGATCTCACACCAGAAATACTTTTTATCTTCCTTTCCTTGGCATAATACATCTACAACCTGCCTGATTCTTATATTACTATTCCATTGCAATGGTCAATCTCATGCTGAATAATCTGTGCTGTCCACCCTGTATACTTTCCGTGCTGTTTCTTAAAGTTCTGATCAAGATAATCCACTTCTATTTCCTGATATCTCGTGCATGGTCTAACGCCTTTCAGAGAAAGACATCCTTCCTCAGTCTGATATGCTCCAGATTTCTTTGTTATTACCGGATTTATCATTGCAAACTGAAATGGTCCGGCTGCTACTACAATGATATTCTTTTTTACCCCAATCATATTGGCAGCCATACCAACACAGTGTTCTAAATTTGCCCTAAATGTATCAAGCAAATCAGTCACAATCTGTTTATCTGCCTCTGTTGCATCCACTGACTTCTGTGCCAGAAACAGCGGATCATGCATTATCTTCTTTACCATTAATTCCATCCCTTCCATACATCAGGCTGATATCCAAGTGTAGATTGCTTTCCATTTCTTACTACCGGTGTTTTAATTACCTGCGGAATCTCAAGCACCTTTTCGAGCTTATCTTCATCTGCGGTATACTTAATAAGGGCAAGTAAATCCTTGTCTTTTCCATCCCAGTTAATCATATTTTCAAGACCTCCATTAGCCTGTGCAACAGAAGTAAACTCTCCCTTACTCATGCCTTTTTCTTTCATATCAATAAACTGATATTTAATGCCACGCTCTTTGAAAAAACGCTCCGCCT
>OLGB01004035.1_pt1 | contig 12994 bp, 7 predicted proteins | sample 1605691 | NCBI WGS metagenome assembly OLGB01 (sample SAMEA3888925, study PRJEB22519) | human gut metagenome | biome: human gut; feature: human-associated habitat; material: faeces | place: Denmark | collected 2010
GGACACACTGTGTTGGAAGTCATTGTACCTCCCGGAACAACCAAACCTTATTATGCCAAAGATCAGACAAATAAATGCTGGGCTTATATCCGTATAAAAGACGAGAATATCCTCGCTACTCCGGTACATTTAAAAGTCTGGCAACAAGAAGGGACCCCAAAAGGTTCCTTTCTTCATTATACAGAACAAGAACGATTACTATTGGATTATCTCACAACCCATCCGGCTATAACCCTTAATCAGTATTGTCGTCTGGCCCGTATTCCCCGGATAAAAGCAGAAAATACACTGGCAAAATTCATCCGCTTCGAATTAATCGAACCCATATTTGAAAATCATCGGTTTTATTTCCGAGGCTGTACCTGATCGTTCAGGCTAATGTCTTAATAAATAAAGTAATACCGTCGAATACCATTTGAAGGCCGATCGTAGCAACGATCAATCCGATAATCCGGATCAAAGGATTCATAAAATTATATTTAATCAGAAAACTACCGATCCTTCGGGCTTTCAGCATAAAGAAAAGGTTCACAGCTAAAGCCAGTAAAATAGCAACGATCGTGACAAAACGGCTATACTGAACAGGGAAAGTAACTGCAGCAGTAATCGTAGCAGGTCCGGCAATCATCGGAATAGCTATAGGTACAGTGGTTAAATCGGCAATCTTAATATGTTCATCCACTTTCATAAAAAATCCTTTCAACAAACCGTTATACATCAGCACAGCCCCACAAGTAATCTGAAAAGAGTAAAGCTCGACCCGAAAAACATAACTAAAAGTCACCTGTCCCAGATAAAGAAAAAAAATCAGAATAAGCATTGCCGTAATCGTCGATTTAATCGAAATATACCGTAACTCGGTTGGAGAAAAACGTTCCTGCAAAGACGTGACGATCAACACCTTCTGTATCGGATTTACCAAAGCCAGAATGGCCACGAAACAACTCAATATTAAATTAAATTTCATTACTTTCCCCTATTAGATCTGCTCAACAAAGATAGTACAAAGGAATGGGGTTTCAAATTTATTTTGAGTCAGTGATAAAGAGTTACAAAGGTTACAGAAGTTACAGAGATCGCAAGGATTTAACCGCCCCTATACAACCTCTTCCCTCCCTCATGTAACTCAGTAACTCTTTTAACTCAGCAACTCAGTAACTCTTTTAACTCAGCAACTCAGTAACTCTTTTAACCCAGCAACTCTCTAATACCCAAAAATCTGTTCGGTAGTCAGTCGCTCTACGGGACCATAAGAAGATAATTTTTTCATATCCAATTCTTTTTCATCTCCCAATACACAATAGGTATATTTGCGGTCTTTCACCCATTTTTCCTGAAAATCCTTTACCTGATCCAGGGTCAGTTTCTGCAAATCGTCGAATAACATTTTCCGGCGGTCACTGTCCAATCCCAGGTCCTTTGCTTCCTGATAGGCATCGAAAATTCCGGCTCCGGTAATCCGGTCGGTCCGTAACCGGGCAATCAAAGCTTCTTTTGCCAGATTAAAGGCAGCTTCAGACTCAGGCATATGATTGATAACTTCATCGAATGCAGTCAAAGCATCTCCCATCTTATCATTCTGAGTAGCGATAAAAGTAGAATAAATATAAGGCTTGTCCAGACGGGAAGGCTCACCCAAACCGGCAGATGCCGAATAAGCCAATCCCCGGGCTTCACGCAATTCCTGGAATACGATCGAATTCATACCTCCCCCGAAATACTCGTTATATAAGGTAGCTACCGGATAAATATTCGGATCGAATTTTTCTCCCCGGTTAGAAATAGCAGCCATATATACCTGAGCAGCAGCATACGGAGCTAACAAAACCTTACTTTCTCCGGTTTCTCTGATCTTAAAAAGCGAAGCCTTATCTGCAGCGATCAGCTTTTCAGGCACCTGATGGTACCGATTCACTTCTGCCACAACTTCTTCCTGGGTCTTCGGGCCGTAATAAAGGACAGTATGTTCGGTCTTGCTCAGATCACGAAGGTGGGCCAACAGCTCTTCCGACTTTAAATTTTGTATTTCATCAGCCGAAAGCACATTGGTCGCAGGCGATTTCGGTCCGTATAAACCATATTGCATCAGCATTCTGAAATTTGCCTGCTGATTTAATTTTGTATTCGCTCTCCCTTCCAGAATATCACCTTTCATAATTTCCAGTACTTCCGGATTGGGTTGAGCATCTGCCAGCAGAGATTCGACCAATTGAATCGCCTCTCCCATATTTTCGGATAAACCCGAAATAGTGAGATAGGTACGGTCAGCTCCCGGACGAATACCAAAATCACAAGCCAAACGGTAAAACTCTTCCTTCACCTGTTCCGGACTCAATTCGGAAGTACCCAAATAATCCAGATAGCCGGCAGCAGTGGAAAGATAACGATCCTCATTATTTCCTTTCTCAAAAGCATAAGTTAAAGAGAACAGGTCGTTCGTCGGGTTTTTCTTATACCACAAAGGAATATCGGATTTGAGTTTTCCTTGAGCCATATCTTTTGAAAAATCGACAAATACCGGTTCGATGGGTTTTACCGGTGTTGTCCGGATCTCCCGCAAAAAAGCACTACTCTTATCCCGGTTGGTCACAATCGGAGTGATGGCCGGTTTAGTCATTTTCTTTACACTTTCGTCTTTCCCCTGCCGTTTATTGACCACGACATAATTATCTTTCAGATGAGTATTGGCAAAATCTATCAGCTCTTGTTTGGTAATTTTACTCATCCGGTCGAGTGAAGCCACTTCATCGGCCCAATTCGTACCGTTGACAAACGACTCGACAAACCAGGTTGCTCTGTCTTCATTGCTTTCCAATTGTTTTTGTCTGTCGCGTTTGTTATTATTGATCGTCGCAGCGATCAGGTTCTCGTCGAATTCTCCTTTTTTCAACTTTCCGATTTCTTCCAACAGCAGTGTACGTACTTCTTCGAGGGTTTGTCCGTTTTTAGGTGTTCCTTCCATTAAAAATACACTGTAGTCAGCTAATAAGAAAGGATAGGCAGCAGCTCCCAACATTTTCTGTTGTTGATTGATATCCAGGTCGATCAAACCGGCTTGTCCGTTGTACAACACCTGAGCCAGCAGATTCAAGGTTTCTACGTCCTCACTGTTTGCTCCCGGAAATCTCCACGCCAAAGTCACATTTTCAGCTTCCGGTCCCACCACTTCTTTCACTATAGGAGAGGTAATCGGCTGCTCCGGTTGAAAGTTCAGTTCAGGCAAGTTCTGACTCGGTTTCATTCCACCGAAATAACGGTTTATCGTTTCGATCATTACATCGGGATCAAAATCTCCGGAAAGACAAACCGCAATATTATTAGGTACATACCATTGAGTATAGAAATTCTTAATATTCGTAATAGACGGATTTTTCAGATTTTCCTGTGTTCCCAAAATGGTTTGAGTTCCATAAGGATGGTGGGGGAAGAGACCGGCCATCACCTGATCGATCACTTTACGGTTATCTTTGGTCAGGGACATATTTTTTTCTTCATAAACAGCTTCCAGTTCGGTATGAAATCCCCGGATAACAGGATGCTGAAACCGATCGGCCTGTATTTTAGCCCAGTTCTCTACCTGATTCGAAGGAATATCTTCCTCAAAAACAGTCTGGTCGTAAGAAGTATAGGCATTTGTCCCGGTAGCTCCGATCGCCGCCATCAATTTATCGTATTCATTGGGAATAGCGATCTTAGAGGCCTCATAAGACACACTGTCGATCTGACGATAGAGAGCAGTCCGCTGAGCCTCGTCCGTCGTTTTCCGATATACCTCGAACAAAGCTTCTATCCGGTCCAGCATCGGTTTCTCCTGTTCGTAATTCTGTGTTCCGAAACTATCCGTTCCTTTGAACATCAGGTGCTCAAAATAGTGGGCCAACCCGGTCGTCTCTGCCGGATCGTTCTTTCCACCGGCGCGGACGGCGACATAGGTCTGAATCCGGGGTTGATCTTTATTGACCGTCATATACACCTTTAAGCCATTGTCTAAAGTATAAATCCGGGCATTCAACGGATCTCCGGGCACCGACTCATACTTAAAGCGGGAATGATCCCCGCACGCAGCGATCAGGACCAGTACACCCAATAGCCACATCGTTTGAAACATTTTTTTCATCTTATCTTTTCATTAAAATTCCTTCTCTTATTTCTTATTTTTCTTCTTCTTTTTCTCCACGGACCATCCGAATTTCCCGATCTTCTTGCCCAGACCGAAATATTCCCCATGAGTATACACCAAAGGATTTGCACGGTCGAGTTCAAATTTTCCCGTTTCGGGGTTCAGATACCGGTCATCGGCCTGTACATTCACCACTTCGGCCAGAAACAGATCATGTGATCCCAGAGGGACGATCTCTTTCACCCGGCATTCGATGCATACAGGGGCTTCTTCAACAATCGGCGCCCGAACCACTCCGGCCTTTCCGGGCGTGAGTTTCATCTCTTCGAATTTCCGGTAATCGCGCCCTGAACGAACTCCACACCAATCCGTAGCAAAAGCCAGGTCTTCGGTTGTCAGGTTGATAACGAATTCGCCCTGTCGCCGAATGATCGGATAAGAATACCGCTCCGGCCTTACCGAAATATAACACATGGGCGGATTGGTACAAACCGTTCCAGTCCAGGCCACTGTAAACAAATTATATTCTTCGGGAGTCGCACCGCAACTCACCAGCACTGCCGGTAAAGGATAAATCATCGTTCCCGGTTTCCAATTGTGTTTCATACCCATTCGTTTTCCAGACCGTCGTATGAACCGATCAGCCTGCGACAAAGATACAAAAAGACGAAAGGCATTCTCTCGCCCTTCGTCTTTTATTTTAGCAGCCGGCACCTATGCTCCGGCTGTTGTCAAGCTATTCGAATTCAGCTATCGTATTTTCTATAATACCGATGGCTTCCATGAGTTCCATCTTGTTGATCACCAAAGGTGGGGCAAAACGGATAATATGCTGGTGGGTCGGTTTAGCCAATAAGCCTTTATCTCTCAATTTCAAACATACATCCCAAGCGGTTTTACCGTTCTTAGGCTTAATCACAACGGCATTCAACAATCCTTTACCACGTACCAGTTCGATCATATCCGAATGGATTTTACTGATCCGATCCCGGAACACTTGTCCCAATTTCTCCGCATTCTCGGCTAGTTTTTCGTCCCGTACCACTTCCAAAGCAGCAATGGACACTCTGGCTGCAATCGGATTCCCCCCATAGGTCGATCCATGTTCACCGGGCTTGATACAAAGCATAATATCGTCGTTGGCCAGTACACAGGAAACCGGCATCATTCCCCCCGACATCGCTTTACCTAGCACCAGAATATCCGGATGTACTCCTTCATGGTCACAAGCCAGTAATCTACCGGTACGTGCAATTCCCGTTTGTACCTCATCGGCAATAAACAAGACATTTTTGGATTTACACAGTTCATAGGCTTTTTTCAGATATCCTTCATCCGGCACAAAAACACCGGCTTCCCCCTGAATCGGTTCCAACAGAAAACCGGCCACATCAGGATCCTGAAGTGCTTTCTCCAAAGCCGGAATATCATTATAAGGAATCTTGATGAATCCGGGAGTGAAAGGTCCGTATCCGGCATACGATTCGGGATCGTTAGAGAGCGAAACGATCGTAATGGTACGTCCATGAAAATTCCCGTCACAAACGATAATCTTGGCCTTTCCATCGGGTACCCCCTTTTTCATATAAGCCCATTTCCGACAGAGTTTCAACGCTGTTTCATCGGCCTCTGCTCCTGTATTCATCGGTAACACCTTGTCATAACCAAAGAATCGGGTCACAAATTCTTCCCATTCTCCCAGCACATCATTATAAAAAGCCCGCGAAGTCAATGCCAGTTTCTGAGCCTGATCGGTCATTGCCTTCACAATCTTCGGATGACAATGTCCCTGGTTCACAGCCGAATAAGCAGAAAGAAAATCGAAATACTTTTTTCCATCTGTATCCCAGACATAAATACCTTCTCCCCGTTCGAGTACCACAGGTAGCGGGTGATAGTTGTGAGCCCCGTAACGAGCTTCTCTGTCTATAAATTCTTGTGCTGTCATAATATATAAAGTTTAAGTTCGTAATCGTTTGCAGCATGCAATTTGTAAAAAAAACAGCATATTAAAAACAATTTCCCGTTTTTTTTATAAAATCATTTTCAAACCGGAATTTATCATAACGGTGAAAACAGACAGAACACCTATCCCGCTTACTTTCTCTTTCGTAAAAAGCCGAAATATTTCCGCAACAGTTCCCGCAAAGTATCGAATGATTCCTGATAAGACACCCCTACTCCCTGAATGGTTTCCGTATTATTATATAGCAGCTTCTCGTTCGTATGGGAGTAAGCCTTCATTTTCAACGATCCTTGTTTATTTAACTTCACTTCGATATCGAAGTCTCCGGCAATATTATTTTTGCGATTCTCGTCCCCGGCAGCGTTCCGATTACCTCCGACATCCATATTTCCGTTAGCAGAAATCGTAATCCGGTCATCGAGAAGCTGAGTTGAGACAGCCAGTTCGAACTCATCCGATGTCATTTCTTTTTCCCGGTCTCCCCGACGGTAAGCAAACCCGATATCTACATTGCTGCTAAACTGTGAAAACCAACGGGATAACTGATTGGAAAACATCTCCGTCAAAGTCGTCACCCCTGCCGTCTGGGCTTGTAAACCATAATCCCCCGTATTGTCTGTCCGGTAGAATCGGTTCAATACCAACAGAGAAAACATTTGTTTATTAATCTCGTCCTGGCTGGAAAAAAGACTCTGGATATAACTTTTACTCTGGGTTTCCAGTGTCGGGAAGTTTATATCGAATTTTACTACCGGATTGGTCAGGTTATCACTCAGATTCAGGATACATTCCACCGGAACCTTTCTTCCCGATTCCGTAGCGATCTTTTCATCAGGATTCGACTCATCGGAAGAGAGTTTTTCTGCCGGTAACAATTCGGTAATCGTCGTTTTCAAATTATATACCGCATTGATATTCAACATTGCCTCATAAGGCGAACCGCTCCAGGAAATCGTTCCCCCGGGAGTAAGTACAAATTTTTTATTCACCAGGTTGCTCAAAGTAAAGAGATAATCCCCTTTTGCAATCTGATATTCCCCGAACATATTCAGATTTCCGTCTTTATCGAAAGTGATCTTAATATCTCCGTTTCCCGTAGTTTTCAGAATATCTCCGACCGTCGGGTCAAAAATCACCTGTACATTCAGCTTATCGTTGACCTCCAGGTTCGCATTCAAATTAATATCCGATACTGCCGATTTAGGTTGTATCTTCTGATTCTCCGGCTGTCCGGTATGGACAAAATGCAAAAAATTATTGGACTGCTCCGTCATGCCTGCCGACAAGGGAAGATACAAACGGGAATCATTCTCCGTCCGGGCATTGACCGTGACATTATCCACCCCATTATGGTTATCCAAATCGGCCAACCCACTCAGATATACCTGACCATAAAACGATTCGTTATCTGCAAAACCGGTATTCAGCACCATAAACTTTTCAAACCGGGCATCGAGGCGGTAACGATTTTCCCAAAACTGATATTCTCCATTCAACACCGCTTGCTGCCCATGAATATCTTTCATATAAAAATTACGAAACAACAGATGATTATTTACGATATGAACGCTATCGTGAACAAAAAATTTAGTATTCAAAACATTGACTTTCATCCCTACCGAATCGAAATAGACAAAACCGGAAATATCCGGCTTATAGGTATTTCCTGAAATCCGCACATTCCCGGACAAATTCCCGGCAGTCTCCGTGACAAAATCAGAAGCATAGATTCCTAACCGCTCCAATCCCACTTTTTCCAAATGTATGCCGACATCAATCGTATCCTTCTCGGGCGTATAATACCCCTGTACCACTAAGGGCACAGCATCGTCTACTCTGTTTTCAGCTCCGACAATGACGTTTCTGTTATCCGCATCCCAATACGAACGCAGGCTCAACGATCCTAAAGTATCCCGGTTGATTCCCCAGTTATCGACATTAAAATCGGTAATCAACATAAAATTTTTATAATAATCCTGAAGAGTCAGCGAACCGGTAGCGATTCCGAACAAAAATGGCCGGTGTTTCAAAGCGATCCGGCTTACATTCTCCAGATTGAAATTCTCGAGTTTCACGAATAGCTTTTCTTCAGTAGATTCGGAGAGTTTACCGTTAACCGACAAACTCTCTTTTCCCCGCTGCATAAAAAAGTCACTTACATCAATCTCTTTACCGGCGATAAAAACCGAAGATTCCTTGACCCGCCAAACGCTATCGTTCATCACAATGACTCCCGGATGAATCCGGATTTCCGTGTTATAACCATACTTTTCATCGGGAGAGAAAACGACACAGGCAGACAATTCCCCGCTATAAGTCTTATCTCCCCAATTACACCAGCTCAATCTATTGTCCAGATGGTTATCCGCAAGCGTTAACTCATTCCTGACATTATAAAGCTGGTATCCATTGCCATAAATGAGCCGGTCGGTAGTATATTTCATATCCAGCCGTTGCATATCCCCCACCAGATCGATTTTGGAATGAAGCAGGCTGATGTCCTCATAACCGATCGAATCGGTCGTCAGGCGAAGACGCAATTGTCCGGTTTCATTCCGGTAATCGGAAGTAATCAATGTACCCGAAGCTATATACAAATCAGGATAGAGAACCTGCAAAATCCGGCCGGCATCTTTTACCTGCACGGTATATTGAAAATCGAACTTTTCAGGTTCTTTCCGTTTCGGATACTTCCGGGTCTTTTTAGGCTGATGTACCGAATAAGCCGGTAAATAATTTTGCATCAATCGAAAAACAAACGGAGCAGGGCGCAATTCCCGAAAATTTCCCGAAATAAAAAGATCCACGACATCCGATTTTAAAGTAGTAGTATTATGATCTCCCTTCTGGTTATCCTCCATACTAATTTTATCTATCGTGAATGTAGCTGTATCACAGGTATATTTGAAATCCGTCAGGGATAAATTGGTAAAACTCTTATTTTCCTGCCCGGCATGAATGATCTCGAACGAAGTTTCGAGCGCCTCCTGTCCCCCTTTTATATCCAAACCGAATGCCGCCAATTCATCGATCCGTAACTGTCCCCGGGTACTCAAAAAATTCAGGGAATCACTCAAATCATAAGCCAGCAATACCCCTCCCTGCATCTGCTCGTTCTCCACGGTGGCCATCACATCCAGCTTTCCCGTCTCATAAGTCATGGCCACTTTCATATCTTTGACATTCCCTTGATGGATATTCAGACGCTCCACTTTCGAATCTATATGAAACGAAGGTCCCCGGGTATCCCAGACTCCTGCATAACTACCGGACAAACTACCGTATCCCAGCATCGACAGCCCGGACAACTTTCCACAGTCGACCTGATAAAAATGAAAATCCCCACCCATGGCATCACAATCGGGCTTTTTGTCCGGACAAGGAGCATAACGAAACGTCAGATTTCCTGCCAAAGCCGGAGTAATACTCTTCGCCTTCACCATAAAATCCGATAATGTACCTTCGAAACAAATCGACTCGAAATCGACAAAAGAAAAATGATGCAGAGGTTCCGGAACCGGAATATACCTATCGAACCAGGGCAAATAGACGGTTTCCAGATCATCGGGATTCAAATGCGCCTTATACAAATCGATATGAAACCGTGTATTCCATACATCCGGCAACCCTTCCGATTTAAAACTTCCCTGAAAAACGGTTTTATCCCCTAACTCAAAATAAAGGTCATGACCTTCCAGCTTATTGATGGTGTTATTGACAATACCGCTGCATTTCACCGTATTATCGATCCCTCTCAGCACTCCGTTAAAATATGCCAGATCGATAAAACTCACCGACGAGGGCCCTAATTCATAATATTGTTGCATCCGGGTCGTAAAATAACGCCAGTCGTGCTGATCGGGTGTCCAGCTGAATTCCAGTTTCATCAAGTCGAGACTACTCCGTTCAAGTTCTATCCGTGCATCCGTAATCGTCAAATTACTCTCCCGGATCCGAACCCGTCCATCCAATTCCTTCATCCTCAATCCCGACTTCTCGATAAAACTCAAACCGGAAACGACGATCTGTGAATATTCATCCCCAAAGTCAAAATCCGTAATATCGACATTCAAATCCCGGCATTCCACATCCGTCCAGTTAACGCCATAATCCACCGGTTCATATTCTTCTTCACGATAAGTGAAACGGGAATCCCGCAGACTGACCTTCTTCAATCCCATCAACCAACCGCTCTGTTTTTCACCGCCCTCCCCCTCTGTATCGGCAGGAGCGACCCGCTGTAAAGAATCCAGAAACATCTCTATATTTGTCGGCGATCCTTCCCCACGCGATATCCATAAATTAAAATCAGCCTGATTCAAAACAATTTCACCGATCGTGAAACTCTTGTTTACGATATTGAAAGAATCTGCCTTTACCCGCAAATCCTGGCAATATAATAAAGTATCGTTTTTAAAGTCTTTTAATAAAACTTCTTTCAGTACCAAAGATTTTACCGGACGGAAATCGACATGGCCGATCTGAATAGTAACACCGGTAGACGCTTTAACCTGCTGAGTAATATATTGAACCAACGCAGTTTGTACATACGAAGTCTGTAACAGGAGATAAAGCATCCCTGCCAGTAACACCACTCCCGTTGCACAAAACAATAATATCCGAAGAACCTTTTTTATACCCGCAGTTATTTTTAGTTTGCTCACAAAAATATTAATATTGCATCAGATTTGAAAACGATTGGAGTTCAAAGATTAGAGAATAAAGTTTAAAGAATAAATATGACTGTAATTTTAGGAATCGAGTCTTCTTGTGACGATACCTCTGCTGCAATATTGAAAGATGGCCTTGTGCTAAGTAATGTCATTGCCAGCCAGAAAGTGCATGAAGCTTATGGCGGAGTTGTCCCTGAACTGGCCTCACGGGCACACCAGCAAAATATAATTCCCGTGGTATCAGAAGCCATCAAAAGGGCCGGTATCGAAGTGAAAGACATCGATGCTGTAGCTTTTACCCGCGGACCGGGGTTATTGGGCTCGCTCCTGGTAGGTACTTCTTTTGCTAAAGGTTTTGCCCTGGCCAATCATTTACCTATGATAGAAGTAAACCACCTGCAGGCGCACATCCTGGCTAATTTTATCAAAGAACCGGGAGTGGAAAGCCGGCAGCCTTCTTTCCCTTTCCTGACCCTGCTGGTGTCGGGCGGAAATTCGCAGTTGATCGTTGTACACGATTACCTGAAAATGGAAATGATCGGACAAACGATCGACGATGCTGCGGGGGAAGCCTTCGACAAATGTGCCAAAGTGATGGGATTACCCTATCCCGGCGGTCCGATTATCGACCGACTCGCGAAAGAAGGTAATCCGGAACGCTTCACTTTCAACAAACCGCAAATACCGGGGCTCGATTACAGTTTCAGCGGACTGAAAACTTCATTCCTCTATTTTCTGCGGGATGAACTGAAAAACAATCCCGATTTCATTCAGGATAACCTGAACGACTTATGTGCTTCTCTTCAAAAGACTGTAATCGATATTCTGATGTCTAAATTGAAAAAAGCAGCCAAACAAACGGGAATAAAACAAATAGCCATCGGCGGAGGTGTTTCGGCCAATTCGGCTTTACAAAAAGCAGTACATGACGAAGCAGCCCGCTCAGGCTGGGAAGTTTTTATTCCGCGTCTGGGATTTTCCCTCGATAATGCCGGGATGGTAGCCGTTACCGGTTATTACAAATACCTGGCAGGACAATTTATCGGCCTGGACGCAGCTCCCTTTGCCCGAACCACTCTCGAGTAAATCCGTATAATCCCTATAATAACGATGTTATGAAACTCCTTGTCACCTACAATATTCCCCGGGAACCCTTCCAGAATCTGCCTGCAGATTGGGAAATCACCTTTCCGGAAAAGGAAGAATTCAGTAAAACGGAATTGCTGCGCATACTACCCGATTACGATATTATGCTGGCCATATTTCATGCTCCGATCGACAGGGAAATCATCGATGCCGGAAAAAAGCTGAAGCTAATCAGCAATTATGGAGTGGGTTATAATAATATCGATATCACCTATGCCCGTGAAAAGGGTATAGCTGTGACCAATACCCCGAAAGCGGTCAATAGTCCTACGGCCGAGCTGGCACTGGCCCTGATGCTGAGTGCAGCCCGCCGGATTGCCGAATGCAATCAACGTATCCGCATAGAAAAAGAAAGTATGTGGGGCACTATGCGCAACCTGGGATTCGGATTGGAAGGAAAGACCTTGGGCATTATAGGCCTGGGCAATATCGGTAAAAATGTCGCCCGTAAAGCAGAAGCTTTCGGAATGAATATCATTTACTATAATCACCACACCGAAGTTCCCGGTTACCGACGGGTCGAACTGGATACCCTGCTCCGGGAATCCGACTTCGTCACTCTTCATACCCCCTTGACTCCCGCTACCCGGCACCTGATCGGACAGCGTGAACTGAGTTTGATGAAACCGACAGCCATTCTCGTCAATACAGCCCGGGGAGCTGTTGTCGATGAGCAAGCACTGGCCGAAGTATTGAAAAAACGTCAAATAGCAGGTGCAGCCCTGGATGTCTTCGAAGACGAACCTCACATAACAGAAACCCTCTACGCTTTGGAGAATGTCGTACTCACCCCCCACATCGGAACCGGCACCATCGATGCCCGCATCGCCATGGGTCGTGAAGCCCTCGAAAACATCCGTCATTTCCTGGCAGGTAATCCAACCAATGTCGTCAATTAATATCATAGTTACAGCGGTCAGGGTTAATTTTTCCGTTAAAACTATTCTAAATGTAGGTTTATTTTGTTACTTGTTCGTCTTCGGTATTCGTGTTCGGGGCCCCGGTCGCTTCTGTCGGTCGTCTACCTTTTTCTATCACTGACCGGCGGAACTCCTCGCAGGCTCGTCAGACACCACCGGTCGGGCGTTC
>OLGB01004038.1_pt1 | contig 12991 bp, 10 predicted proteins | sample 1605691 | NCBI WGS metagenome assembly OLGB01 (sample SAMEA3888925, study PRJEB22519) | human gut metagenome | biome: human gut; feature: human-associated habitat; material: faeces | place: Denmark | collected 2010
AAGCGCCAAAGGCGAAGTAAACGACATAACTGCCGATCATGATGACATCGCCGTGGGCGAAGTTCAACATCTTGGCAATGCCGTAGACCATGGTGTAGCCCAGGGCAATCAGTGCATAAACACTGCCCAGGCTGATACCGTTGATCAGGTAAGAAAAGAATTGCATTGCGTACACCTCACTCTATTTTGCCGCTTTGTCCCCTGCCAACAGAGTTTGCCGCATCTGGCCGTTTGGGGAACTTAAAATCATAGTACCACAAACAAAACGGCAAAACAATGGTTTTTGCGTGTATTTGTGCCAAAAACTTCTGTTTTTTTCAGCAATACAGAAAAACCATAAGAAAAAAGGAGCTGCCTGGACATACTTGTCCGGCAGCCCCCATTGGCAACGGAATCTACCTAGAGATTACATGGCAGTGTAAGCGCCGTCCTTGATGACAACAGCCTTAGGAGCCTTGGAAACAGCGCCGGAAGCATCCCAGGTCATGCCCTCGCCGGTCAGGCCGTCGAAAGTCATGGAGCTGAACTGGGTCTTCAGAGCCTCGCAGATGTCGCTGGCATCCATGTCGCCGTTGATGTTGCCAGCCAGGGCAGCCTGGTAGATGGCGTAGACGACATCGTAAGCATCAGCAGCGAACTGGTTCGGGGTGTCGCCGTAAGCCTCCTCGTAAGCGGTAACGAAAGCCTGGGTCTTCTCGTCCTTTGCGTCAGCAGCGAACGGAGTCAGGAGCATCAGGCCCTCAGCCAGAGAGGTGTCGAAGCCTTCGATGGCCAGGATACCGTCCATGCCGTCGCAGCCGAAGAAGGTGGGCTCATAGCCGGTCTTGTTGGCGACGATCAGGATCTGGGAAGCCTCCTGATAGTAGATAGGCAGGAAGACCAGATCAGCACCGGCCTCCTGGCACTTGGCAACCTGGGTGGACAGGTCAGACTTGTTGTCAGAGGTGAAAGCCTCGTCAGCAACGATCTCCAGGCCCTTCTCGGCAGCCTCAGCCTGGAACTTGTCGTGGATACCGCGGCTGTAAGCGTCGGAAGAATCATAGATGATGCCGACCTTGGTGCCCAGCTGGTTGTCTGCGATGTAATCAGCAGAAGCAACGCCCTGGTTGGGGTCGGTGAAGCAGATCTGGAAGACATTGTCGCCAGCGGCGATGACGTCAACAGCAGAAGCAGACGGGGTCATCATGAAGATGTTGTCGTTGGCAGTCTCAGCTGCAACGGCCAGGGACGGGGTGGTGGTAACTGGACCAGCCAGGACCTGCAGGCCCCAGTCCTTCAGGGTGTTATAAGCGTTCACGCTCTTCTCAGCGTCATGCTCGTCATCCTCGAACTTCCACTCAAAGACATCGCTGCCGTTGGCGGCGTTGATCTCCTTGACAGCCAGCTCTTCAGCGTTCTTAACAGCCTGGCCATACACAGCGGCAGCGCCGGTGATGGGGCCGATGCCGCCGATCTTGATGGGGGTGCCGGTGTAAGCGCCGGAACCCTCGCCTGCCTCAGCAGTAGCGGCGGTGGAAGCCGCATCAGAGGATGCAGCGGTGCTCTCAGCAGCAGAAGAAGCCGAGGAGCCGCAGGCAGCCAGGCTCAGCACCATAGAAGCTGCCAGAACAGAACTAACGAGTTTTTTCATTGTGATTTCCCTCCCAAGAAATTTTCGCAGCACCGGCATTTCGCCGCCGGGGTCGCACAACCCCGGATAGGATGCTGGAATATACTAGCCATTATAGACTTTTATCCCCTAAAGTGCAATGGCCCGATTTTACAGAGTTGACAATCAATTTTTCAGGTTTTATGTAGTTTTTACACAAAATTTAGTTACAAAAAGTTATCAAAACGCCAATACCGCAAAAAGTTCAAGTATTTTTTTGTAAAGTTCTTGCAAACTGCGCCGAAATTTGCCATAATGAAAAGAGTATTACACTTTACCACAAAAACGAACTGTGAAAGGGGCACATTCGCAGATGAAACTTTTGGAAGATCGCATTTTGCAGGATGGGCAGGTCCGTCCCGGCAACGTACTGAAGGTCGACTGCTTTTTGAACCACCAGCTGGACGTGGACCTGCTGGACAAGATCGGTGAGGAGTTCTACCGCATTTTTAAAAATGACGGCGTGAACAAGATCCTGACCATCGAGGCTTCCGGCATTGCCATCGCCTGCATGACCGCCCGGTATTTCAACGTGCCGGTCGTGTTCGCCAAAAAGGCCAAGAGCAAGAACATTGACGGCGAGGTCTATACCTCCAAGGTGCAGTCCTTTACCTATGGCCGCGAGTATGATATCACCCTGGCCAAAAAGTTTCTGAACTCCGGCGACCGTGTGCTGATTTTGGACGACTTTTTGGCAAACGGCAAGGCCATGAAGGGCCTGCTGGATGTCTGCAACCAGGCGGGCTGCTCGGTGGCCGGTATCGGCATCTGCATCGAGAAGGGCTTCCAGCCGGGCGGTGCGGAGCTGCGCGCTGCCGGTTACAAACTGGCCAGCCTTGCCATCGTCAACGAGATGAGCGATGACCATCTGACTTTCCGCGAGCAGTAAAAAACAGATTTTCGCCTGCCGGGTCATACCCGGCAGGCTTTTTTTGTTGTCCCGCAGCGGATTTTGTGGTATACTTGCCTGTAGCCTTATTATATAAGGAAAGGGGGCCTTGTTTTGGCGGATCTTGCCAAAGGGCGGCACACGGCGACACAGTTTGCTTTGGGGGCGGCGCTGGGCGTGCTGGTGTTTCTGGCCGTGTACGGCGTTTCGCCGCTGGATGTGGCGAACGATGCCTTTTGCCGCGGCGGCTATATTGAAAAGGACATCCAACAGCACTACGCCGGGTGGCTGTTCTACCGCGAAAACGCAATTGGGTTTCCCTTCTGCGTGACGAAAGCGGTCAACGCACCTGCGGGCGTCAGCGTGGCGTATACCGATTCCATCCCACTGCTGGCGGCGCTGCTGCGGCCGGTGGCCAATGCGCTGGGCGGAACGTTCCAGTATTTTGGCTGGTTTACCCTTACCTCCTTTGCACTGCAGGGCGGGTTCGGTGCGCTGCTATGCGGGCTGTTCTGCGAGAGCGTGCCTGCCTGTGCGGCCGGGAGTTTGCTGTTCAGTGCCAGCCCGATTCTGATTGAGCGGGCATTCCGGCATACCTCGCTGGGGGCACAATGGCTGGTGCTGGCGGCGTTGTACTGCTATTTTTGCGGGCGGCGGCAGGGGCGGTATCGTCTTCCCCTGCTGTTTGCCGTCAACGTGCTGGCGGTGGGCATCCACCCGTATTTTCTGCCCATGACTTACGCGGTCACGCTGGCGCTGCTGCTGGAATATGCAGTGACGCACAAGCGCTGGGCCGGGCCTGCGGTGTTTTTGGGCTGTGATTTGGCCTGCACGGCGGTGCTGGGCTGGGCGCTGGGGCTTTTGTACGGCACGGCCACCAGCGGCGGGCAGGCGCTGTACGGGTATTTCTCGATGAATCTGAACGCGCTGTGGAACCCTGCCGGGGTAAACGGCGTGCTCTACAGTCGTTTTTTGCCTGCGCAGAACCAGGTGGGCGGCAACTATGATGCGTTCGCCTACCTGGGATTGGGCGTACTGATTGCCCTGCCCATCGCCGTGGTTGCGGCGCGAAAACGCCTGGCTGCGCTGCTGCGGCGGCACTGGGCGCTGTGCGCGGTGTTTGTGGTGCTGACGGCGTTTGCGGTGAGCCATGTGATTACGGCCAACGGCGTGACGCTGGTCACGCTGCCGCTGCCGGCGTCGCTGATCAAGCTGTTCTCGGTTTTCCGCTCCGGCGGGCGGCTGTTCTGGCCGGTGTACTACGTGCTGGTCCTGGCGGCCTTTGCCGGACTGGCGAAACTACCCCGCGGGACCGTGTGGGTCATAGCGGCAGTGGTGGTGCAGCTTTGGGACATCAGCCCGGCACTTATCCAGCGGCATGAGGCCATGGTGCAGGCGCAGCAGAGTGAGGCCTTCCCTACCACACTGGAAAGTAATTTCTGGCAGGCGGCGAGTGGATACGAGAAGCTTTATTCGGTACAGGGGTTGCAGGACGATGCACTGCACCTGGCACTGTTTGCCGCTGACAACGGTATGACCACCAACGACCCCTTTGCCGCACGGTACGATGATGCCGCTTTGGAAAACCAGCGGGCCGCACTGCTGGCGGCGCTGGCGGAGGGTCAGGCAGAGCCAAACGCGCTGTATTTGTTTGAGGACGAGGGCGACTTTTTGCAGGCAGTAGAGCCGGTGCGAAACGCCGCCTGGTGCGGCAAGGTGACGAGCCGGGACGGCAGCTGCAATTGGTATGTGATTGCCCCCGGCTTGCAGGGGCAGACGTTTGATGCGCTGTGTACGCTCTATGATGACAGCTATCCCCTGCGGCTGGCAGATTATACCGATGCGCTGTGGAACCGCGGCGTGTTGGATTCCACCCGCAAGACCGTCTGCTTTAAGGATTCTCCGTTTACACGGCGGAAATTGGAAAATGCGCAATATCTATGCGCGGACGGCCAAGCCTACCGCATTACGGAGCTTGATGACCACGACGCCGGTTGGCTGATGGTCACTTTGGATATAAACGACGCCACAATTTTGTGGGATCAGGAGTTGACGACCCAATGAAAGAATTGCATGTAAAAAGCCTGCTGCCTGTGCGGCTGGACAAGTATCTGATGGACCAGTACCCCGCCTTAGGCCTGGGTCGGCTGAACAAGGCCCTGCGGGAAAATAAGATCAAGCTGAACGGCAAAAAGCAGCCGCTTTCCACCCGGGTGCAGAACGGCGATACCATCCGCCTGTTTTTGAGTGACGACCAGTTGGAAAGCCGCCCCACCCCCGCCGCCGTGTTTGTGTATGAGGATGACGACATCATCATTGCCAACAAGCCCGCCGGCCTGACGGTGGACGGCGGCGACGCCGACACGCTGGTAAAACGGGTGCAAGCCAAACTGGCCGCCGAGAGCAAGCCCACCCACGCCGTGCTGTGCCACCGGCTGGACACCGGCACCAGCGGCCTGGTACTGCTGGCCAAAAATAACGCCGCTGAGGCATTTTTGACCGAGGCCATCAAGAAGCGGGAGATCGAAAAGCGGTATCTCTGCGTGACCTTTGGCCGCCCCAATCCCCCCGCCGCTCTGCTGCGGGATTACCTGCTGAAGGACGCCGAACGCGGCATCGTGCGCATTACCGACACGACGGCGGGCGGCGCGAAGGAAGTCATCACCGGCTACGAGACACTAGCCGTCAGCGGACGGCTGGCCCTGCTGGAAGTGGAGCTGGTCACTGGCCGCACCCACCAGATCCGTGCGCATTTGGCGCATATCGGCTGCCCCATTTTGGGCGACAGCAAGTACGGCAACAACGCCGCCAACCGCGAACTGCGGCTGAAGTACCAGGCACTGTGCGCATGGGAATTGAAGTTCCCCGCCAAAATCAGCGACGAGCGTTTTGCCCACCTGACCGGGCGGGTATTCCATGCCGAGAAACCGTGGTATTGCCAGCAGGTTGAGGATGGGACGCTGAAATAAACACGTTCATTACAGAACAAATCCGTCATGCACACGCATGGCGGATTTGTTTTTATTCCATCATTTTAATTTGCGCGTCCAGACTTTCCCATGTGTACAGGGTGTTCAGGACTTGCAGCAGTTCCTTTTTGCTCAGGCGCGGAGGCAGACCCAAGCGGGCCAGCAGGGCGCGGCGGCGGTCGGCGCTGTTGGCCGTGCCGGAGATGCCCCACTCGTATAGATCGGTGTAGGCAATGGCGGTGCGGTCGGTATCCTGCGCTGTAGTTTGGGGCGCAGGGGCGCTGTCCAGCGCAGTCTGCAGGCCTTGCAAAATCAAGTCATCAGCGATGCCCTCGACGCCCAGCAGCCCCTCCTTGCCGGGGGCCTGTTTACGGGCCTCCTTGCCGTGGACCGCTGGGACGTAGGCCTGCAGGACATGCTCGGCCCCGACTAAGCCGGTGACAAAGTGGCGGATGCGGAAGCCCGCATCGTCGGAATCGGTCAAAATGATAAGTCCTTGGGCGGCGGCAATGCGCTTGAGCATGTTTTGCAGCTCTTTATCCCGGAAGACTCGGGAGCCGTCGGTCGTCAAAATCGTCGCATCGACGAGGTTTGTCAGCCGCGCGGCGTCGTATTTTCCCTCCACCAGGACGGCTTGTTCCAGTTTCAGCATCAGGACCTCCCTGCCAGTGCCAGTTCGCACAGAGCTTTCTGCATCAGCAGGTCGGCGTCCAACTTGCTGCTTTTTAAATCCGTGTCCAGCTTTTGCAGCACTTCCAGGCATTTTTCCAATTGGCGGCGCTTGAAGCGGGAGGCCGTGCGTTCGGTCTCGCCCAGGCGGTAGCTCCACTTGCCACCGTAGCCAAAATCCTTGGCCACATCGGCCAGGCTGCGGCGGCTGCGCTTGGCCTGCAGGACGCGGTACATATCGATGTAGTTGCCGATGAGGGCGCCGGTGATCATGATCGGCTCGTTTTGCAGGGCCAGCAGCGTTTTCAGCTTTTGCTGGGCCTGGTCGGTGCGGCCAGCGGCTACCAGCTTGACCATATCAAAGGTGTCAGCATCCAGCGTGACAGTGCCCAGCTGGGCCACCATCTCGGCGGTGATGGTACCATAGCCGGAGAGGGCCGCCAGCTTGTCGATCTCATTTTTCAGCAAAAACTGGTCCTCGCCGCAGCGGTCCAGCAGGGCGGCTTCCGCGCCCTTAGCAAACTGAGCGCCGCATTCGTTTGCCCAACTGCGTGCCATCTCCTGCAAGGCGGCGCGGCCGGGTTTATTGAGCTGCACGCAGTAGCCCAGCTTCTCACAGGCCGTGATCAGCTTTTGCTCCCGCTTGCCAGGGCGCAGCTTGCCGAACTTTTCCTCGATGACGCTGGTCATGACGAAGATGGCGTTTTCGGTGTCGGTCAGCGTATCGCATAGGTCCTGCAGGTCCTTGTCCGAGTAGGTGGACGGGCGGATGAGGGGCATCAGCACCAGCCGCCGCCCACCGAAGAAGGAGATGGTGCCCGCTGCCAGCACGATCTCCTCCACCCGGGGCGCGGGGCCGTCCAGCACGGTGGTCTCGGGGTCATCCTCGTTCAGCACCTTCAGCGCCTTTTGGGCGGCGGTGTGGACGAGGGCCTCGTCGGCAGCGTAAAAGTAGTACAGCCCGCAGCCGGAGCGGAGCCGTTTATTCAGTTCGTTTTCACTGTAAAGCAACGCGTTCTGCCTCCTTGATTTGGAGCGAGCGGCCGGGCCGCAGTTGGATAAAGGGAATGTCCTGCCCATAGTATACCTGCTGGACGCCCGGCTGGTCAAGCCAGCGGGGCGAAGATGCGGTGGTCAGGATGGCGGCAGGCTGTACCGAATCCGACAGCGCCCCCGCCGCGCAGAGGACGTCCACCGCCACCGGCGCAGACAGGGCGGTGCTACCTGCCATGACGGCAATGTGACTGCGGCCATCCCCTACCACGGCTAGATTGCCGCCGGAGGTGTGGTAGATGTCCAGCGTCAGGCCGTTTAAAATAGGCCGGGTGGTGTAGGCGCCCGTAGTTTGGGCAGTGCATATTTCCTCGGTGTCAAAGGTGATTTCTGTGCCGCTGCGGCGCAGATCCACCGTAAGCACCTGCTCGGCGGCGCCGTGGTCGGCCAGGTAGCTGCGCACGGCGCGCAGGTTGGTTTCCCCGCCACGGAACAGCACCACCGCCTGGCCATCCTGCACACAGACGACCGCCGGGTTGCCTGCGGTGCCTACAAGCGCCATGGTAACAACGCCTTTCTGCATCTGCACACCCAGCACAATGGCCACTGCCGCGCAAACCACCCCCGCCGGCAGGAACCAGCGGAACCTGCCCGCCGCATAATATACCAGCGCCAGTATGCCCAGCAGGACCAGCACCAGCAGCGTGTACTCCCGCGGGAGGTACAGCCGGGCCAACGGCAGGGCAGCGCACCAGGAGGCCAGCGCGTAAAAAATCCGCAGCCAGACCGCCAGCAGGAAACTAGCCATATGGGCCAGCGGGGCCGCAATGGCAAGCGCGATGGCGACAATTTGCAAAGCCAGCACGACAAGGCCCAGTACCAGCGCGGGCTGGAGCATCCAGACCGTGAGCAGGTTGGCAAGGACGCCCACGCCGCTGGTTGTCAGGCCCTGGGCAACCAGCACCGGCAGGGTCGCCAGCGATGCCAGCGCCGCTGTCTGCACAGTGGAAAGCACAGTCAGCCCGGCGCGGCGCAGTTGGGCCTGCCAGCCCTCGGCATCCTGGCCGGGGATATGTGCTTCTTCCCAACGGGTAAGCGCCACGGATGCCTGCACGCCCAGCACGGCGCAGAAGGAAAGCTGAAAGCCGATGTCGCAGGGCGCGTAAGGGTTTTGCAGGCCCAGCAAAACGGCCGCCGCACCCGTGAGGGTGAGCAGGTCGATGGGCTGGTAGAACCAATCTCCCAGCAGCACCAGCAGAAAGACGATGCCAGCCCGCAAAACCGAGATTGGCAGGCCGGTAAGCAGCATATAAAACACGGCTACCGCCGCCCGCACAAGGATCAGCGGCCGATAAAACCGACGGCGACGACCAAAAGAGAACAGCCCGCACAGCAGCGCCAGATGCAGGCCCGATACGGCCAGCAGGTGCGAGATGCCCGCCGCGCGGAAGGTATCCTGCACGGTGTCCGGCAGGGCGGCCTTATCCCCTAACAGCATGGCAGCTTCGAGGCCGCCTAAATCCCGCGGCAGCCACCGGCGCAGCAGCGCTGAGGCATTTTTCCGCAGTCGGTACAGTGCAAAGCGCGGGGCGCAGCTGTCGGCACCCGTTTTATAGCCGCCGGTATACTCGCCTTGCAGCAGGATGCCGCGGCTTAATCGGGATGCCCGGTAGGCATCTTTGGGCAGGTCGGTCATGGTAAAATCGGCGGTGAAGGTCTCCCCTGGCTCCTGGGCGGGGAATCCGTTGCTGCGCATTTTAAAATGGCAGCTTTTGCCGTTGATGCCGGTGACCGTTAATGTGCCCCGCAGTTGGCCGTTCTGGTAGGCGGCTGTGGCATCCGTTTCAACAGTAACCATACAGGTCACCGTCTGGCCTGCCAGCGCCCGCACAGGGCGGAACACCGCAAAGCTGAACGCGCAAAACCAGCAAAGCCCCGCTACGGCACCAAGTACCAGCGGAAGAGCTCTGCTGCGGCGGGCTATACTTAAAAATAAAAGCAATAGCAAAAGTGCCGCCGCAGGCACCAGGACCAGCGGCGGCATGTTTGCCGCAAACAGCTCGGCCCCTGCAAAGCAAAGGCCAAAAATGGCAAGTTTGCGTTTCATCTTACTTAATGGGCAAAGAGCGGCAGCGGCTCGAGGAAGAAGATGTCGGTGCGCTTGGCGGCATCCCCCTCGGCCAGGGCGGCGCAGCAGCCAACAACGGTGCCGGTGCTCTTGGCGGCCAGGGTCTCCAAGGCGTGCAGAGAGCCGCCGGTGGAGATGACGTCATCCACGATCAGGATGCGCTTGCCGTTCATATAATCGATGTCCTTCTTGTCGATGACAAGGGTCTGCTTGCCGGCGGTGGTGATGGACTGATCCTCGATGATGACAGGCTCTTTCATGTAGAGCTTGGCACCCTTGCGGGCGGGGATCCAGTACTTGCCGCTCTGGCGGGCCATCTCGTAAGCCAGGGGGATGCCCTTGGCCTCAGCGGTCAGGATCACGTCAAACTCAGGGGCTTTCTTCAGCAGCGCGGCGGCGCAGGCCTCGGTCAGCTCCACATCACTGAACATGATGAAGGCGGCAATGTCCAGATGGTCATTGACCTTGCAGATGGGAAGTTCACGGGTCAGACCCGCGATATGCAAAGTATAGGTATCAGCCATGATAGCTACCTCATTTCGTTTTATAAAGTGATGCTGCGGCTGGCATCAGCCCGGAGGCCATGCCAGGCTGCGGCCTGCCAGCACATGGAAGTGCAGATGCTTGACGCTCTGGCCGCCGTCAGCGCCCACGTTGGTGACAACGCGGTAACCGTTCTCGGCCACGCCCAGCTGGCGGCACAGGTCCGCAATAACGGCATAGATGTGACCCAGCAGGGCGGCGTCGCTCTCGGTCAGGGCTGCAGCAGAGTCAATGTGCTGCTTGGGGATGACCAGGAAGTGGGTCGGGGCCTGGGGATCAATGTCGTAGAAAGCCAGCAGCTGATCGTCCTCGTACAGTTTGTTCGAGGGGATCTGCCCTGCAGCGATCTTACAGAACAGGCAATCGTCCATCGGATTTTCCCTCCTTTATTCTGGAATCCGAAACAGCTTGCGCTGTGGATTTACTGCATTTCAGCCTTGACGATCTCGGGCACGGCGTTCAGGGCGTCGTCGATCTTGGAGGTATCGCGGATACCGGCCATGGCGAAATCGGGCTTGCCGCCGCCGTTGCCGCCTGCGATGGCAGCGATCTTCTTGACCAGAGCGCCAGCCTTCAGGCCGCGGGCCTGGGCGTTCTTGGAGACGCCAACGGCCATCATAGTCTTGCTGCCGTCGCTGCCGATCAGCACGGTGACAGCGTTGGGGGCCTTATCACGGATCTTATCGACCATGTCGCGCAGGGTGTCAGCGCCGGTGCCGGTCAGGTAGGCGGAGACGATGCGCACGCCGTCGATGTCGGCAGCATTCTCGAACAGGCCGTCGATCTTGGCAGAGGCCATCTCGGCTTTCAGGATGTCCAGCTGCTTGTTGGTCTCTTTCAGTTCAGCGGTCAGGGCTTCAGCACGGGCCGGGGCATCCTTCAGGTTGTTGGCCTTCAGGGCAACGGCGGTCTTGGCCAGCTGCTCGGTGCGCTCATCCAGCAGGTTCAGCACACCGTAGGCAGTGGTGGCCTCGATACGGCGGATGCCGGCAGCCACGCTGGACTCGCTGAGGATCTTAAAGCAGCCGATCTGTGCGGTGTTGGTCACGTGGGTGCCGCCGCAGAACTCGGTGCTCCAGCCGCCAGCATCGACGACACGGACAACGCTGCCATACTTCTCGCCGAACAGAGCCATGGCACCCATCTTCTTGGCTTCCTCGATGGGCAGGTTCTGGATGGTGACAGGCAGAGCCTCGAAGATCTTCTCGTTGACGCGGTCCTCGACCTTGCGCAGTTCCTCAGGGGTAACAGCGCTGAAATGGGTGAAGTCGAAGTGGGTCAGCTTATCATCCTGATAGCTGCCGGCCTGATGGACATGCTCACCAAGGACCTCGCGCAGAGCCTTCTGCAGCAGGTGGGTGGCGGTGTGGTTGCGGCAGATAGCCATACGGCGCTGGGTATCAACAGAAGCGGTGACCTCATCGCCCACATGGATGGTGCCGTCCAGCAGCTCGCAGGTATGGACAAAGTAGCCCTTGGGGGTCTTCTTGACCTGGGTGACTTTCAGCTTGGCGTCGCCGTTGGTGATATAGCCGTGGTCAGCGACCTGGCCGCCCATCTCGGCGTAGAACGGGGTGCGGTCCAGCACGACCAGCACGCCGTCCTTGCTCTCGCCTGCCTCGTCGGTGGCGATGGCATCGGCCAGCTCTTCGCCGTCAGACAGGGCGATGACCTTGGCGGATTCGCTCAGGGTGTCGTAGCCGTCAAACTGGGTAGCCTCGGCGGTCAGCTCACCGAACAGGTCGGCGCTCCAGCCGGAGATGTCCTTGGCCAAGCGCTCGGCGCGAGCGCGCTCACGCTGCTTGGTCATCTCGACATGGAAAGCGGCCTCGTCGACAGCCAGACCAGCCTCGGCGGCAATCTCACGGGTCAGGTCAAGGGGGAAGCCGAAAGTGTCGTTCAGCTTAAAGACTTCCGCGCCGGACAGGACCTTCTCATGGACTTCCTTCAGGTGGCTCATCATGCCGTTCAGGATATTCAGGCCAGCGTCGATGGTGCGGCCGAAGCGCAGCTCCTCGGTGCCAATGACCTTCTTGATATAGGCTTCGTGCTCACGCAGCTCGGGGTAGCCGGCCTCGCTGGACTCGATGACAGTGTCGACCAGCTCGGTCAGGAACGGGCGGTTGATGCCCAGCATGCGACCATGGCGGGCAGCGCGGCGCAGCAGACGGCGCATAACGTAGCCGCGGCCCTCGTTGGAGGGCAGGATGCCGTCGGATGCCATAAAGACGGTGGCACGGATATGGTCGGTGATGACGCGGATGGAGATGTCGTCCTTTTCATTCTCTTCATACTTCTTGCCGGCGATGCGCTCCACATGGTGCAGCACGGCGGCAACGGTGTCGACCTCGAACAGGTTGTTGACATCCTGCATAACGACGGCCAGACGCTCCAGGCCCATGCCGGTATCGATGTTGGGCTTGGCCAGCAGTTCATAGTTGCCCTTGCCGTCAGCATCGTACTGGCTGAAGACCAGGTTCCAGATCTCCATGAAGCGGTCGCAATCACAGCCGACGCCACAGGTGGGTTTGCCGCAGCCGTACTTCAGGCCGCGGTCATAGTAGATCTCCGAGCAGGGGCCGCAGGGACCGCTTCCGTGCTCCCAGAAGTTATCAGCCTTGCCGAGCTTGATGATACGCTCGCGCGGAACTCCGACCTCGTTAGCCCAGATGTCTCCGGCTTCGTCGTCCTGCTCGTAGATGGTGACCCACAGGCGCTCAGGCGGGATCTCCAGAACCTTGGTGAGGTACTCCCACGCCCATGCGATGGCTTCATGCTTGAAGTAGTCGCCAAAAGAGAAGTTGCCGAGCATTTCGAAGTAAGTTCCGTGGCGCGCGGTCTTGCCGACGTTCTCGATATCAGGTGTACGAATGCACTTCTGGCAGGTGGTGACGCGGTGGCGCGGCGGCTCCTCCTGGCCGAGGAACCATTTTTTCATCGGCGCCATGCCGGAGTTGATCAACAAAAGGCTGTTATCGTTGTTGGGCACCAGGGGAAAGCTGTCCAAACGAAGGTGTCCTTTGCTTTCAAAGAAAGAAAGGTATTTTTCGCGCAGCTCGTTCAGGCCGGTCCATTCCATCGGGTTCATTCTCCTCACAAAATAAATGTCATTTTTGTTCTGCCGTGTAAAAAAATATAGCCCTCGCCCCTGT
>OLGB01004040.1_pt1 | contig 12986 bp, 7 predicted proteins | sample 1605691 | NCBI WGS metagenome assembly OLGB01 (sample SAMEA3888925, study PRJEB22519) | human gut metagenome | biome: human gut; feature: human-associated habitat; material: faeces | place: Denmark | collected 2010
CTGACCTTGCCGCCGATTGCGAAGTACACGCCCATGCAGATTCCGGCTGCAAGTGTCAAGAGGTTACCCGACAGCTTTCCGCCTGAAAGCGTCGAAAGGTCGGAACATATAATCAAAATGCCTCCGCCGAGTGCCACGAGAATCGCCAGGATGGATTTCCATGAAATTCTTTTTTTGTAAATAAAAACGGTAATAAAAATTACAACCAGCGGATGAAAGGATGCAAGCACCGCTGCACTGGCAACATTGGTAAGTTTCACCGAAGAATACCATGTAAAATAGTGCAGAAAGAGAAATGCTCCTGAAATAAAGCTGAGAAGCAGTTCTTTCTTGGATACCTGCGCGAGCTGCTTTCTTTTGTCCGCATTCGAGAATATCGGAATTGCAAAGAACGGCAGCGCTATGGTAAGTCTCCAGAATCCGATGACCGTCGGAGATGCCGTGATAAGCACGCCAAAGTTGCCCGATGTCGCACCGCAGAGTACCGCAACGATGACCAGTATTTTTGCATATTTGTCGATAAAACTCTTCTTTTCGCCTATTTGATTTCCTTCGCCCATTTTCCTATTCCTCAAACAATTTCTTTAAATTTTCATCGTAAGGCGGTCTTACGATTCCTTTTTCGGTTATTACCGCCGTGATATATTTGTGATCCGTCACATCAAAGGACGGATTGTATGTTTTAATGCCTTCCGGAGCCATGTCTTTCTCGTACCACATCTTGTATATTTCCTCGCCGTTTCTGAGTTCGATATGGATGTCGTCTCCGGTTTTGGTATTCATGTCGATGGTGGATGTCGGAACATACATATAGAACGGAATTCCGTATTCTTTGGCAAGAATCGCAACACCGCTCGTCCCGATCTTGTTCGCGCCGTCACCGTTTGCGGCCATGCGGTCACATCCTACGACCACTGCATCAATCCAGCCGTTTTTCATAACAATGGATGCCATATTGTCGCAGATGAGGGTAACATCCACACCCGCCTTGGAAAGCTCCCAGGATGTGAGCCGTGCGCCCTGAAGAAGCGGCCGGGTTTCGTCTGCAAAGACTTTGAATCCGTAGCCCTTCTCCTGTCCGAGGTAAATCGGGGAGAGGCAGGTGCCGTATTTTGCCGTTGCAATTGTTCCCGCATTGCAATGGGTCAGAATTCCCATGCCCGGTTTGAGCAGACTGAGCCCGTATTCGCCCATTTTGCGGCAGGCAGCTTCGTCTTCTTTGCGGATTTTTTCGGCTTCATCAAGCAGGAGCTTTTTTGCGTCATCCACCTGGTCGCCCGCACAATGATCGCATGAGCAGAGAAAACCGCATGCGGCATCATCGAACGCTTTGATATATCGGTCAAGCATATCTTCACAGCGTTTCAGCGCCCACGAAAGGTTCACCGCGGTAGGCCTTGCACTGTTAAGATACGCACTCGTTTCTCTCACGTATTTGCGGAATTCCTTGACTTTTGTCCCTTTGAAATCACGCGTTGAAATATAAAGCCCGTATGCAGCGGCAACCCCGATTGCCGGAGCCCCTCTGACTTTGAGCTTGAAGATTGCATCCCACACATCTTCCTTTGTCTTCATTTCTATGTATACTTCTTCTCCCGGCAGTTTCGTCTGATCGAGAATCAGCATTTTGTCATCCTCGAATTTCACCGGAACGATATCGAAAACTTTCATATCTTGTTCGTCCTTTCTTCTGCACAAAACCTGTGCCCCAAAAATTCCTCAACATCTTATTTTACCACAATTCGTGCGGAAAAAGAAGAAGTTTATCTGCGATTGCTGACCAAAAGTGCCGCAAAAATCAAAGCACATCCGATTGCCATCCTGAGCGTAAGGATGTCGCCGTAGTACAGAATCGAAAAAAGCAGACCGAACACGGACTCAAGGCTCAGAAGAAGTGCCGCGTGCGATTCGGAAGTGTATTTCTGAGCAAAATTTTGCAGTCCCAAAGCCACTGCTGTGTTAATAACACCCAGATAAACAATCCCTGTCCACGAATGTATGCTGAAAAGCTCGTTCGGAATTCCCGTGCAAAACGCAGCAATTCCGGCAAAGACCGCCGATGCAAGCGTTTGATAAAAGGTAAAAAGTGCGGCGAATTGAAGAAGCCCAATCAGGATTCCCCATCTCACGCATGCTTTGTCTGCGTTTTTGATTTGTTTGAAAAAGAAGGCTAAAATGCAAATTGCCGCAATGCTGAATCGAAAAAATAAAATCCACTGAGGTGACGCCGTTTCAAGTGCAATTTTTCCCGCAATAAATCCCCATCCCCAGATAACGGCTACGCTCAGCAAGATTGCATCGGCTTTTTTCGACGAAACTTGCAGTGTTTTCTGTGGTATTCTTTCTTTCATTAAGCAAGTCCTCCGCTCTCGTAATGAATTGAATATACCACGGAAATGCTGTTAATTCAATACATATGTTCCGATATGGTATACCACGAATGCGGCAATCCACGCCAAAACGCACTGGAAGGCCGCCATGCCTGCCGCACACCGCCACCTGCCCGTCACCTTCCGCACCGCCGTAAGTGAGGCGATGCATGGTACATACATCAAGTAAAAAATCAGAAAACTCGCAGCCGAAGCAGGTGTAAAAATCTGCGACAAGCAGGCACGGTTCTCCCCGGCGGAAGCATGCAAAAGAACCGACAATGTGCTGAGCGACGCCTCTTTTGCGGAAAGCCCGGAAAGAAGGGCGGTTGCAATGCGCCAGTCGCCGAGCCCAATCGGCTCAAAAACAGGTGCTGCTGCTTTGCCGATTCCGGCAAGAATTCCTGTTTCGGGGTTAGTTGTAAGTTCAAAGTCCGCATTAAAATTTTCCAGTGTCCAAATCACCGTCGAAGCAATCAGTATCACGGTAAATGCCTTCTTGACAAAACCCAGCATATTTTCAAAAGTCCGCAGGAGGATTCTTTGGGGATTCGGGTATCGCAGGCGGAACTCCCTTCGTGCGATGTCCCCGCCTTTCCTTTTACCGGAATTGCCTCGAATTCGCAAGGCAGCAAGTGCAATCGCCCCTGCAGTCAAGGCACCGAACAGATACACCGCAAGCATGGCAAGCGCAGGTGCACCCGGAAATATGGCCGAACAAATCATCACATACATCGGTATTTTGGCACTGCACGACATATACGGAATCAAAAACACCGTCAAAGTTCGTTCTCTGCGATTTTGAATCTGCGCGGCCGCCATTATGGCGGGAACCGAACACCCGAACCCGGTAAGCAGCGGAATCATTGCCTCTCCGGGAAGACCGAACATCCGAAATGCCGGGTCAAACACACTCGAAATCCGCTCCATGTATCCGCATTCCTCCAGGGTGAAAAGGCACGCAAACAAAATTCCTATCACAGGAAGAAACGAAAGCACGCTCGCAACACCCGGGCAGATCCCCTCTGTTATCAGTGCCCTCACGGTTTCATTTACTCCCTTTTCCTCCAAAAATGCAGAAAGGCAGCCGATACACCACTCCATTGTCTCACCCAGCAATCCCTTAAGGGTTTCCCCCGGAGGCCCGAAGGTTGTTAGGAAAATCACCGACAAAATCAGCATAAATTTAATTGCTTCGGCTGCCCTGTATTTTACGTTTTTCATCTACCCCATCTTCTCTCTTTTTCTTCTTTTAAATGCTATGATGGGGTTGACAGGCTCATGCAAAAAAGGGATAATCATTTTATCAGTAAGTTACACGCGGCTTTCCCATATGAAAGAATCCCATGACTGCCGCAGCCGCAAGAGGAGGTAAAAAATGAAATTTTATATTGTAGACGCATTTACGGACACCGTTTTCGGCGGAAATCCCGCAGGAGTTGTAATTTTGCCGGATGGCACGGATTTTCCTTCGGACGAAATGATGGTAAAGACTGCAGCGGAACTTCGCTATTCCGAAACCGCTTTCATTAAGAAAGTAAACGACAAAGAATTCAAGATTCGCTATTTCACACCGGCCGCAGAGGTGGATCTTTGCGGGCACGCAACAATCGGTTCCTTCAAGGCACTGCTTCACGGCGGCTACATTTCCGATAACGCTTCCTATATCAACCACACTTTGGCAGGTGATCTGAATATTGATATCAAGGACGGTTTCGTTCTCATGGACATGGCATCGCCCGTAAAAATCTCCGAAATCAACGAAAAGCCTGCTCTTGATGAGCTCTATCGTGTGATGGGCATCAACTATGATGAGCAGCTGGCAAAGGGGCTTTCCATGCTTCCTCAGCTGATTTCCACGGGTCTTCCCGACATCATGATGCCGGTTGCAGGTCTTGATGACCTCGAAGAACTTGCCCCGGATATGCCTGCTTTATCTGCACTGTCCGAAAGATACAAGGTGACCGGCGTTCATGCCTTTACGCTTGCAAAAGCATCCGCAGACGACGATGCGCTTTGCCACGCAAGGAACTTTGCACCGCTTTATGATATCGACGAAGAGGCAGCTACCGGAACATCCAACGGTGCGCTTACATACTATGGATACCTTAACGGCTTCGTAAAGAACGGTGATGACTGTAAGATTATCCAAGGCGAAAAGATGCAGCGTCCTTCTGTGATTCTCAGCCATCTCGAAGTTGACTGTTCTGCCGACGGCTGCGAGGAACATGATCCGGCTTCCCTTCCTTGCTACATTAAGGTTGGCGGAAGCGCAGCAATGCTCGCAGAAGGTGAAATCCGAATCTAAAATTGCCTAGTCAGAATTTAAAATTGCTTAGAATGTTGATGTGCACCCTGCAGGCTGACCCTGCAGGGTGCCTTTACTTGCCGGATTCCGCCCCCCGGATGCCGGTCATGGCAGAAGGCAAAGCAAAAGCTAAGGCGGAATTATTCATTTTCTGTGCTGAGACCTTCAAACGGGAGATTTCGCTGCACGGTCTGGCGGCGCAGGTTCTCCCTGATGTCTGCGTCTACACTCTCCACATCTGCATAGAATTCTCTTGCTGACATGCGCGCAGCACCGTCTCCGAGTGCCGCCATCTGTACGGGACGGTCGGAAGTTACAACTGTAATTCGCCGCTTGCGGCCGAATTCGTAAACGTTCTTTTCAATAAAGCGGTCTGCGGTCTGCGCTTCATGCGTATACACCACCTGAAGTTCTCCCGAGTCCTCGTTAATTTTCCGATAGGATGTTTTGCTTCCCGGATTTCCTGCCAGTTTGTAGCCATCAAAAACCAAAACAATGTCAACATTGCGGTAGCCCATGTAATTTTCCAAAGCATCAATCAGAGCCTCGCGCGCCGAGTCCATGTTAACCTTTGCAAGTGCGGCAAGCTGCTCCCAAGCAAAAATTACATTGTAACCGTCGATGACATAGAGCGGTTTTTGCTCCACGGTGCCGCGTGTTCCAGTGCTTGTATGCGTGCGGCGCGCCGCAGCCTCAGCTGCCGGTTTTGCCGCCCGCTCCCGCATTCCATGGCTGAGGTTTGCTCGGCGTATAGCTTCGTCGCGCTTGCTTTTTCCGTAGGTTCTGAGAAAAATCGCTTCGAGCTCGTCATTTCCTGCGGCGGTCCGCGGTCCATGCCTTGGGCTTCCCTGCATCACGCTTGTTTCCGCCGGGTCACTTGTTTCCGTTTCTTCGTCTGTGCCCTTTACAATTTTTATTGCTGCAGGTTCCGGCTGAAGGTGAGCCATGGCATCGACTTCATCCCAGTTTACATATACCGCTCCCCCGTGTTCACAGAATACGGATCCGGTTGGATTCTCAAGGTCTGCTTCGGGCCGGTATCCGATTGTCTGTACAATCTCATCCTGCCTGCCGCACGACATATACCCTGCGGGCATTACGGAAAAAATCCCTCTTCCCTTGGTATATGACGCCACTTCCTTCGAGTATTCTCTAAGTGTGTCTACCGGGCCGCTTCCCGTAATCAAATCCGCTTCATCTAGATTTGCCTGTGCCCCAAGTCTTTGCAAGTCAGTCAAGGCGCGCCCTACAGCTTCCTGCGGAAGCTGTAGGCGGAAAGCATACATCGGCTCGAGCAGAATGCTTTCCGCCTTCCGAAGCCCCTGACGGAGGGCCCTGTATGTTGCCTGTCTGAAGTCTCCGCCCTCCGTGTGCTTCGGATGGGCGCGCCCCGCGGCAATGGATATCCGCATATCTGTGATTTCCGAACCTGTCAGCACACCCCTGTGCACCCTTTCCGCAAGGTGGGTCAAGACAAGCCGCTGCCAGTTCAGTGCAAACTTATCCTCACTTACCAAACTGCCAAAAACCAGTCCGCTTCCGCGCGGAAGCGGCTCCAGCAGAAGCTGCACCTCCGCATAGTGCCGCAGCGGCTCGTAATGCCCAACGCCGATTACAGGTGCAGCAATCGTTTCCTTATAGATGATTCCGCCGCTTCCAAAGGAAACAACCATTCCGAATCTGCGCTCAATAACCTGCTCCAAAATCTCCAGTTCCAGTTCGCCCATAACCTGTATGTTGATACGCTTCAGCTCCTCATTCCAGACGACCTTAAGGCTCGGTTCTTCTTCCTCCAGCATCTTGAGTTTTGCCAGTGCAGTGACCGGATCCTGACCTGCAGGAAGAATTACCTCGTACGAGAGTGCCGGCTGCAGCACGGGCTCCGCCCGGCTGCCCTCGCAGCCCAGACCCATGCCTGCGTAGGAACCGGCAGGTCCCATAACCGCACAGACCATGCCGGCGCCGGCACTCTGTACTGATTGGAAACTGTCGCCATTGTACAAGCGGATTTGTTCGATTTTTTCCCCGCCGTCAACCAACATTTTATTCCTCAGGGTTCCGCTTGTTACTTTCAAGTAGGTAAGCCGGTTGCCCTGCTTGTCTCTCCCGATTTTATATACTCGCGCTCCGAACTCCTCTCCGCACTCTTTTCCGACAGTAAATCTTCCGAGTGCTTCGATGAATTCTTCAACTCCCTCAAGCTTCAGTGCCGAGCCAAAGAACACCGGGAACAGCTCGCGCTTTTCGATAGCCAATCGGATGCTTTCCTCACAGAAAGTACCCGTCTCCAGATACTCCTCCATCAAGACCTCACTCGCGCCGGCAATTTCTTCGGCATTCCGCCCGCCGAAATCCGCGAAAACGCCGCCGCCAAGCTGCTCGGAAAGCTCCCTTATTATATCCTGCCGCTCCGCGCACGGCCTGTCCATCTTATTCACAAACACAAAAACCGGAATCCCGTAATGCCTGAAAAGCTTCCACAGGGTCACCGTATGTGCCTGCACGCCGTCCGCTCCGCTCACCACAAGAACCGCATAATCCAGCACCTGCAGCGTTCGCTCGGTTTCACTGCTGAAATCCGTGTGTCCCGGTGTGTCCAGAAGCGTGAATTTTTTTCCGCCGGTTTCGAAACGAGCCTCCTTTGAGAAAACGGTGATTCCGCGCTCACGCTCTATTTCATCCGTATCCAGAAACGCATTCTTGTGATCCACTCTGCCGATCTTGCGTATCGCACCGGCAAGGTAAAGGACGGCCTCAGATAAAGTTGTTTTTCCTGCATCTACATGAGCCAAAATGCCCATGGTGATGTATTTTGTCCGCATAATCGTTCCTTTCGTTTTGCTCCATGTGTCTTGCATCGCGTTTACATTTTTGTAAAAATTAGGCATCTCCCACCAAGTGCCCAAATAGACCCCCTGTTTCGTGTCTTTTGCCTGCTTTTTCGGTGATCTCATGCCGATTTTGGCCGAAGGCTGACCGCCGCGAAAAAATGTAAATTTATTAAAGGTTGAAATTTCAACGTTTCTTCTTTGGTGGCGTCGAATGGCCTTGCCTTGTCGAGGGGAGGTTTCGCCTTTCGCGGCTTCATTTACACGAAACATGCCCTCACAGAGGCTGATTTCGTGTCGACGCTAATTTTCCCAAGCGCGGAGTGCCCCAAGCCCAAGCGCGGAGCGACCCTGCTACATCAGTTTCGTGCTTTCGAGCTTTTCGGAAAACATTTCGTTCAGTCTTATAATCGGTTTTCGCAATACGATGCCCAGAATCAGGAATGCCGCCGCATAGACTGCCAGATATCCGAGCGAGATCCGGTAGGTGCTGCCGTACAGTCCGCCTATACATTCCCGCATCGCACTCATGCTGTAGGTAAACGGCATGAGGCCCGCCATGTTTTGGAAGAACTGCGGCGTCATTTCGATCGGGAAGGTTCCGCCGGATCCTGCAACCTGAATTACGAGCAGGATAACCGCAATCGCCTTTCCCACATCACCGAACGAAATCGTAAGTGTATACATGATTACGGCAAACACCACTCCGGTGAACAAGCCCGCAAGCAGGAAGAGCCCCGGATGTTCACACTGTATCTCGAGGAAGAACAAATCCCCGAGGCACACAAGCCCGCTTTGAAGCAGGGCAATTACAATGAAGAAGACCATTCTCCCCAAATAGACCTGATAAGCCCGCAGGTCTTCCAGTTCCCGCTTTCGTTCTTCGGTCAGATTCACCTTGAGCATAGCTGCCAATACGATTGCACCGACCCAAATCGACAGAACCGTATAGAACGGCGCCATGGCGGAGCCGTAGTTTGCCACCGGGAACATTACCTTCTTGTCAAGCACCACCGGCGCCGAAACAAACTCGCTCAATTCGGATGTTCCGGCTCCGAGCAGGCCTCGGATTTTTTCGACTTCTCCGGAACGGACTGCCTCTGCAAGTTCCTTTGCACTCTGCTGGATGTTATCGCCGACCGTTTTCATCTCCGCGGCCGCCGTCCGAATTACCTCAGAAGTCCGGCGAAGCGACTCGCCTGCAGCCCTTCCGTCTGTTTCAAGATCTGCCGCCAGAATATCCAGGTTATCAAAGACTTCGCTCACCGCTCCGTTTGTCTCGATGAGAGAAGCACTGAGTTCCTCGATTGCCGGCTCGATTTCCGTCACATATTTCGTCCTTATCACATCGATGTCCTTGCGAAGTTCGATGCATACGGCTCTTACTTCCTTTACCGTCTTCTGCACCTTTTGAATTTCGGAAATCGCTGTGGAAATTGCTGTTGCTGCATCGTCCTGTCTGCCGATAACATCATCCAAATCGGCAATCAGTTTTTTTACGGCACTCCGAAGCTCGGTGTAGTCTTCCGGGATCTGATCATATAAATTTTGCGCAGTGATGCGAAGCTTCTCGAGACCCTGCGTCATTTTGTCCAAGTTTTTCTCAATCTTTTCGAGCTTTGAAACGACTTCATCCGCCCCTGCGTCCGCAGCGTTTATAATCTTGTCAAGATCTGCCGCAATGCTGTCGTAGGCACCCGCTGCTTCATCGAGTGCACGCATGATTTCTCTTCCGATTTTCTCGATTTCCGCCGCCGTTTCACTTACTCTGCCGGATGCTTCGGCAAGGAGCTGCTGCGTATTTCCTGCATTTTGCGTCATATCGCCGGCAAGTTCCGTTGCGGTCACTTCAATGTCCGCCAGCGAATCGGTAAGAAGCGCATAGGTTTCCAGTAACTCCGCATTTTGTGAAGTCTCCGCACCCGCCGCCTCGAAATTATGCAAGAAAACATTCATGTATTTGTCTGCATCGCCTTTTTCCATCAAAGAAGATATGCCGCTTGCAATTTCAAATACGATTTCCGCAACGCTGCGGGCAAATACCGCATCAATTTGGTTTTTTACCGCACTTGCGCCCTTATCCGTTATCTTCGGTGCAATCGCATTCTCTTTTTCATTCAGAAAATAGATCAGTTCCGAACGGTGCACATCCGGTGTGAAAAAGCTCATCATGTCGTGGCTGAAGCTTTTCGGAATAACCAAAGCTGCGTAGTAAGAACCGTCCTTTACTCCTTGGATTGCGTCCTCTTTGCTTGTGAAGACCCAGTTTAAAGCATCGTTTTCACGCAGGGAAGAGAGGACCCTGTCGCCGATATTCAGATTCATAGATGTCAAATCGCCCTCATAGCCGATGTCTTCACTTGCCACAGCGACCTTCAGATTTCCCGTGTTCGAATACGGATCCCAGCTTGCGGCAATATTAAACCACGCGTAAAGTGACGGCACGATGGTCAGTCCGATTATCACAATCCATGCGATGGTGTTGTTTCGTATTTTATCAAAGTCGCCTTTGATAATTTTACATATATTGAGAGAGCCTTTTTTATCTACCATGCCTTACACCCTCCCTTTCAATGAGTTTAAAAGCTCGTCTCTGCTCTTGGATGCATAGCGAAGTTTTCTTTCCAGATTATCATGTACAAATTCGACGATCGTAAGGTAGAGCACCACCCCTACAATTGAGGCAATCCACAGCACCAAAAAGACCATCTTCGAGCTTACGCTGAACATCAAAACGAGGAAAATCAAAGGCAGCACAAGTATCAGGAGGATTCCGGACAACTTGAGTTTGTTATAATTTTTTTCAAATTTTTCGGCCTTTTCCATCACTTTCGTGTGAAAACTTTCCTGCCCGTTCAAAATCGCAAGAAGCGTCGAAAGCCCCACTCTTTCCCGTGTCATGCCGTTTTCGTCGCATATCATCAGGCCGGTTTCTTCGAGCTTTTTGTCAAACATTCTGTTCAGGTTCAGCATGAGCGGCCGGATTCCAAGCCCGATTATAAATACCGGAGGCAGGAAAAGTGCTAAGAAAAGCATGTATTTCCAATAATAGTTTTCGTACATGCCCGCCATTGCCTCACGCATTGCGTTTATCCCATAAGTAAACGGAAGCAGCGGGTGCAGTGCCCTGAAAAATCCCGGGGTCATTTCAATCGGATAGGTTCCTGCAGAACCCGGAATCTGCAGAATGACCAGCAGAACGCAGATTGCTTTGCCGGTATGTTTAAATGTAATCGCGAGGGCATATATCATATTGACATAGACAAACGATGCCAGAATCCCCGCCGCAAAGAACGCCGGAATATTCTCGCACTGAACGTCGAAGATCAAAAGATCCCCCGCACAGATAATGGCCGCCTGAATAAACGCAAACAGCATATACGTCATCCACCGACCGAAATATGCCTGGCTTGCTGTCAGATTTTTCAGCCTTTCGTCGCGGTCAACTTCCATCTTCAAGACCGATATTAAAACAATGCCGCTGACCCAAAGTGCCAGGTTCGTATAAAACGGGGTCATCGCCGTTCCGTAATTCTTTACGGGGTAAAGGCTTACCGTTTTCACATTGACCGGAGAGGAAATGAATTGCGAAATTTCATCTGTATTTAAGGAACTTCCGTCTGCAAGCTGCCTAAGCGAAGTATAGATTGCCGCACTCGAAAGTGCAGACAAATCCTCGCTGACTCCGTCGATTCTGTCTTCAGCCTTTCCCAAAATATCGGCTGTCTGCTCTATGGCATCCGAGGACCGGTTCAAAGCCGTCTCGGTTTGTGTAAGCAGCCTGTGCATTTTTGCAAACGACGGCTGCATTCCGTCAAGACTTTCCGCCAATTTTACAGCCAATGGGTCTTTTGTGAGTTTCAGGCTGCGGGAAGCCGATTGGGCTGCTTTTTCCGTGCTGCTGAGCGCTGCCTCGGATTTTGCTATTTTTGCACGGTTTTGTGTATCGGTTCGGTAATTGTTTTTCAGCGAAATTTCGGCATTTTCAATCTTTTCCGATGCCTTTGTCATCTTTCGCGGCAAATTATCGTTTAATTGCGATGCATCATTACTCGCCTTTTTCGCCGCTTCCTGCAGGGCTTCAACCGCTGCCTCCGATGCCACCGAGACAAAAGTTTCGTCTACTTGCTGCTGAATTGTCGCTGCCCCGGTATCCGTCACCTTCGGTGCGATAGCATTCTTCTTTTCGTTGAGATAATATTCAATCCGCGGGGATTCGATTTTGCCTGAAAGAATGCTTACCAAATCCTCGCTGAAGTCCTCCGGTATCACGATTGCCGCGTAATAGTCTCCCGCGCGCACGCCGCTTACCGCCTCACTTCTTCCGGTGAATACCCACCCGAGGGCATCGTTCTTTTTCAGGTTTTCAATGATTTTGTCGCCTGCGTTGAGGCTCCCCGTCGCTTCGTTCTGCGTCCCCTCATCGCAGTTTGCCACGGCAATGTGTATCCCTGCGGTGTTTTCGTAAGGATCCATGTTTGCATCTATGTTAAACCACGCATACAATGCCGGAACAAAGCACACCCCAATCGAAACAATGACTGCCACAAAGTTCCCGGCAAGCCTTGTTATATCTCTTTTAAAAATCCACAATACATTTTTCATATCAAAACAACCTTTTCCGATAATTTTTCACAATCTCCGCTGTTGTGCGAAATCAAGATAACCGTCTTCCCCTTTGTGGTTTCTTTCCATAATCGCTGCACAATGCGTTCCTTGAGTTCTTCGTCAAGGCCTCTGAAAGGTTCGTCCAGTATCATCAGGTTTGCATTTGAAAGGAAGGTTCTTCCTAAAGCGACCCTGTGCCGCATGCCTCCTGAAAGCTCCGCAGGCAGGGAGAAGAGGACTTCCGTAAGTTCCAGTGCCTCCGCCGTTCTGCGTATCTGGGCATCAAGCTCATGCCCCGCATCGTTAATCCTGCTGAGTGCCATGTTATCATAGACAGTCAGCCACGGCAGAAGCCGGTCCTCTTGAAACAAAAATGAAAGTTTCACATCTGCGGCTCCCCGCATCTCAACTTTCCCCGCGTCCGCTTCAACAAGCCCCGCGATAATCATGGCTAGAGTGGTTTTTCCCCGCCCCGACGGTCCCGAAACCGCTGTGACCGTACCGCTTTCAAATTTTATCGTCATATCGGTTAATACCGATTTATTCTCATAATTCTTCGAAATGCCGGAAAGCTGAATTTCCGGTGCAAGGGCCTGCTCTTTTTCCTCCCCATGTGCCTTCAGTCTGACCGCAGCCTTTTTCTCTGCATAGGAAGCAGCTCGCATCACGAGCTTTTCGAACAATACACTCAAAGCTACGATTGCCGCAATATAGGCAAACAATCTTTCGGTCTCAAGGTAGTTCTTCGCATTCATCATTTCGTAGCCGAGGGAAAAATCCGGTATGGAAAGCACCTCTGCCGCAATCACGGCCTTCCAGCTCAGTCCGCATACAAGCCGAAGTGCCGCATTCAGATTCGGGCGAATCGAAGGG
>OLGB01004043.1_pt1 | contig 12972 bp, 12 predicted proteins | sample 1605691 | NCBI WGS metagenome assembly OLGB01 (sample SAMEA3888925, study PRJEB22519) | human gut metagenome | biome: human gut; feature: human-associated habitat; material: faeces | place: Denmark | collected 2010
GGTGGTGCCGAAATCGGGCACGTAGAAGGCCAGAATACACAGCAATCCGAAGGGGATCGCGCCAATAAGCAGATACGGACGACAGCGTCCCCAGCGGGTGGCGGTATTGTCGATTACCAGCCCCATCAGCACGTCAGCAACGCCGTCCACCAGACGCGTCACGAGAAACATCAGGCCAACGTAATAGGCGGGCAGGCCCATCACGTCGGTGTAAAAGAACATCAGATAAAGAGAGATCATCTGCCACACGAGGTTGCAGGAGAGGTCGGCGATGCCATAGCCAAGGCGCTGCCGCCACAGGGTAAAGGTTGTTTCTGCCATAAAAATACACTCGCTTATCGTTGTTGTTAAAGTCCGTACTGGCGAATAAACCAGGCCGGGGTGCAGCTCCACGCATGGCAATAACTGTTTATCAGTTTGCTGCCATAAGGGGAAAAATCAGGATGCGCCGGGTCGAAGATTTCCCAGAAGGTATCGGCGCCGTAGTCGACCATGGCTCCCCAGTAGGCTTTGATCTGCGAAATTGCCTCGTCGCGCAGCCCGCACTGCAGAAGGGCGGCGATATAGTGATGACGCAGGTAGGGTGTGTTCATGGCGACCGCGGGGGGATTTTTCTCCAGGTTGCGCATGATCTCCCGGCGCTGCTGCGGCGTGCCGACTTCCGCCAGCACCAGCCAGATTTGCGATGCCCAGGAGACCTGCCGCCGGGCGCCGCTGACGTAAAAGCCCTGCTGCGGGTCCCATAACGCATCGAGGGCCGCCGCTTTGAGCTGCTGTAAACGCTGGTGATAGCTTGCGGCCTGTTCAGGTTCGAAACGCTCCGCCAGCCAGACGGCGCGCTGCAGGCAGTAAATCAGTACCCCCTGCGCCGCCGCCTGTTTATTCAGCGACGCCTGCCAGTCGATAAACACCCACCAGTCGTCGCTATCGCGCACAATGCCGGAGGCGTCGCAGCGGGTCAGCGCCAGTTCTACCTGACGACGCGCCGTGGGCCACAGCTCGCGGGCGGTGGCCATATCCTCCGCGCTTTGCAGATAGTTGTAGAGGACGTCGACAAAAAACAATGAATAATCAAAAAGAAAGGTATCGTCCGCAATGACATCCGGCTGCACGAACACGTTGGCCGATACCATGCCGTCCTCGCGAGTATGCCCGGCAAAAAGGTACAGGCAGCGGCGCACCAGATCGTGGCGTGCGAAGGTGACATCGTTGACCAGCGCCTGCAGACGTAAATCGCCGAGCCACAGGCGGCGGTCGCGTTTGGGGCCATCTTCAAACACTTCCTGCATGCAGTTTTGCAGGGTCAGCACGGCAACGTTATCGATGGTCCGGAGCTGCGGGTCGGAGGTTGTCGCCGCCGGGCATGCGCCGCTGGCCGAGGTGACCGCGTTAACCTCAATCTGCGTGAACTGCAGGCGAAACTTGCGCGAAACGGCTTTGACCTCCACCTTCAGATAGCGGAAGCAGTAGCGGCGCGGCAGGTCAATTTCGGCGGGCAGGACATCAAGCCACAGATCCTGCTGCTGCAGCCAGCTACTGCTGAGCCAACCCTGATAATCGCTGAACGGTTCGCACACTTCGCTCAGCGTTTCGCCGAAGGTCAACTGCAGATGGGCCGGAGCGTCCGGCGGACTCCCGGCGCTCTGGCAGAGAAAATGCAGGTAGCCAACGTAGTGGCTGCCAAAATCAATAATGACGCTATCGCCGCTGCTCAGCTCGCGCTGGTAAAACGCGGCCAGGGTGCTCACCGGCTCGGCGCGCCAGCCGAAGAGCGCCGCGGCGTCGGCGTGGGCTTCGACTACCGCGATCGGCGGGTGTGCCTGACGACTCAGCGCGGGCCGGAGCGCCTCGGCGGTACGTAAAAAATTCGGGTGGCGGGTCATCATGACCTGAGAATTATGCTGAATTGCCTGTGACATACTGCGTCCTCTGTGTTGATTTGTCCGCAGCATAAGACGCCGCCGCCCGCGGCAACCACTCTGGCAATGCCAATGCATCTGGCAAAATGGCACTGATAATGAGATGAGCGGGTCGCCGATCACAATTCCATAAATCTTGCTCGTGGCGGCCGGTTAAATGCATTATCTTGCCCCTGCGCCGTATGCCGTTTTGGACCCGATCGATGATGCTAACCGTTGAGTATTATTTCATCCATCCGCAGGATAAGCTGGGAATGTACGCCAGCGATCCGGAAGATAATAGCCATGAACATAGTCACGAGTTTGCTGAACTGGTGATCGTTGAAGAAGGGCACGGCTTACACGTTATTAATGGCCGGCCATTATATATACAGCAGGGCGACGTTTTTTACGTTCAGCCGGGCGATGTTCACTATTATGATGAGCTGGGAACGCTTAAGTTAATTAACGTATTAATTAACCCACTGGTGGCACGCAGTCGATGATCTCTTCGCCATCAAGCTGCAGAATAATACGGAACGCACCGTGAGCGGAGGGGTGGTTCGGGCCGAGGTTAAGGAACATGAAGTCCTCGTTTTCGGTCCCGCGCTTCATGCCCCACTCTTCCGGTTTGAAAGTCAGCGCTTCCATCTCCAGATCCTGTTTGGCTTTGGTCAGCTCAAACGGATCGAATTCGGTGGCGCGCGCCGGGTAGTCTTTACGCAGCGGGTGGCCTTCCCAGGTCGGCGGCATCATGATGCGACGCAGATTTGGGTGGCCATCAAAGGTAATACCAAACATTTCCCAGGTTTCACGCTCATACCAGTTGGCGTTGGGGAACAGTTTGGTGAAGGTTGGCAGATGCAGATCGTTTTCAGACAGCGCCACCTTGAGCATGATGTCGCGGTTGCGGTCTATTGAAATCAGATGATAGAAAACGGAAAAATCCGCGGCGGGTAAACCGTCGCGGTGCGTGCGCAGACGTTCGTCCATGCCGTGCAGGTCAAACAGCATCACGTAAGGCTTCGGCAATTTCTTCAGGAAATCACCCACCTCAAGCAGCTGCTCGCGCTTGACCCATACCACCGGTACGCCGGTGCGGGTTGGCTGAACGGTAAAGGCATCCGGCCCAAAACGGTTGCGCAGTTCGCCGATCACCGGGTCATCAAGGTGATCGCGGGTTTGCCAGGCTGGTGCGGCGTCATGCGCGGTTAAATCGGTCATATTGTTCACCATTGCAAAAGGTCCGTGGTGACTGCCGGGCGAGACTTCGCGCTGTTGTAGATTGATTTGCGAAGTGTTTCTCCCGCCCGCAGGCGCAAATTAAATCTCGTCCGGCGTCCGCAGATTGGTCACTGCAATACGTTCGCCGCGTTTACGCTCGCGTTCCGACTGCATATTGGCGCGATAGACGCCCTGATCGCCAACCACCCATGAGAGCGGACGACGTTCTTTACCAATGGACTCCTGCAGCAGCATCAGCGCCTGCATATAGGCCTCCGGACGCGGCGGGCAGCCCGGGATGTACACATCGACCGGGATGAATTTATCCACGCCCTGGACGACGGAATAGATGTCGTACATGCCGCCGGAGTTCGCGCAGGCGCCCATGGAAATCACCCACTTCGGCTCCAGCATCTGATCATAGAGACGCTGAATCACCGGCGCCATTTTGGTGAAGCAGGTTCCGGCGACCACCATCAGGTCCGCCTGACGCGGAGAGGCGCGCAGAACTTCGGCCCCAAAGCGCGCAACGTCATGCACCGCAGTGAATGACGTCACCATTTCCACATAACAGCAAGAAAGGCCGAAGTTATACGGCCAAATTGAGTTCTTACGGCCCCAGTTCACCATGTCATGCAGCGCGTGTTCGAGTTTCCCCATATACACGCTTTTGTTGACTTCCTGCTCCAGGGGGTCGGTAACGATCTCCTGTTTCTGCAGGGGGTAACGGTCGTTCTCACCGTTAGGATCTATGCGGGTGAGCGTATAATCCATCTTATTGCCTCGCTTTTACTGCATATGACGGTTAGTGGGACTGTCTGTTTCCGGGTTAACCAGCGTGCGACGGGAACGCGCAGGCGTCCAGTCCAGTGCGCCGATGCGAACGAGATAAACCAGACCAGCCAGTAGCACTAAAATGAAAATTGCGGCTTCCACAAAGCCGACCCAACCGCTCTCGCGGATGGAGGTCGACCATGCGTAGAGATACAGGGCTTCCACGTCGAAGATAACGAAGAACATGGCAACCAGATAAAACTTCGCAGAAAGACGTAAGCGGGCCGAACCAACGGAGTCGATCCCCGATTCAAACGGCGTGTTTTTGCTACGCGCGCGCGCGCGACCGCCAAGGTACCAGCCGCCGACGAGCATCAGGCAGCACAGGCCGATAGCGATGATGAGAAATATAGCGAATGCCCAATGATGAGCGATGACTTCAGTGGATGTTGACATACGCATTGCTTAACCAAAAAAGTGTAGCGCTAAAACCCTCTGCTCTTACTGGCAGATGAACGCCACAGCGTTTCACGGGGAGGAATAAAAAAATAGCCGTGCAAAAAAGCGTCCCTGGGTGATGTGGAAGGCCAGTTGCGGTGGCTTTTTACTCCTTTCATTAACCTTTTGTCAACTTTAACAAAAGTTTTCATAACATTAATTTACATTGGAATCTTTTCATTAACATTAAATGCCCTTTTATGCGAAATAACCTTGCATACTGTTCGGTTTTAGTGTTGTTGAATCGTGTCCGTTTCCGTCGTAAATCAAAAATCCCTGCTATTTTGACAGGATTTAGCCTCGATTCCTCCCCCCAAAGAGGGGTATTTTCTTGATCTGCGACACGGTTTTGTTAATTACCCCAGGAAATCGGCAACAATCCATCCGGTTTTTTAACATTAGCAGGAAGTGTTGAAAGTGCTGGGAAAAGTCGGCAAGGTGAGCGCCAGGTCACGCCAATATGCTGATTTTCTTGCAAAGAAATAAAAAAAAGATTCAAAACATCAATAATAGTGCAAAAAAAAGAGCCACCAGACGGGAAACCCACCCTTGAGGCTCTTTTTGGGCACTTACATTCTGTTACCAGTTTTTGTGATCTTTGTTAGCAAAATAACCTCACAAAATGAAGGTGCTTCCTCCCTCTTCCGGAGTAAGTGCCGGCCCGGCGCGCCAGGGATCGCTCTCCTGGCTCAGAGACTGAAAAATCGCCTGCGGTAGTTCGCCCACCGTCTGCGGATTGCAGCTAACGACGTACCGGGTATCCGGCAGGACCGGCAGGCCATCGCTGATGCCGGCCACGCGCAAATCCGGGCTCATCATTTCGACCGGACGCGCGGTGACCCCCAGCCCGGCTTTCACCGCCGCTTTCACCCCGGAGAGCGACGAGGCGCCGTGAGCCAGATGCCAGGAGACGCGGGCAGCCTCCAGCGCGGCGATGATGTCCTCACGGAACGGGCCAGGCTCTTCGAGCAAGATGAGGGGGATCGATTCCCCTTTCGCCAGCACGTAGTCCGCTGCACAGTACCAGAGGGTAGGCGACGTTCTCAGCGTGAAAGCGGTAAAACCGGGAAGCTGATGGGTGGTTAATGCCAGATCGACCTCTCCCGCGCTCAGCATCGCCATGATGACGGCATGGGGATGGACTTTAATCTCCAGCGTCATTCTGGGATAGAAGCAGCCGATGCGGTTTAACAGAAACGGCAGGATAGTATCAGCGGTTTCTTCCGACGCGCCGATGGTCAGTCCCCCCTGCAGGCTGCCATACATCAGCGACATGCAGGCTTCATCGTTAAAGCGCAGGATTTTGCGGGCATAGCCCAGCAGCTGGATGCCCTGCTCGGTCAGCAGTTTATTGCGTCCGTGACGAGCGAAAAGCTCCTTGCCAACCAGTTGCTCCAGGCGTTGCATTTGCTGGCTGACCGCGGACTGGGTACGACACACTGCGGCGGCGGCGGCAGCGAAGGTGTTCAAATCAGCGACTGCTACAAAGGTGCGCAGCAGATCGAGATCGAGGTTGAGTATCGGACGTGTTGTATTAATCATCTTTCTTCACTTACAGGTGGCTAACGCTGACCTGCCTTGTTGATGCTTTACGCCAGGTTTCCGGCTATTCCCTGAGCCTCGTGCTCACCGTCTGATGGCGGATAAACAACTGGACGAACGTTATTACATGCCAAAGTACTCGTCTGAGCAAATGCGCAGAACACCGGAGTAATATATTGTTCGTATTTCTCATTATTATTTATTACCACGGCCAGCCAGGCGTCTTACGTCGCCCCGGAAAATCGCGCAGTAGTGGTGAGAAAGCCTCTCTTTCGCCGGACTTCTTTTTGGCGAAAAACGAACAATAAAATCCTGTAATAACAATATATTAAATATCAATTCAGCCATAATTCATGCCGACTATCACTGATATTAACGGCGATATTCTAACCGATTCCCATCCTTTTTATAAGCCTTAATAAGGATTAACTGAGATAATTTTAAATTTTTTTCAACATTTTATATAAATTAACAAACCTCAGATTATTACCTGTCAAAAATAATAATAATGCGCTTACGCGCAGTTTTTTATTAAAATTATTTAACATCAAAATTACAAATCAACCGCTATGAGATTAAGAATAGCGTTTTCTAGCGGTCACCCATTCTCCAGCGCCCCGTTTACCTAACCAACAAACCAGATAAATGATGGTAAAAAAGGCACTACATCAACATAGACGACCGAAAAAATGCCATGAAAAGGCATAAACCATAGGAAAAACCAGCAACCAGCAGATAAATCAATTACGCTTAAAATCCTGCATTAGCAAAATCTTCTCCTGCAAAGCCTTCAAAACAGCGGGGAGGCGGAGTACATTGTTCCGTGCTGACTTCCACGGCAGGGAGTGGCGATAACAGCTAAAAGGTCAAGATTCATGTCCCCCATCGAAAAATCCAGCAAGTTAGAGAACGTCTGTTATGACATCCGCGGACCGGTTCTGAAAGAAGCGAAACGTCTTGAAGAAGAAGGCAATAAGGTTCTGAAACTGAACATCGGCAACCCGGCGCCCTTCGGCTTCGAGGCCCCTGACGAGATCCTCGTCGACGTCATCCGCAATCTGCCTACCGCCCAGGGATACTGCGATTCGAAAGGATTGTACTCGGCGCGTAAAGCTATCATGCAGCATTACCAGGCGCGGGGAATGCGCGATGTCACCGTGGAAGATATTTACATCGGCAACGGCGTGTCCGAGCTGATTGTGCAGGCGATGCAGGCGCTGTTAAACAGTGGCGATGAGATGCTGGTTCCCGCTCCGGACTACCCGCTGTGGACGGCGGCGGTGTCTCTTTCCAGTGGTAAAGCGGTGCACTATCTGTGTGACGAATCCTCTGACTGGTTTCCGGATCTTGACGATATCCGCGCCAAAATCACGCCTCGCACCCGCGGGATCGTGATCATCAACCCCAACAACCCCACCGGCGCGGTCTACTCCAAAGAGCTGCTGCAGGAGATCGTGGAGATCGCCCGCCAGCACAACCTGATTATTTTCGCCGATGAGATCTACGACAAGATCCTCTACGACGAAGCCCAGCATCACTCGATTGCCGCTCTGGCGCCGGATCTGCTGACGGTGACCTTCAACGGACTGTCGAAAACATACCGCGTCGCCGGCTTCCGTCAGGGCTGGATGGTGCTGAATGGCCCGAAAAAACACGCGAAAGGCTATATCGAAGGACTGGAAATGCTGGCCTCGATGCGTCTGTGCGCCAACGTGCCGGCCCAGCATGCTATCCAGACCGCGCTGGGCGGCTACCAGAGTATCAGCGAATTCATCATTCCCGGCGGGCGTCTGTATGAACAACGCAACCGCGCCTGGGAGCTGATCAACGATATTCCGGGCGTCTCCTGCATGAAGCCAAAAGGCGCGCTGTACATGTTCCCGAAAATTGACGCCAAACGCTTCAATATTCACGACGACCAGAAAATGGTGCTCGATTTCCTGCTGCAGGAGAAAGTGCTGCTGGTGCAGGGTACTGCCTTTAACTGGCCGTGGCCGGATCACGTGCGTATTGTGACCCTGCCTCGCGAAGACGACCTGGAGATGGCGATCTCCCGCTTTGGCCGCTTTCTCTCCGGCTACCATCAGCTTTAGTCGTGCCGCCGCCGGCATTTGCATCCGGCGGCGATCCCTGCGCACAATGGAACCCGATGTTGTCACTGATTAAGGGTCCCTATGAGTCAGAGTCATTTCTTTGCCCACCTCTCCCGTCTGAAACTGATTAACCGCTGGCCGCTGATGCGCAACGTGCGCACCGAAAATGTCTCCGAGCACAGCCTGCAGGTGGCGATGGTCGCCCACGCGCTGGCGGCGATTAAAAACCGCAAATTTGGCGGCCAGGTCAACCCAGAGCGTATCGCCCTGCTGGCGATGTACCACGACGCCTCCGAGGTTTTAACCGGTGATCTCCCTACCCCGGTGAAATATTTTAATTCACAGATTGCTCAGGAATATAAGGCGATTGAGAAAATCGCCCAGCAGAAGCTGGTGGATATGGTGCCTGACGAGCTGCGCGATATTTTCGAACCGCTGATTGACGAGCATCATTACAGTGAGGAAGAGCAGTCGATCGTCAAACAGGCTGACGCCCTCTGCGCCTACCTGAAATGCCTCGAAGAGCTGTCGGCGGGCAACAACGAATTTCTGCTGGCCAAAGGCCGTCTGGAAAAAACGCTGGCGTCGCGGCGCAGCGCGGAGATGGATTACTTTATGCAGGTGTTTGTCCCGAGCTTCCAGCTGTCGCTGGATGAAATCAGCCAGGATTCGCCGCTGTAATTTTTCAGGCCGGGCAGCGGTCGCCCCCTACCCGGCCTGCATATCTTAAAACGGGAAGAGCACCGGGATCAGCAGGACGCAGACCACCATCACCAGTATGGTAAAGGGCACGCCTATTTTGACAAAATCGCTAAATGAGTACTTGCCCGGGCCAAGCACCAGGGTGTTAACCGGCGAGGAGACCGGGGTCATAAACGCCGCCGAAGCCGCCATCGCCACCACCATGGCAAAAGGATAGGGTGAGACGCCCATTGACTTCGCCGCCGCTAAGGCAATAGGCGCCATCAGCACCGCCGTGGCGGTGTTTGAGATAAACAGCCCAATCGCCGCGCACATCACAAACAGGCAGCCGAGCATCAGATAAGGCCCCTCGCCTCCGGCGACATCCATCAGTCCCTTCACCACCAGATCCACCCCGCCGGTTTTTTGCAGCGCCAGGGCAAACGGCATCATCCCAACAATCAAAATAATGCTCGGCCAGTGGATCGCCTTGTAGGCGCTTTCGGCATTGATGCAGCGGAATTTGCCCATCAGCAGACAGGCGATAATCGCGGCAATCGGGTTGGGAATTTCATCGGTGAGCATCAGGGCTACCATCAGCACCAGGCAGAAAATCGCATGCGGAGCCTGGCTGTGGGCCGGCGAAGCGTCATCGACCTCAACCGGCATATTGAGCACCACGAAATCCCGGCCGCGCTTCGCCAGCAAGGCAATTTGCCGCCAGTTGCCGACCACCAGCAGGATATCGCCGAGCTGCAGCGGCTCGTCGACCACCGAACCATCCATCGCTTTGCCATCGCGCTTCATGCCGACGATATTGAGACCAAACCGGGTGCGGAAGGCTATCTCACGCACCGTTTTGCCAATCATCTCTGAATCCGGGATCAGCGCCACCTCCGCCATCCCCACATCCAGCGCCTGATCGGCAAAATACTCGCCGCGCAATACCATCGGCTCAAGCATTTGCTCGCCGCAGAACTGGCGTAAATCGACATCGGAGGCGGACATATCGATTAGCAGGACGTCGCGGGCGCGAAATTCCGATACCCCGTTGACGTTGACAATTACCCGGCGGAACCGCCGCCAGCGTTCAACGCCGATCACGTTGGCGCAGTAGCGCTCACGCAGCTTTAAATCATCCAGCCGCTGACCGATCATCGGCGAACCCGGGCGGATGGCCAGCCGGCGAGCGCGGCCGGTGAGGTGATATTCGCGGATCAAATCGCGGAAGGTGCTTCTTTTTCGCCCATCGCGTGCGGAGTCGCCATTATCCGTCTTCAGCATAAAGCGCACCGCCAGCATATAGACGATGCCCAGGATCAGCACCACCAGGCCAATCGGCGTGACGCTGAAAAAGCTGAAGCCGTGCAGTCCCTCGCGCAGCAATTCACTGTTGACCACCAGGTTGGGCGGCGTCGCCACCAGGGTCATCATCCCGCTGATAAGCCCGGCGAAGCTCAGCGGCATCATCAGCCGCGATGGCGAGGTATTCATCCGTGCCGAGACGCTAAGTACCACCGGGATGAAAATGGCGACCACCCCGGTGGAGCTCATAAACGCGCCCAGACCGGCGACGGTGAGCATCAGGTAGATCAGCATTTTGGTTTCGCTGTTCCCCGCCACGCTCACCAGCCATGCCCCCATTTTGGTGGCGACTCCGGTGCGCACCAGGCCATCGCCGATAATAAACAGGGCGGCAATCAGGATCACGTTAGGATCGCTGAATCCGGAAAAAGCTTCATTTAACGTCAGCGTTCCGCTGAGGACAAAGGCAACAATGACCATCAGGGCGATAGCATCCATGCGCACCTTGCCGGTAGCAAACAGCACAACCGCAATGGCCAGGAGGGATAAAACCCAAATCAATTCACCGTTCACAACGTTTCCTTGTCACAAGTGGGAGTCGACATAGTGGCATAAAAAAGCCCCGACGACGCGGGGCGAAATCATGGGTTTACGCTTTAAGACGCACATTTACCACGCCGTCAGTCTGGCGTTCAACCACCAGATCTTCCAGGCTGCTCAGCACGAGGTCGGCTTCATCCAGGCGAGGGGCATCGGCGGGCACGTTGACCGCGATAGTGCGACAGCCGGCCGCCAGTCCGGAGAGGAGCCCCGCCGGCGCATCTTCCACCACCGCGCACTCCCTGGCAGGCAGACCCAGCCGCTCGGCGCCCAGCAGATAGGCGTCCGGCGCCGGTTTGCCGTGTTTCACCTGCTCGGCGGTGACGAACACCTCAGGCATCGGCAGGCCCGCCGCGCGGTGACGCGCGTGGGCAACCGGAATCGAGCCGGAGGTGACAATCGCCCACGGGATCCCGGCCTCATTGAGCGTATTCAACAGGGCTAATGCCCCCGGCAGCGCGACGATACCCTCAATATCAGTGGCTTCTATCTGCTCGAGGTAGCGAAATTCGGCCTGGATATCCTCCTCGCTGCGCCCCGGCATAAAATGGCGAATGGAGGTAATGGCCTGCTTGCCGTGAATAAAACTGAGAATTTCATCATGGTCAATGGCGAAACGATCCCCCCACTTGCACCATGAACGCTCTACCACCGGCAAGGAATCCACCAGCGTCCCGTCTAAATCGAACAGGAAACCTTTACACTGCACGGGCACCTCCCTCAGGCGTTGATAATTTGATTAATTTCATTACTGCTCAGATGATACTGGCGCGGGCAAGCGTGCCAGACGCTCAGCATCCGCTGATATTTCTCCCACATCGGGGTCTGCGAGTTAAAGCCATGGGTACCGGCGTCAAAATGGCTGTAGCGGCCTTCAACGTTGACCATAAAACGCACATAGCCGAGATAACGCGCTTCGGTGGCGGCATCAAACCCGAGGAAGGTGACCCGGCGTTCATCGATACCCGCCGCGTCTTTCAGGTTGGTCCAGGAGACGTGCAGCGCGTGGTACATCTCCATGATATCAATAACGGTACGGCAGGTTTCTTCCGTCAGCTGGCCGAACTCGCGGTCCAGTTCACGCATCTGCAGCCCATACCCACGCTCAATGATGGTTTGCAGACGACGGTAGCGCTCCGCATTGTCCGGGTCGAGCATCGTCATCATCTTGTACTGATTGGATAAAATCAGACGCTGCGCATTGGTCATTTCCATGTTGTGACTCCTGTAGCACGGTAGGGCGTGAAATAAAGAAGGCGCATAAATCATGCGCCTTCTTTTATATGCGTTTTCCGTAGTGAATTACAAATCATCAAGGAAAGTTTTATCGAGTTGTTTGAAGGCGCGCTTAAGCGTGTCAGCCAACGCCTGATAATCGGGCTTGCCTTCGACAGGCGCCAGCGCCTGCCCCGCCTCCTGCAGTTTGCCGCGTACTTCGTAGAACCAGTTAAGAATGGAAGGCGGCAGCGGCGTCACTGAACGTTTACCCAACCACCATAACCCCTGCATCGGCAGGCTCAGTGCAAACAGCGCGGTGGCCACGGCGGGCCCCAGCTGGCCGCCCAGCGCTATCTGCCAGCAGAGGGTGAAAATGGCGATCGGCGGCATGAAGCGCACGGCAAATCGCGTCACCTTCGCAATACGATTTTCAGGAAACATCGGTGCCAAGCGCTTATCACTCGGCCACGTCTTCATATATGTCTGGCCGCGTTGAAAAATCTGGAACCACCCTACGTGGCCGGTTGGCTTAGATGTCATAGGAACCTCAACTTCATTTATAAAAAATCAAAAAACAGTGTAAAATCACAACGTATACTTAGCGGTCTTAAATTTATTTTGTTTTTGGCATCCGCAATCGGTATCCTAGCGCGGCCTTGAGGCCTGTAGAAGCAAAAACAACGTTAATAAAGTGTTTCATTAACGACTGCTTCTTAAAGCTAAGTTTTCAGCATTAAGACCCTGTACAATCTGACAGCGTCTGGCGAAAACCTTGCCGGCAACGCAATGCTTTTTCGAGCACCGCGGTTTTTTAATGCGATGTTCTTCATCATGACGAATTAGCACTACGCATGATGTTAATCATAAATGTCGACGACATATTACGCTACGCTTAATGTCTGATTGACTCAATTTCTAACCACGCATAACAAGTAGGTACTTCCATGTCGAAGCTGGTACTGGTTCTTAACTGCGGCAGTTCATCACTGAAATTCGCTATCATCAACGCAGCCAACGGTGAAGAACACCTGTCTGGTTTAGCTGAATGTTTCAGCCTGCCTGAAGCCCGTATTAAATGGAAAATGGACGGCGCTAAGCACGAAGAAGCCTTAGGCGCTGGTGCAGCTCATAGCGAAGCC
>OLGB01004046.1_pt1 | contig 12969 bp, 12 predicted proteins | sample 1605691 | NCBI WGS metagenome assembly OLGB01 (sample SAMEA3888925, study PRJEB22519) | human gut metagenome | biome: human gut; feature: human-associated habitat; material: faeces | place: Denmark | collected 2010
TATTGTCCTTTTCTATATCAGTCGATGGAGTCCGGGTCGACTTCACCTTCAAATACAATCTTCGCAGGTCCTGTCATATAGACCAGGTTCGCCTTCCGATCCCATCTGATGTGCAGTTCACCGCCTAATAATTTAACCGTGATTTCCTCGTCCGTCAAACCATTCAGCACGCACGCCACCGCCGTAGCGCAGCATCCGGTGCCGCAGGCCAGGGTCTCCCCGGTACCTCTCTCCCAGACGCGCATAAACACATTTTTCCGATCCAGAATTTCTACAAATTCGGTATTGGTCCGGTTGGGGAAGCAGGAATGGTGCTCGAACTTCGGTCCGATCTTCTCAATGTCGAGATCCTTTACCCCGTTCATAAATACAATGGCATGGGGATTGCCCATGGAGACACAGGTCATACGGTATTCCTCGCCGTCCACCGTGAGCGGTGCATCCACTACGGCTGGCCCCACCGAGGTCTGCTGTGTCGCTTCCGCTATCACCGGTACCTCCATAGGTGCCAGGACCGGCTGTCCCATGTTCACCTGTACCAGTGTTACACACCCTCTGTCCGTGGCGGTCCTGCCCTCCACCGTGAGCTTTAAATATTTTATTTTACCGGCACTGACGATGGTGATGTCTTCCCGGTCCGTCAGTCCCTTATCATAGACGTATTTTGCCACGCAGCGGATACCGTTGCCACACATCTCTGAGCGGCTGCCGTCCGCATTGTACATCTCCATCTCGAAATCCGCTTCTTCTGCCGGATTAATGAAGATCACGCCGTCTCCGCCGATGCCGAAATGCCTGTCACTTAACTTTCTTACGATCTCAGGCTTCTCCTGCGGTGAAAGCTTTTCCGTAAAGCCGTTGACATATACATAATCATTGCCACAGCCCTGCATTTTCGTAAATTTCATGTATTGCTGTTCCTCCTGTTGTTACTCTGTCATCATGGACAGCACCATCTGTGCCGTCTCCACTAGATTCGTCCCACTGTCCATACTGGTCTTCTGAAGATACCGGTGGGCTTCTTCTTCCGTCATATGATTTCTTGCCATCAAAAGCTCCTTGGCATCTTTGATTGCTTTTTCATCCGCTGCATTGCGGGTCTTCGGCTGCATGCGCCGTTTTCTTCTGCGGCGCTCCACACCTTCCACCATCAGGTTCACGGTATTGATCAGATCCTGCACCTTTAACGGCATGGAGAGGCATACGATGCCGTTGCCGTAGCATTCGCTGATCAGATTCTGGGATGCCATCAGCAGCATCTCAAAGCCCTCCGGCAGATCCTCATGCAGTTCTGTATATATCATATCCGCCAGCTTATAACTGCAGATCACGATTCCTTCATTCAGTCCGTCCGCCTGGCTGATCGCCTGGGTACCCGTAGTACAGATACCCGTGACCTGGAAGCCGCTGCGGACCAGGATACTTTTGACTCCCTTGGCTTCTTCCAGCTTCGGCAGCACGACAATAATGTTCGTCATTCGCCCACCTCCTTTCTTCTGTGTTTTTTCTCTATCATTACAAAAGAAAGGATTTTATCAATACTTATACAGATACTCCTGAATCTCCCATTCGGATACCTGGGAGCGGTACTCATGCCATTCCTTGCGCTTGGCATCGATGTATTTCCCGGCAATATGGTCGCCTAAGACATCCTGGATAAAGGTATCCTTCTCCAGTTCTTCCACTGCCTCCAGCAAAGTGCCCGGCAGCTGGTCGATGTTCAGCTCTTTCCGCTCTTTGGCGGTCAGTGCAAAAATGTTCGCATTGATGCTCTCGGGGGGCAGGATCTTCTCCCGGATGCCCTGTAAGCCGGCGCTTAAGCAGACTGCCAGCGTCAGATAAGGGTTCGCTGCGGAATCGGGGCTACGCAGCTCGATACGGGTACCCTCTCCGTCTGCGGTAGCCGGAATACGGATCAGGGGGCTGCGGTTCGTTGTGCTCCATGCGATATAGACCGGTGCCTCGAAGCCGGGTACCAGGCGCTTATAGGAATTCACCAGCGGATTCGTGATTGCTGCCATTCCTTTGATATGCTTCATGATACCACCGATGAAATAATAGGCTTCCTTACTCAGACCGTTAGGGTCAGAAGCATCCTGGAAAATATTTTTACCGTCTTTCTGCAGAGACATATTGATGTGCATGCCGGAACCGTTGACGCCAAACTTCGGCTTCGGCATAAATGTTGCGTGCAGACCGTGGCGTCTTGCGATGGTACGCACCGCCATCTTGAACGTCATGATATTGTCCGCAGTATGTAACGCTTCATCGTATTTGAAATCAATCTCATGCTGCGCCGGAGCCATCTCATGATGGGATGCCTCGATGACAAATCCCATGTCCTCCAGGTTCATGACGATGTCACGACGGGCATTCTCACCGAAATCTAACGGTCCGATGTCGAAATAACCTGCCTGCTCATGGGTGTTGGTCGTAGGCATCGTATTTTCATCAGTATTGAACAGGAAAAATTCACATTCGGGACCTACCTCGAACGTATATCCCATATCCTCAGCCTGCTGCACCGCACGCTTCAGCACGTAACGGGGATCGCCCTCAAAAGGCTGGCCATTGGGGCGATAGACATCACAGATCATACGTGCCACCTTGCCCTGCTGCGGTCTCCATGGGAAAATTGTAAAATATCTATTGGACAAATTAACTTAGAACATTTAGCTAAAAATTCTGCCGAACCCTGTTGGCTAATAGCATACGCCTGCATTCCCGCAGGGGGATTTTCCCACCGTACAAGTTCAAAAAATACAGAAGCGGAAATCAAATTGGAAGATTTTGAAAGGCATTTTGAATCTGTTTTGCCGTCATGCGACCATTTTTCATAAGAACATGCCACCGGAATTTCGAATACAACGGGCTCTCGCGAGACGATTTTCTTTTTTTTGAATGGCGCTATAAGCTTTATATAATTCCAATCACAGGTTATGGATTCCAACGCCAGCGGCACAAACTTGAACGGCTCTTCGAGAATTATGTCGTCCTCAAGAATAATCGCGTAATCCAGATCTTCCGACACCGCCCTCTCGCATGCCTTCAAATGGCTTATGTAGCACGCGATCTCCGGCGCGCTCATGCAAGCGTAATATTTCTTCCGGTTCAGCTCGGCGGAATAATATTTGTTTAAAAATTCGTCGGACGCGTTTTTGCCGTCAACCGCCGGTATGCGCTCATAAGGCAGCCCAAGGGCTTCGAGCCGGCCGCGCATTTTTTCCCACCGCGACACGGATCTGTCCAAATTTATAACGAAAATTTTATATCTTTTCGCCATCATTAAAAAACCGATATTTGCCGTCCTTATGGGGAAAACGTTTACCTGCGCTTGCGCAGCGCGGCAAACAGCAACCCCACCGCGCCAATGGCCGCCGCACAAACGGCGGGCTCGGGAATTGCCACGGTTATTAGTATTTGACTGTTTTCAAGCGCGTAATCCCACTCCCCGAGCCATTCAGAGCCGTTTACGTTAAGCAATATCGTTTCGCCCTTCACAAGTGCGTCCAAACCGGCGATACGCGCGCCGTCGTCAAAATCCATCACCGCAATATGCAAGACATCATGCGAAATTTCATCGCAATTTATATTTATCTCCAACACCGCGCCGTTCTCAAACACGAGAGCCGCAGACGAATCGACAGTTACCGTTGTGGAAGCGGCGGCATCCGTATGAATCGCCAATCTTCCGCTTGAAGCTACTGTCAATGTTTGCCCGCTTAAAACCTCGAGTTTTGCCCCCTCCTCCAACGCAAGCCTTGCGCCTCCGGAAATGTCCGCATCTTCGGCGATTTTCGCGGAAATTTGATAGTCTCCATATTCTGGATGTTCCGGCACATGCTCTCGAATAATTAAGCTATCTGCGCCAGATTTCATTGAAAAATTTTGGATTACACCGTCAGACATAATGGTGTTTTTCGTAATAAATTCACCTGTGTAATCGCCAAACGGGAAAGATGCTCCTCTTAAATCTGCACCGGTAGCATCGGCGTTTGTTATTATAGATTTTTTCCAATGGGTATTCTGGAGATTTTGCCCGACAAAATTCCAACCGCTGTAATCCCCGGTATAAAAACCCACATTCCGAAGATTTTTATTTTTGTAATTTGCCGTGGAATACAACTGTTCCGCCCTCAGATTCGTATCGCTAAAATTCGTTCCCAAAATATTAAAATCTGTCAAATCGAGCGAACTTATATCTATGCAGGGCGATATATAGCTTAAATCTTTATTTTTAAATGAAAGAGTAGATTCAAGTTGTTGTGTTGTAAAACCTATCGTATCCTTAAAACTGCGTCCATTTATTATTGAATTTGTAAAATCTGCATTGGTAAATATTGCTAATGAAAAAAAAGCATATACATATTCCCCTTCCACTTTAGAAAGGTTTGCATTAGTAAAATTTGCGTTGGTAAAATCTCCTCCGCTCAAATTTGCGTTTGTGAGATCCGCGCCTGTAAAATTCGAATTACTATAATCGCTATTAGATTGGCTGTCGGAAAATATCGTACCGATTGCGGTACAATCTATCCAACTTGAATCTACATAGGAAGCCCCTCTAAAATCAAGACCGCTTACATCCTGTCCGTCGTAATTCTCGTTGTCGGCAAAGACGCTAAGCGAAAAAATGAAAGAAAATATATATAGGATACTGTTTTTCATTGTAACATTACTAAATTTAAAGATACACCTCATTTAAATATAATAAAATTGCCTTTATGATATTATTAGACATCATATCGAGGTTGTTCGTTGGAAATGTGCTCAGGCAAAGCACAACTCGGTTTCCCTGCGGAAGATTTTCAAACAGAAAATTATAAACGCTATTTTCTGTATTTCTTGAACGGGATGCGCATATTAAAACATCTATATTACTATTGTTTATCATACCAAATTGGTCGGCAAAGATCTCTAAATAATCTCCATTGCTAATAAATCCTATTCTTATGCCATTAATTTCAATTACAGCGATGAAATCTTCCGCCGGATTGATGTCTTCAAGATGCACAACAACATTCGGCAAACGTCTAACTCTATCCAAAAGACGTCTCATTGTTGTAGTCTTACCGGAATTCACCCGTCCGCTTAAAACGATTATATCTGCCATCTTAACTTTATTTCCCTTTTTATTTTGGCAGATGGATACAGTATTGATAATACTGTATGCGCCTAAACATACATAAGAGATTGATAGGCAATAAGGATTATAAAGTCTTTTCTTTCGGTAGGCGGTAGAGGGCAGAGAAAATGATACGCCCTTCGGGATATTGATTGGTTAAAAATCAAACACTTCAAAAGTTTTTTTTGAAGTTTGGGGTTGACATGGGTATTATCAATACCATGGACAACGAAATTACATCCGCCAAGGAATTGTTGAGGGGTACCGGTATCTCCCTTCTGGACGCCGCGAGGTTTGTCAGGAATATTTTGGACTCAAAGCCCGCAGGAAGCAGGGAACCGGACATTTTGTTTTGCTCAAAAGTCGTCGAAACCGGCAGGCGGCACGTCCGCTCGGCGGAAATGAAGTTTTCCGACGGCTTTGAAATTTACCTCAAATCAAAGGCGCATCTGCGCCCCGATTCCCTCAGGGATATAAGATATTTGGGGAAGCGTCTTATAAAGTTCAATCCGGAAATCGCAAAACGCAATTTTTCCGAAATATCGCGCTCGGACTGCGAAGAATGGCTGAACAAAACATTCGCCACCCCGCCGCAATTTAATAAGGGCAGAAGCTTTCTTCACGCAATATTTGAATTTGCCCTAAAACGCGAATGGCTTTCTTCAAACCCCGTAAAACTTATAGAAAAGCGCAGGGTAATAGAGAGGGAGATAAGGCCGTTGACGCTTTCGGAAGCCAGGCGGCTGATGGGCTGCGCGGAGAGTTTCGGAGGGCAAAACTGCATGGCGGCTGCGGCGATTTTACTATATGCGGGAATCCGCCCGCGGGAGGTCCGGCGGCTGAAATGGCGCGACATAGACATCGCCGAAAATTCCATAACGGTGCGCTCCGCGTGCTCCAAGACGGGAGGTGCGAGGCAGGTTGAAATCTGCCCCGCGCTGAAAGTTTTTTTGGGCGGCGGGCATCCTCCGGAAATTTCCGTCTGCCCTCCGGACTGGCCGAGGCGCTGGAAGAGAATCCGCGACGGGGCGGGATTCGGGAACGCATGGGTGCAGGACGTGTTGCGGCACACGTACGCGAGCTACCATGCGAAACGCTTTCGCGACCTGCCGCGGCTGCAAGCCGACATGGGGCACCGCGACCTCTCCCTCCTCCGCTCCAGATACGTCAACATGCGCGGCATTTCCTCCTCCGACGCATCCGCGTTTTTTGAAGGCAACTGATTTATAATACAAAATCAGCGCGCCCTTTGGAATATTCCGCAAACTTTGCGCAAAACTTATGAAAGCAATCCCGCCGCCCGACTTCCGAACAACCCGCAAGCCCTGCCGGCCAATGCCGGAAATTTATGAGAAAAAAGCCCACTTTAAAATTCAGGCCGGCGCATATATATTCCAATTTACGGCAATCTGCAATCGACCGGAAACAATGAACTGCATTTATAGCTTCGTCTCCATTTCCTCCTCCCGACGCAAAATTTGCGCGCGGCAATATCTACTAAAAAATTTCAGCGTTTGAAAACCGCTCCAAATTCCGCGCATACACGGCGAAAAAAAGGCTTCCAATCCGTCCCATGCAATGCGTTCGCGCTTTGCTTTTCCGACTGCGGAAATTTCATACGCGGAATGGGGGACGGCGCGCGGAGCGCAAAATTTATTTGCCCCGCGCGGTTTCGGCGCGGTTGGCGCCGTCGATTTCCGACACTTTTTCGCGCGCGGTTTCGAGAAACCCCCGCAGCTCTTCAAAGCCATCTGCAAAATTCGCGTCGAGCCACGCGTCCGCCATCGCGCACGCCATTGATTCGCCCACAATCATTGAGCCCATCGAAATGATATTGGCGTCGTTTATCGCCTTTGCCTTTTGCGCGGCGAAAACGGATTCCACGCACACGGCGCGGACGCCGCAGATTTTGTTGGCAACAATCGCCATTCCCGCGCCCGTCCCGCAGAATAAAACCGCCCCGTCCGCGCCGCCAGACGCGACCGCCTTCGCGGCGGATTCGGCGACTTCAAAATACGCCTTGCCCGAATATCCGTCGGCGTCGAGGATTTCCGCCCCGCGCCCGCGCAAATGCCGCTCGACCGCCTTTTTCAAATCGTAGGCGAAAGGGTCGGCTCCGAGCGCGATTTTCATTTCGCGACCTCCTCCCCGCCCTTTTCGCCGAGAATTTCAATCCAGTCGGCCATTATGCGCAGCGCCTCGCGCAACTGGACGTCGAACGCCGGAGGCTCGTCCGAACCGAGCTCCGATTCGAGATCTCCTGCGGGCGCCGCCGAGTCTCCGTCCTTTCCGGGCTCCTTTTCGCCGTCGGCGTGGGCGTTTTCCTTCGCGCTTTCGAGGAGGATTTCCTCCTTCTTGAAATTGAGTTTGGAAAGCTCCTTTTCCCTCTTTTCCGAAGCGTCGGCAAACGCCTCGTCGTCGGCGAGCTTCTTCTCGCGCTCGGCGAGGTTTACGCTCCAGTCCTTCGTCTTCCAGCGCGTCTTGACGCGGTCTATCTGCGAGTTCCAGAAGGCGAACTCGTCCAGCTTTTTCTGGCGGGCCTCAGACTGCTCGGTGAGCTTTTTGATGAGCGCCCCCGCCTGTCCCTCGGGCACGCCGTACCCCCAGACCTCCACTATTCTGTCGGGCTCGATGCAGTCCCACTTCATTGCGTAGTCTTTGTACTGCTCGCCGATTTCCATGTAGTCGTAGGGCGAGGGCAAAACTATGTCGGAATGAACCCCCTTGACCTGTATGGAATCGCCGTTGGGCGCGTACCACTTTTGGACGGTGACCTTTGCCGCGCTCTTCTGTTCGGGGTCGAAATTGCCGAGATTGAGCACTGCCTGAACCGTCCCCTTGCCGTGTGTACTCTTGTCGCCGACGACAATCGCGCGCTTGTGGTTTTGGAGCGCGCCCGCGACAATCTCCGTGGCGGAGGCCGACAGGCGGCTTACCATTATGATGAGGGGGCCGTCCCAGACGAGCTTCGGGTCTTCGTCCCACAGGCGCTCCGTCTTGCCCGCGGCGTTGCGCACCTGCACAACGGGCCCGCGCTTTATGAAGAGCCCCGCCAGATCCACCGCCTCGGTGAGGAATCCCCCGCCGTTGCGCCGCAAGTCGAGAATCACGCCCTTGACGCCGAATTTTTTGAGTTTCAGAAGCAGCTCCTCCACGTCCTTTGTGGTGCTGAACCCCTTGGATTCGCCGCTGAATCCGCCCTCGCCGTAGAACGCCGGCAGGTCGATCACGCCCACGGGCAGCGTTTTGTCGCCCACGGGAACCGTGTACACCTCGGCTTTCGCGAGCTTCGTCGTAAGCTTTATTTCGCGGCGGACAAGGGTTATTGTCTTGCGCGCGGACGGGTTCGAGGCCGGCTCTATAAGCAGCCGGACTTTCGTGCCGCTCTTGCCGCGTATCATTCTGACCGTGTTGCGCAGCTTCATGCCTATCACGTCCACGATTTCGCCGGTCTCCTGCCCCACCCCGAGAATCTTGTCGCCGGGGCTTATCTGCTTGCATTCCTCGGCGGGGCCGCCGGGCATCAGCTCGGAAATAGTGCAGTAGCCGTCCTTGTCCTGGAGAAGCGCGCCGATGCCCACGAGCGCGTTGCGCACGGAGATGTCGAACTCTTCGAGATAGTACTCGGACAGGAACGACGAGTGCGGGTCGTAGAGGCGCGAGAGCGTGTTCAGGTAGATCTCCTGGATTTCCATCGCGTCGGCCTTGCGGTAGTTTTCGATGAGGCGCTCGTACCTGCGCAAAACCTCCTTTTCGGCCTTGGCGAGCTTTTCCTCGAAAGTTTTTGGGGCCTCTTCCTCCTCCTCGACGACCTCGGCGACCTTTTCCGCCTCCGTTTCCGCGGCTGCGGAATCGCCGTCCGCCGCCTCGGCGCCCTTTCCCTCGGCGGTTTTTTCGGCGGGCTTCGCCCCATCACGCTTTTCGGCGGATTTTTCGGCGTCGCGCTTCTTGGCGGAATACGAAAGGATTTCATTTACTATGTCGTATTTCAGCCTGTTTTCCCATAGGCGGTTGGCGGCCTCCCAGTCCTTGGGCCATTCCTCCTTGCTGCGATCGGGCCTGAAAGTCGCCTTTTCGGAGAAGTCGAAGGGCTTTTTCATTCTCTCCCTTATCCATTCGAGGCGCGCGTCGGCGCGGTCGAGAAACTTGTCGTAGATCGAAAACGCCGGCAGCAGCGTGCCCTGGTGGAGCATAACGTCTATCGAGGGCGAGAAGAAATCCTGAAAATGCTGGACGTCGCCCGCGGTGAAAAACAGCTTGAAGAAGTCGACGTTCTGCATGTACTCGCGTATAAATTCGCGCACGTCGAGCTCCGTAATGGGCATTTTAAGGTAGTGGCCCCGCTCCATGCAGTAGACGAGCCACTTTGTCTCGTTGCGCATTTTGACGGGCGTCTGGAGCTGTACGGGCTTGCGCTTCTGGACGGATTTCGCCGGAGCCGCCTGCGCCTGTTCAGCCGGATATGCCGGCGCGCAGAAAACCGCGGCCGCCGCGAGCGCGAATGCCGCCGACGACAGTTTTATCAAATTCATCATATGCCAAGAATCGTTGAAAAATTGAGCCTTTTCAAATTAAAAATCTCGCGCCGAGCTCACCGTTTCATGGCTTTCCGCGCGTCGGCGAGGGTCTGCCTTTCCTCCTCCGTGAGCGAGGCGAACCCTTCCGAGCTTATTTTGTCGAGGATTCTGTCGACCTCCCTCCCAAGGTCCGAAGAATTGGAAATATTTACGCGGTAAGAGTATTCGGACGCGCTTTTTGTATTTTTTTCGGATTTTCCGGCGGGAATCTTAAACGAAAGTTTGTCGAGGAACGCAAGCCTCCCGCCCCTTATGGCGCGCGCCGAGAGCAAGCCTGCCGCCATTCCGCCCAAGTGCCCCGCGTACGCTATGTCCGAAGCCCCGCCCGATAGCGTGTAAAGCAGCCCGACGCCCTCCAGCGCGGCGGCGATTTTGAGCATAGTCATCGGCTTCACGGAAACCGGCAGCACGAAGAACAGCAGAAACGTCACGGGCGCGGGCGGATAGAGCGCGCAAAAGCACGCGAACACCGCCATAACCGAGGCCGACGCCCCGACCAGCCCGCCCGGGGAGCCGACGGAGAACAGGAGCCACAACGCCGCCCCCCCCAGCGCGCCGCAAAGGTATACGAACAGAAATTTCCGCGTGCCTATCCACGACTCGAGCGGCTTTCCCATAAAGTAAAGCGCTATCATATTGAAGGCTATGTGCGCGAGCCCCGCGTGCAGAAACGAATACGTCAACGGCGTCCAAACCCGTCCGGAGGCGAGCCCCGCCCACGAGAGGTCGAAGAGCGAAAAGAACGTCCCGTAGCCGAAAAACCTGTCTGCGAACGCCCCCGCAACCAACGCGGCGACGTTGAAAAATATCAGCGCCTTGACCGCCGAAATATTGCCGAAAAAATCCGCAACCGCGCCCCTTCCGCCGCGGCCGCGCATGTAGTCCCTATCGTAAATCGACATTTTATATATTGATATGCAAAAATCCTGTTATGTTCATTTTTCATCCAAAATTTCGGACAGAGCAAGCCCCGCGAGCCGCAACCCGAAAATCCCCGCCACGACCGCGCAGCTGCCGACGACCTTTCCGCCGCCGCCCGCGTCCGCCGAAACGTGGGAAGACTCCGGCGCGGGCTCGTCGGAAAAAACGCACCGGCACCCGCCGGAATAGCCGAGCTGGCGCAGAATTTTGCGGACGCGCGCGGCAACCGGACAGCCGAAAGTTTTCATTATGTCCGCCGACATGACGCGCGACGGGTCGCGGCGGCGCGCCGCCCCCATGCTCGAAACTATCGCAACACCCGCCTCCGACGCCGCAAATATCAGCGCGGCTTTCGGCGCAATCGAGTCTATCGCGTCCACGACAACCCTGCCTCTGGCGGGATTGCCGACGGCAGCGCCGGCGTTTTCGGCGCTTATGAACTCCGCGCGGACTTCCACGCGGGCGGCGGGGTTGATGTCCAAAATCCTATCGCGGACGACCTCGGCCTTTGGCCTTCCCAGCGTCGACGACAGCGCGCAGAGCTGGCGGTTTATGTTGCTCTCCTCCACCGTGTCGAAATCCCAGAGCTCGAACTCCCCGACGCCCGTCCGCGCGAGAGCCTCCGCCGCGAAGGAGCCCACCGCCCCAACGCCGCAGACGACGGCGCGCGCCGAGGCGATTTTTTCGCACGCGGATTCGCCCAGCAGTACGGCGGTTCTTGAAAATCTTTCGGGAATCATTTCGAATAAAACGAGCGGAAATTTTCAAACGCGGCGTCCGCAATTTCGGCCGCGGACGCGGAGCGCACGGCCGCAAGCGACGCCGCCGCGTTTTCGAGCGACGCCGCCGAACAGCCGCCGTCGGTCTCCATCATTATCCTGTCGGCGCCGACGCGCGCTGCGCACTCCGCGCCGCGGCGCGAGGAAAGCTCGCGCACTCCGAAGGAAAAATACGCGCCGAGCTTTTCCAGCGACGCCGCCACCTCCGCCGAGCACGAAGCCGCGTGGATTAAAAAACCCGCGCCGGAACCGGCGGAAAAAAATCCGCGGAGAATTTCGCACATGGCGCCCCACCCGCCGACGCAATGGATTACGGCGGGAAGCCCGCGCGCCCTCGCCATCTCGAGCTGCGCGGCAAAAACCCTCTTCTGCATTTCGAGCGGAACCCTTCCGGCTATGCGCGCGTCGAGGCCGATCTCGCCGACCGCGTCCGCCGACGCCAGCCGCCTATCGAGCTCCGGCAGAAGGGCGGAAAATATCTGTTCCTCCGCAAACCCTACGTCGTCCAGCGCGGAAATTCCGGCGTCGGGATGAATGCCGTAGACTTTCTTTACGCTCGCGCGCGAAATGCCGTCCAGATCCCCCCATTCGCCCGCGAAGCACGCGCACGCGGCGCAAGCCTCCACCCCGGGTGGCGGGAGGGAATCGGGAGAGCCCCCCGAAAGGTGGCAATGGGCGTCTGTCAGCCTTTCGAGCATTGCGATTCGAGGGCGTTTTTCACAAAGTCGCCGCCGAGCTCCCGTATGTACGAGCGCCCGATTCCGTCGAGCAGCACAAACCGCAATTTTCCGCCGAACGACTTTTTGTCGCGCCTCATGGCGGCCATGAGGTCGTCGGCGCGGAGGTTTCGGGGAACGCGCGTCGGGAGGGAGAATTTTTCGAGCAGCGCAAAAATGCGCGCGCAATCACGGGCGGAAAGGGTGCCGAGCCCCTCCGAAAGGCGCGCCGCAAACGCCATTCCTATCGCGACCGCCTCCCCGTGAACGTACTCGCCGTACCCCGCGCATTTTTCAACCGCGTGCCCGAGCGTGTGCCCGAAGTTCAGCAACGCCCTGCCGCCCTCCGAAGCGGTCTCGCGCTCGTCGGCGGAAACTATCGAGGCTTCAGCGCGCAGGAGCGGCGGACGGCCTCCGGCAGGTACTCAGAGCCGCATCCTAAATCCCCGCCCCGCCGCTCGAGGTTTGCGAAGAGTTCGGCGTCGCCGAGCGCGCCGCACTTGACGACCTCCGCGAGCCCCGCGGAAAACTCGCGCGCCGGCAGGGTCGAGAGAAACGAGGTGTCGATGTAGACGGCGCGCGGCTGGTGGAACGCCCCGACAAGGTTTTTGCCCGCGCTTATGTTTATGCCCGTCTTTCCTCCGACGGAGGAATCGACCATCGAAAGGAGCGTTGTCGGAATCTGCACAAGCCCCACGCCGCGCATGTACACCGCCGCTGCGAACCCGGCCAAATCGCCTATGACGCCGCCGCCCCACGCCGCGACGAGCGACTTCCTGTCGAGCCGCGCGCCGGCGAACGCCTCGCAAAGCCTCTCCAGCTCCGCAAAGCCCTTCGAGCCCTCTCCCCCGCCG
>OLGB01004059.1_pt1 | contig 12926 bp, 9 predicted proteins | sample 1605691 | NCBI WGS metagenome assembly OLGB01 (sample SAMEA3888925, study PRJEB22519) | human gut metagenome | biome: human gut; feature: human-associated habitat; material: faeces | place: Denmark | collected 2010
GGCGTATGCTTCCCATGCACGCACTCGGCAAAGATGCTCAAATTGTGCACCCGCATCATCCGATCGAACGCCTCGTGCCGGGTCCGGTTGCAGTAGGATTCCGGATCGCCGTTGATGATCATTCCGATCCGGCGGTGTCCGTAGCCGACCAGATGGCTGACCGCCAGGTTGACCGCCTGAAACTCGTTGGAAAATACGGAGTAGACCCGATCGATGTGACGCGCCGAATCGTTGATGCAGACCATCGGCAGATTGCGCGTCGAACCGATCTTCTCCGCCAGGTGGTTGTTGAAATCGAAGGAGATGACCCCCTCCACCGCGCGCTCATTCAAGAGCTCGATCTGATCCGCCGAAATGATCTCCAACCACCAGTTCCGCTGTTCCGCCTCAAGCCGCAGTGCGTTCAAGACGTTGATGGAGTACCATTTCAGGATTGTCCGGCTCTCCGGCAGGATCAAGGCGATCACCCGCCGGAGCGTTTTCTGCCGGTATCCCACCTGCCGCGCCGCCTCAAACACCCGCGCCGCCGTCTCCGGCTGCACATGCGCCCGACGATTCAATGCCCGCGACACGGTCGAAACATCCACCCCCGCCAGTTCGGCGATCTGCCGGATTCCGGATTCACTCTTTTTCCGCATGGAGACCTCCCCTCTCTCCGGATAACGTATCACCGGGATCACCGGATTTCCACTTTTTTTTGCAAATATTGTATTTTTTTGTTTATTCTTGCAGAAAAGAAACGGAGGCACAGCTTGTCTTTCCCCGGAAACCTGTTACACTATATCGAAAGCCGGAGATTCCGTCGCCGGTCACAACTCCAACCATCAAGGGGAATATCATGTCGAAAAACTTCAAATCGATGTTGATTCGAAGTGAACACAATCCCCTGTTCCGCCCGGAGGACTTTCCGTACGGCGCAGCGGAACAGGTCTTCAATCCCGGACAGGTGATGACGCCGGACGGGCGCACCATCCTGCTGCTGTCGGTCACGATGCGCAACGAAAGGTTCGCCCGCTGCCATGTGGCCGAGAGCCGCGACGGAATCCATTTCGACATCCACGAGAAACCGCTCTTCGAAGTCGATGAAACCAGACGGTTCGGCAACCTCGATTTCCACCCGATCGACTGCCGGGTCACCTGGTTCCCCGAAGATCAGTGCTACTACATCATGCGCCCCGCCAACTCCGGCTGGGGATGCTGCGCACTGCTCTACCGCACCACCGACTTTCTCTCTGCGGAGCCGATCGAAATCATCGCTCTGCCACACAACCGCGTCCCCTGCCTCTTCCCGGAAAAGATCAACGGAGAGTATGTCCGGCTCGACCGCCCCTACAGCCTCGGCGCCCCCTATGAGAAATCCTGGGCGCACATCTGGATCTCCCGCTCGCCCGATTTGATCCACTGGGGCGAATACCGGCCGCTCCTCCAGCGCGACTTCATGGTGTGGAACAATCTCAAAATCGGCCCTACGGTACCGATCAGGACCGAAAAGGGCTGGCTCGAAATCATCCACGGCGTTCAAAACACCTTCACCGGCTTCCGTTACAGCCTCGGCGCGTTGATGCTCGACCTTGAAAATCCGGAGAAGATCATCGGCCTCATGAACCGCTACCTCCTCACTCCGGAGATGGAGTATGAACATTGCGGCGTCATCCCCGAAGTTGTCTTCGCCACCGGAGCGATCGCCGATTTCAAAACCCGGGAACTGCGCATCTACTACGGCGGCGCCGACACCACCACCAACCTCGCAACCGGCAATCTCGATGAAATCATCGACGGGTGCCTCAAAGGAATCTGACATCATGAGCATTTCCATCGACCGTTCCGGAACCCGCTTCCTGCTCACCGCTGGGGAAATGAGCTACGCCTTCGAAATACAGGAAGGCTGCAGACCAATCCACCTCTACTGGGGAGCCGGACTCGACCGCGCCGATGATCTCCCCGACGCCGCCGACCTGCAGTGGCACCGCCACTATTCCGACCGGCAGCAGGGAGCGAGCTTGCAGGAGTATCCCGCCTTCTTCGGAGAATACTATCATGAATGCGCCATCAAGGCGGAGTACGCCGACGGTGTGCGCGGCTCGAAGTTCCGCTTTGCCGGCAGCCGGGTCCAGAAGAAATTCGATCATGAACTGCTGGAAATCACTCTCGAAGAGGAGACCCATCCCTTCACCGTCAAGCTCTTCTACCGCGTCTGGCCCGAACTCGAACTCATCGACCGCTGGAGCGAAATCACCAACCACGCGGAAACTCCGGTCGAACTCGAAAACTTCGCCTCCGCCGCCTGGCAGCTTCCTTTTGCCGCCACCCCCTGGCGGCTCACCCATCTCTCCGGACACTGGGGCAAGGAAGCGATGATCGACCGCATCCCGGTGACGACGGGCAAATTCACCATGGAGAGCCGTACCGGCCTCTCCGGCCCCTTCGCGGTACCGTACTTCGCCCTCGACGGCGGGAATGCCGACGAACTCTCCGGCGAGGTGTTCTTCGGCGCGCTCCACTGGAGCGGCAACTGGAAGATCACCGTCGAACGCGATCCTTACGACCGTACCGCCGTCACCGGCGGCATCCATGACTTCGACAACCGTCTCATTCTCAAGCCGGGGGAGAGCTTCACCACGCCGGTCTTCTCCGGCGGCTGGAGCCCGGCCGGCTTCAGCGGCGCAAGCAGGGTGCTCCACCGCTACCAGATGCGTCACGTGCTGCCGCCGGTGATCGCCGCAGAACCGATGCCGGTGATCTTCAATTCGTGGGGATGCATCAATATCCACGTCAACGAGGAGAACATTCTGCGCGCAAGCCGCATCGGTGCGGAACTCTTCGTGATCGACGACGGGTGGCAGCATGCGCTCGGCGACTGGTTCCCCGATCCGGTGAAGTTCCCCAACGGCCTCAAGCCGGTCATCGAAACGGTCCGATCGCTCGGCATGGAGTTCGGCCTCTGGGTCGAAATCGAATCCTACGAGCTGGCCAGCGACCTCTACAAGGCCCATCCGGAATGGGCGATGCGCTACCCGGACCGGGAACCCTTCACCCGTTACCGCGCCGACGTCAACCGCACCTCGGTGATGCTGAACTTCGCCCGGCGCGACGTGGCGGAACACATTTACCAGCAGCTCCATAAGCTGGTTTCCGAAACAGGGATCAAATACCTCAAGCTCGACATGAACTGCTTCGTCAGCTCTCCCGGCTGGGGCGACCTGCCGCCGGAACAGCAGGGGCGGATCTGGATCGACTACGTTCACAATCTCCACTGGATCTTCGAACGGCTCAGCGCCGACTTCCCGGAACTTCTGATGGAGAACTGTTCGTCGGGCGCCTCCCGCGCCGACCTCGCCATGACCCGCTTCTTCGGCCGCATGAACCGCAGTGACAATCAGGACGCACTCGACATGCTCAAGCTACACGAGGGGTTCACGATGGTCAATCCGCCCCGCATGGCCGGCGGCGCCTGCCACATCAGCGACTCGATGTACCACGTCAACCACCGGAGAACTCCGCTGCAGTTCCAGGCGTTCTGCGGCATGCTCGGCTCGCTGGCCTGCGGCAAGGATCTAACCTGCTGTTCCGACGCGGAACTTACGGAGATCCGCCGCTATACCGATCTCTACAAGAAACTGCGCCACGTCACCAATTTCGGCGACCTCTACCGGCTGGCCAGCCATCGGGAACACCCGTGGGCGATCTATGAATATGTCGCCCGGGATCGTTCCGAAGCGGTGGTGTTCCTGCTCGGCGGTTCGATGCAGTTCGCCGACGCGCTCCCGCCGGTGAAACTCGTCGGCCTCAAGCCCGATGCGCTTTACGGAATCACCTGTTACGGCGAAAAGGCGCAGGAAGATGATTCCGTGCGGCTCTTCCGCTATCACCCGATCTCCGGCCGCGGCGCCGCCAATGTCGGCATTCAGGCCGAACTCTACGGTGACTTCGATTGCAGAATTTTCCATCTGAAAGAGGTGAACGCATGAAAATAACCCGTATCGAACCTGTCCTCGTGGGCGCGCCCACGCCCGGCTGCGGATTACTCTCCAACCGGAACTACTTCTACATTCTCGTCCACACCGACGAAGGGCTCACCGGCCTCGGCGAAGCGACGCTCGAAAGCCACGACGACTCCATCCTCGGCGCACTGCGCGATCTCGAAGATCTGATCGTCGGGCAGGATCCAACCCGGATCGGCTACCTCATGCAGGTGCTGATCCGCCAGCGCTTCTGGAAGGGCGGCGTGGTCAAGGCCTCCGCCATTTCGGGAGTCGAACTCGCCTGTTGGGACATCCTCGGCAAATCGCTCGGCAAACCGGTCTGGCAGCTGCTGGGCGGCGCGGTCCGCGACAAGATCCGCGTCTATGCCAACGGCTGGAGCGGCGGAGCGACCGATCCCGCCGTCATCCGCGACAAGGCGCAGGAGGCGCAGGCGTACGGCTACGCCGCGTTCAAGTTCAGTCTGGCGATTCCAAGCTGGCCGCTGCACGACACCGAAACGGTCCGCCGGGTTGCCAAGGCGGCGGAGACGGTTCGCGACGCAGTCGGCCCCGATGCCGCCATCTGCTTCGACGGCCACGGCCGCTACGACGCCGATTCGGCAATCGCCATCGGACACGCGCTCGAACCGTATTCTCTCTACTTCTTCGAGGAGCCGGTCAGCCAGCTCGACGTCGAAGCGATGGCCCGGGTCGCGCGGGCGCTGTCGATGCCGATCGCCGCGGGCGAACGGCTCGAATCGCGCTGGGAGTTCCGGCGGCTGCTGGAGAACGGCGCGGTCAGCGTCGTCCAGCCCGATCTCGCCCACTGCAACGGCTTCCTCGAAGCGTACAAGATCGCCGTGCTCGCCGACGCCTTCTCCGGATTCCTCGCCCCGCACGGTCCGATGAGTCCGGTGCTGACGGTGATCTCCGCCCACCTCGACGCGGTCGCACCGAACTTCCTCATCCAGGAGCGGCTTTTTCTCAACGACTGGCGGAACGAGGTCATCACCGAACCGCTTCAGGTGAAGGAGGGGTTCCTCGACCTGCCGCAGAAGCCCGGCTGGGGCATCGAACTCAACGAGGAGCTCTGCCGGAATCATCCGAAGATCAGCATTCATCTGCCCCGCCTCTTCCGCGAGGACGGCGCGGTCAGCGACTGGTAGGAGGTTTCATCATGAAGCTGAACGGCAAAACGGTCCTGATCACCGGCGGTTCGCAGGGGCTGGGCGCAGCCATGTCGCGCCTCTTCGCCGAAGCGGGCGCGCTGGTCTTCGTCAACTGCGCCCATCACATCGAAAAGGCCGAAGCGGTCGTTTCGGCGATTCGCGCCGCCGGAGGCCTCGCCTCAGTGAAGCGGTTCGACATCTCCCGCGAGGAGGAGGTCCACAAGGTCTTCACCGAAATCGAGCAGGAGTCCGGCGGAGTGGACATCCTCGTCTGCAATGCGCGGGTCGACCCCTACAAGCGCCCGCCGGAGCTCTCCGACGGCGACTGGTTCGACACCGTGATCGGCGTCAATCTCAAAGGCCCCTACCTCTGCGGATTGGCCGCACTCGAACAGATGAAGAAACGCGGCGGAGGCCGGATCGTCAACATCTCCAGCGTCTGGGCCTACCGCTCCGCGAAACGGTCGATGGTCGAATACGCCCTCTCCAAAGCGGCGCTCCACAGCCTGACCCGTTCCCTCGCCGGACTGGGCGCGGCGCACGGCGTCACCGTCAACGCCGTCGCGCCGGGAATGATCCTCTCCGACGAACTCGCCGGCCGGCTCACCCCGGAAGAGATTTCCGCCATGACCGAACGGATTCCGGTGAAGCGGGGCGCCGCCGCCGAAGAGATCTTCGCCGCGGTCCGGTTCGTCGTGGAAAATCCCTACATGACCGGGGAAATCCTCAACATCAACGGCGGCGTCTACATGCCGTGAAAAGGCATGGCATCGGCCGCTTCAACATTACAAGGAACTTTGTCATGAACCATCCGCTCTGCCGTGAAATGCTTGCGGCGAAAATCATCGTCATTCTGCGCGGCCTCCGCCGCGAAATCGCCGTCCCTGCCTGCGAAGCGCTCGCCGGGGAGGGGCTCCGCTTTCTCGAAGTGCCGCTCAACACCCCCGGCGCTCTCGAAACCATCGCAATGCTGGCGGAACACTTCCGCGGCACGAAGGTCCGCATCGGCGCCGGAACCGTCCTCACCCCGGCGGCGGTGGAGGAGGTCGCCCGTGCCGGAGGGGAATACATCATCTCGCCCAACACCTCCCCGGCGGTGATCCGGCGGACCGTCGAACTCGGATTGCTCTCGCTGCCCGGATTCCAGACCCCGACCGAAGCCTTCGCGGCGATCGACGCCGGAGCCGATCTGCTCAAGGCGTTCCCCTGCGGCACGCCGGAGAACATCCGGGTGCTGAAATCGGTCGTTCCGCTGCCGATCTTCGCGGTCGGCGGCATCGACCGCTCCAACCGCGACGCCTTCCTCGCCGCCGCCGACGGGCTCGGCGTCGGGATCGGCATCTTCCGCCCGGAGATGAGCGTCGAGGAGCTGCGCCGCTCCGCCCGGAACTTCCTCGCCTGAGCAGTGCCGGAAGCGCGTCAGAGCAGCTTCATCGCCTTCAGGCTGCGATAGGCGGTCGGCGTAACGATGATGTGGTCGAAAAGGGAGATCCCGAGCGGAGAAAGGGCGGCGGCGAGGCTCCGGGTGAGCCGGATGTCGTCCGGTGAAGGATCGCACACGCCCGACGGATGGTTGTGCGCGGCGATCACTCCACTGGCCCGCGCCAGCAGCGCCCGTTCGGCGATCTCCCGCGCATAGACCGGCGCGCGGTCCACCGTGCCCGGATAGGTCTCGTAGGTGATGAGATGATTCTGCGTGTTCAGAAAGAGCACCATGAAGGTCTCCTTCCGCCCGCCGCCGAGCTTCATGCGCAGAAAATCGACCACCCTTCCGGTGGAGTCGAGCACGTCCACGCTCCGCGCCTTCTGCTCGAGATATTCGGTACAGAGCTGTTTGAGCAGTACGATCAGCGTGGCGGCGTGCGGCCCGATGCCGTCGATTTCAAGCAGTTCGGCAGGAGGCGCGTCCAGTACCTTCTCCACCGAACCGTAGCGTTCCAGGAGCAGTTTTGCCAGCGGTTTCACGTCGCGGCGCGGAATGGCGAACATCAACAGCAGCTCCAGTGCCTCGTAGTCCTGCAGCCCGACCAGCCCGGCGCGCAGAAACCGTTCCCGCAGCCGCCGGCGGTGCCCGGCGACCGATCCGGCCCGCTCAGCCATGGCGCGCCTCCGGCTCTCTCTCCCAGAAACTGAAGAGTTCAAAATGACCGGTGCGAGGAAACATGTTGACCCCGCGCAGACGGCTCAATTCGAACCCGCCCTTCCGCAGCCGGAACGCATCCCGCCCCCAGGTGGCCGGATTGCACGAAATGTAAACCAGAAACCGCAGCGGACTCTCCACTAGATTGCGCAGCGCCTGCGGCGAGAGCCCCGTGCGCGGCGGATCGACCACCAGCAGCGTCCCCGCCGGATCGGATTCCGAATTCCGGCTGAACGCATCGGCGGCGTCCCCGGCAATCACCTCCGGTTCCGCGATGCCGCAGCGCCGGAGATTGTAGCGGCAGGCGGCCGCGGCGGCCTCATCCGACTCCACCGCCAGAATGTCGCGGACTCCACGGTGCGCGGCGGCCGCGGCGAACAGACCGACTCCGCAGTAGAGATCGATCACCCGGCGCGGAGAAAGGCGCTCCAGCACCGCTTCGAACTCGGCGACCAGTACTGCGCACCCCGCCGGATTTACCTGAAAAAAACTCCCGCACGGGACCGACAGCTCCCCGAAGGGAACCGTTTCGCGCAGCCAGGTGAGGTTGGCGGCCGGACGGTTGCGCCAGAAGCGCACGCCGTCGCGGTCGGTCCGGCGAAAGGTGACATCCATCCCCTCGTGCAATGAATGCAGAAACGACCTGTCGACGCGGAGCCGGGCAAGTTCGGCGTTGATCTCCGGATGCGCCAGCGGACAGCGTTCGATGTCGGTCACGGTCGTGTTGTCCGCCATCACATATCCAAGTTCGGTCCGTCCGCCGGATTTGTGGACGTGCAGGACGATCTTGTCGCGGTATCCCTCCTCCGGCAGCGGTGCGGCGAAGGGCGCGATCACGCCGGGAGCCGGTTCGATCCCCGCGCCGACGAGCAGGTCGGCCAGCTGGGCGGATTTGAGCTCCGCCTCCAGCGCATACTCCGCATGGCGGTAGCAGCAGCCCGGACAGCGGCCGAAATACGAACAGCCCGGCTCGATCCGCCGCGGATTCTTTTGCCCGAAGCGCACCACTTCGGCACGGGAGAAGTTCTTCTTCACCGCGGTGACGCGGCCGATCAGCCGTTCTCCGGGCAGCGTGCGGGGCAGGAACACCACCTCTCCGTTACAGCGGGCCAGGCCGTCGCCCCCGAACACGGTTTTCTCAATTTCACACTGAAACTCGGTGCCGATCTGCATGATTCCGGATTCTCTTTCGCGGTTGTATTGCCGGGTAATATATCTTGATTTTTCCGAAATTGCGAAAAAATAATAAAAAAAAGGTGAAAGATTCCTCCGCGCGGAGTATATTATCACCATGGTTCTGTTTTTATTTTCAACGGTCAGGAATTGTCAGGAGGATTGCCATGCAGGTTCCGTTGCTTGATCTCCGGGCGCAGTATGCGTCGCTCAAAGATGAAATCATCGCGGAAATTTCCGAAATCTGCGACTCGCAGCGTTTCATTCTCGGCCCCAAGGTGGAAAAACTCGAATCCGAAATCGCCGCCTACTGCCGGAGCACCGGCGCGGTCGGCGTCACCAGCGGTTCGGATGCTCTTATCATCTCGCTGATGGTCGAAGGCATCAAGGCGGGCGACGAGGTGATCACCACCCCGTTCACCTTCTTCGCCACCGTCGGCGCAATCGTCCGGGTCGGCGCCACGCCGGTTTTCGCGGACATCGATCCGGTCACCTTCAACATCGACCCGAAGAAGATCGAAGAGAAGATCACGCCGCGCACGAAGGCGATCATTCCGGTCCACCTCTTCGGCCAGGCCGCCGACATGGATCCGATCATGGAGATCGCCCGCAAGCACAATCTGGTCGTCATCGAAGACGCCTGCCAGGCGATCGGCGCCGAATACAAGGGCCGCCGGGTCGGTTCGATCGGCAACTACGGCGCCTTCTCCTTCTTCCCGAGCAAGAACCTCGGCTGCTTCGGCGACGGCGGCATGGTCACCTGCAACGATCCGGAAAAGGTCAAGCTGCTGAAGATCTTCCGCAACCACGGCCAGAGCGGCACCTACATGCACGACTACGTCGGCGGCAACTTCCGCCTCGACGCGCTCCAGGCCGCGATTCTGTCGATCAAGCTGCGCGACCTCGACAAGTGGTCCGAGGCGCGGCAGCACAACGCCGCCGAATACCGCAAGCTCTTCGCCGCGGCGAAGCTCGAAGACAAGGTCGCCCTGCCGCAGGAAGCCACCTATCCGGTCCGCCACATCTACAATCAGTTCTGCATTCGGATCTCCGGCGGGCGGCGCGACGCACTGCGCGCGTTCCTCCAGGAGCAGGGGGTCGGCTGCGCGGTCTACTACCCGCTCTCGCTCCACCTGCAGAACTGTTTCCGGAACCTCGGCGGCAAGCCGGGCGATTACCCGGTGAGCGAGCAGGTCTCGGGTGAGATCCTCGCGCTGCCGATCTATCCGGAATCGACCACCGAACAGCGTGAGTTCGTGGTCGACACCATCGCGAAATTCTTCGCCTAGGAATCGGCATGGGGCGAGTAAGTGAAAACGAGCGCGATTTCAAAGCGCAGAGTTACTTCCGGCTTCTCCGCTACGCGCGGCCGTACTGGCTGCGCCTGACCATCGGCATCCTCGCCGGTATGACGGTCGGCGGGTCGCTCTTCGTCAGTCTGCTGATGATTCCGCAGCTGGTCGGCGTGGTCGATCCCGCCGGGGCCGGAAGCGCCGTCGAGACGAAGGCGGCGCCGTCGCGTCTCACCGGCGAGATCCTCCGGGCGCTGGAGAAACCCGGCCTCACCGAGGCGGAGAAGGCCGCCGCAATCGAAGCGGTGGTCAACCCGCAGGAGGAGGATCCGCAGCTGGCGAAGATCCTTCGCCAGGCGCAGGAGACGGCGGAGCGCTACCACCTCCCCTACCGGGTGGAAGGAGGAGAGATCCAGGTCTACTGGCCTGTGAACTTCTCCTTTGAGGCGGTCGGCGCGGACGGGCGGGTCGCCTGGCAGATCTTCGCGATTTACGTGCTGATCTTCGTCCTGGCCTGGGTGGTCAAAAACGCCGCCACCTACATCAACCACTACTGCACCCGCTGGGTGGGCGCCAAGGTGGTGGCCGACCTGCGCGAGGAGATCTTCCGCAAACTGGTCAACCAGTCGATGCGCTTCTTCGGCAACATGGATGTCGGTCACCTCATCAGCCGCTGCACCAACGACACCTCGGCCATCGAAAACTCCGTCTCGAATTCCATCGCCGACTTCACCAGCGCGCCGATTCAGATCATCGCCTGCTTCGCGGCGGTGCTGGTGGCCTGCCAGAAGTACAACAGCTATTCGCTGATGGTGATTCTGCTGATCGGCGTGCCGCTGGTGGTGCTGCCGATCCACATCCTCGGCCGCCGCATCCGCAAGGTCTACAAGAAGAGTTTCGCCCGCATCGCGGAGGTGTTCTCGCGGATGCACGAGGTGTTCACCGGAATCCGGGTGGTCAAGGCGTACAACACCGAGGCCGCCGAGGAAGAGCGGTTCAACCACGTCAACCGTCTCTATCTGCGGCAGGTGATCCGGGCGCTCCGGCTCCAACTGCTGATTTCGCCGTCGATGGAGGTGGTCGCGGTGGCGGCCACCCTGGTGTTCCTGGTCTTCTCCTACAGCCAGGGGATTTCGGTCACCCAGCTCGCCGCTCTGCTGGCGCCGGCGTTCATGGCCTACCAGCCGATCAAGGATCTCTCCAAAGTGGTCGCTTCACTGCAGCGTTCGATGGCGGCGGCGGACCGCTACTTCAACCTGATCGACACCGACACCTCGCTCCCGGAGAAACCGGACGCGGTCGAACTGACCAGCTTCCGCGACCGGATCACGCTCGACAAGGCGGAGTTCTCCTACGACGAGCGCAAGATCATCGACGGGGTGAGCTTTGAGATTCCCAAGGGACACATGGTCGCGGTGGTCGGCGAAACCGGTTCCGGCAAGACGACGATCGCCAATTTGATCGCCCGCTTCTACGATGTGACCGGGGGCGCGGTGCGCATCGACGGCATCGACGTGCGGGACTACCGGCTCTCCTCGCTGCGCAAGATGATCGGCGTGGTCAATCAGGATGCGATCCTCTTCAACGACACGATCGCGAACAACATCGCCTACGGCTGTCCTTCCGCCACCCGCGAGGAGATCATCGAAGCGGCGAAGCTGGCCAACGCCCACGAATTCATCGTCGACGGGCGCCACGCGCGGGGGTATGATACCGAAGTGGGCGAGAAGGGATTCAAACTCTCCGGCGGCGAAAAGCAGCGGGTGGCGATCGCCCGGGCGATTCTGCGCAATCCGCCGATCCTGATCCTGGACGAAGCGACCAGTGCGCTCGACACGGTCACCGAAAAACTCGTGCAGGAGGCGTTGAACCGGGTGATGGCCAACCGGACCGTCTTCGCCATCGCGCACCGGTTGAGCACCATCCGGAACGCGAACTGCATCATCGTGCTCAAGAACGGCAGGGTGGCGGAAGCGGGCACACACGCCGAACTGCTGGCGAAAAACGGCATTTACCGGCGGCTCCACGACACTCAGTTCAAGATGGATTGAGTGCACATATCCGGCACGGCGGTTCCGGGCGGAAGGGAGAGCGGTTCATGAAATTTTCCAGCGTCCATTTCATCGGCATCGGCGGAGCGGGGATGGCGCCGCTCGCCGCCATTCTGCTTGAACGCGGCGTCGCGGTCTCCGGCTCCGACCGGGAGCTCAATGCGAAAACCGCCCGGCTCGCCACAGCCGGCGCGAAGATCTTCGCCGGACACGATGCGACGCATCTGCCGGATTCCGCGGAACTGGTGGTCTACTCTTCGGCCGTTCCTCCCGAAAATCCCGAACGCCGGCGGGCGGTGGAGCGGGGAATCCCGCAACTCCGCCGCGGCGAACTGCTGGCGGAACTGGCCGGAGAGTACCGGCGGGTCGTCGCGATTTCCGGCTCCCACGGCAAGACCAGCATCACCGCGATGCTGGTGCACGCCCTCCGCGGCTGCGGATTCACCCCCGGATTTCTGATCGGCGCCGCACTGCGGAACGGCCCCTCCGCCTCGGCGGGCCGGGGCGGCGACCTCTTCATCACCGAGGTCGATGAATCCGACGGGACCCATACGCTCGTCGCCCCCTTTCTCGGAATCGTCCCCAACCTCGACGACGACCATGCCTGGAGCGTCGGCGGCGAGGAGGCGCTGCACGAAAACTTCCGCACCTTCGCCCGGCGGTCACGGAAGCTGCTCTACTATGGAGCCCCGCTGCCGGACCGGCTCTTCGGATTCCATCCGGACGCAATCCGGCTGGAGCGCCGGGATGATCCCTGCGGCCCCTGGACCGGCTTTCAGGCGTGGAACGCCCGGCTGGCGCTTCACGGCGCCGAACTGCTCGGCGTCGACCCGGAACAGGCGGAACGGGCGCTGGCGGATTTCCCCGGCGTGGCGCGCCGCCTCGCGGTCCGCTTCGACTCGCCGGAGCTGGTCATTGTTGAAGATTACGCCCACCACCCGGCAGAGCTGGCCAGCTCGATCGCGACTTTGCGCCGGCGCTGGCCGGACCGGGAACTTCAGCTGGTGTTTCAACCACACCGCTACGCCAGACTGGCCCGCTACCTGGATGAATTCGCCGCCGAACTGGCCGACGTGGATTCGGCCCTCGTGACCGACGTCTTCGCCGCCTGGAGCGAAACCGGCCCCGTCGGAGCCGCC
>OLGB01004064.1_pt1 | contig 12910 bp, 10 predicted proteins | sample 1605691 | NCBI WGS metagenome assembly OLGB01 (sample SAMEA3888925, study PRJEB22519) | human gut metagenome | biome: human gut; feature: human-associated habitat; material: faeces | place: Denmark | collected 2010
AATTATACCACAGGAGGACCTTCTCTTGCTCCTTATTTGTTACCCATGTATTGTAACTCAACACCAAATGATAAATCAAATTGGCACAGCATAGAATATCGTATGGAAGAGTTTAAGACGTTTTTTTCTATCATCATTCTGGTAAGCGGTATCTTTCTGTCTGCAAAAACAGGGTGGTTTCAACTCACTCATCTTGGGAAATCAATAAAGCTGAGCCTTGGCATAGGCAAACGGAAGCCGACAAAAAAAGAAGCCGGTGGAATTACTTCTTTTCAGGCAATGGCAACAGCGCTCGGCGGTTCGATCGGTACCGCTAATATTGCCGGAGTTGCAGGCGCAATAATCATCGGCGGCCCCGGAGCGATTTTTTGGATGTGGGTAGCCGCACTTATCGGGATGGGCGTTAAGTACGCTGAAATCGTACTTGCATTAAGATATAGAAAGCGCACGGACGATGGCTACATCGGAGGGGCCATGCTCTATATTGAAGATGGTTTAGGGAGTCGAAAAGGGGTAAGCAGCAAGATCGCAAAACCGCTTGCTATCATGTTTGCAATATTCGGATGCCTGGCTTCGATGATCGGCACAACGCTTGTTCAATCCAATACTATCGCCTTAAGCGTCGTCGATCTATGTGCAAGCGTAGATTCAGGCATGAATGAACATATTATTTGCTTAGTCTGCGGTATCGTTATTGCCATTATGGTCGGAAGTGTCGTATTGGGAGGCGCAAAACGCATAAGCAAGGTATCCAGCTATATCGTGCCATTCATGGCTGCCGCATATCTGCTCATCGGTATTGCCGCGCTGTATAAATTCCGTTCAAGACTCCTTGAGGCTTTTTTATGCATAATAACGGACGCATTCGGCGTAAAACAGGCTGCCGGAGGAGCAGTCGGCTATGCTATGCTTGCGACTATGCGAACGGGTATTGCCCGCGGCATCTACTCCAACGAGGCCGGGATTGGATCCGCACCTATGGCTCATGCATGCGCTTCCACGAATGATCCGGTAAAGCAGGGCATGTTCGGCGTGTTTGAAGTATTCGCCGATACAATTGTTGTTTGCACAATGTCCGCGCTTGTGCTGTTATCCAGCGGTATCGCGATTCCATATGGCGAAGCCGGTATTTCCGGAACTGCGATAATGCTCGATGCCTTTTCCGCAGCATTCCCGCGAAGCATTATGAGTTTGTTTTTAGCGTCATCCATTCTCTTGTTCGCCTATACTTCGATCATTGGATGGTCTATCTATGGAATCCAGTGTGCCAAATACCTTTTTGGCAGAAAGAGCGAACGCGTATTTTCGCTTATCTATACCCTATTATGCATCGTAGGGGCGATCTCCGGCGTTGAGTTGGTGTGGACTCTCGGTGAAACATTCAATTTCCTGATGGCGGCACCAAATCTTGTGGCGCTGATGCTGCTGTCTAATGAAATAATGCTGGAAACAAAAGAATATTCAAGATTGGAATTGAAAATGATAAAAAAATAGGTTATAATGCATGATGAAGAGCATTATGCAGATCTATATTTGCATAATTAGGAAAAAGGAGATATGTAGCCATGATCAATTATAAGTCTTATTGCCGAAACTAACGGAGGATTTGTTTACTGACGCCCAAAACAAGAAAGGAAATAACATGGCTAACAAACTCAACGGAAATTTAAGCGGCATCAAGAATACAATGCTTGAACGAATTAGATCCATCTATGAGATTAAGATGGGTTTGGATGAATTTGCATCGGTGGAGCTTATTGCTACTCTTAGTGAATGCTCAAGTGAGATCAATCGGGAAATATCGGTCTACATCTCAAGGGATGGAAGCATCGTTGATATTTCGATAGGCGATAACGCAAAGGTCAGTATGCCAAACATGCGATTGGTTCGCAACGAGGACAGACTTTGCGGAGTCAGGTGCATTCATACTCACCCAAGCGGAGACGGAAGACTTTCTGGAGTGGACATCGGCACTCTTCGTTCGTCAAAGCTTGATGCAATGGCGGCGCTTGGTGTGCTCGACGGTAAGCCGACGCAGATGTACTGCGCTTATCTTGGCGATGTTGATGATGAAAATGGCGGAAGGGAAGCCCTAATATATGGACCTTTGCGCCCTACTAAGCTGCCCCAACACGCTCTGATAGCAGAAATATACACCTCGGACGATAGATTTCGCAGTACGACTAAAGTTGTTGAAGAAGCCGCAGCCGAAAGAGCGATACTTGTCGGCATGGATAACGATGAAGGCTATGATACGCTGAGAGAGCTTGCAGATCTTGCTGAGACTGCGGGAGCTCTTGTAGTTGATTCCGTTCGTGTTCGCAGGCGTCCGATAGACAATGCGACCTATATCGGCAGCGGAAAAGCGGAAGAGCTGAGCCTGCGCGGAAGCGAATTAGAGGCTGATTTGTTCATTTTTGATGATGAGCTTTCTGCTATCCAGCTTCGCTCACTCGAACAAATACTGGAAGCAAGGGTCATTGACAGAACAACGCTTATTCTAGACATATTCGCATCAAGAGCGACGAGCCGAGAAGGTAAACTGCAGGTGGAGCTTGCGCAAATGCGCTATATGCTTCCCAGACTTTTGGGCCAGGGTACTTCACTATCGAGACTCGGCGGCGGTATCGGAACGAGGGGCCCCGGAGAAAAGAAGCTTGAGATCGACCGCAGGCGCATAAGGAGAAGAGTTTTTGAGCTCGAAAACGAGCTTTCGGAAATCGAGAAACAGCGCGGACTAAGAAGAGAGAACCGCAAAGCCAATCGCATTCCTCTGGTAGCATTGGTCGGATATACTAATGCAGGTAAATCCACTATGTTGAATGCATTGACCAACTCGGATGTTTACGCAGCAAATCAGCTCTTTGCGACTCTTGATCCGGTTGTCAGGCAGATAGCGCTTGATGGGGGTACGGAAGCTCTTATTTCTGATACGGTTGGATTTATAAATAAGCTGCCGCACGATTTGGTTTCGGCCTTTAAATCCACGCTGGAGGAAGTATCAAATGCCGATCTAATCATTCATGTTGTCGATGTGTCGTGCGCATTCTATGATAAACAGATGAAGGTAGTTGATGAAGTTCTAAGCTCCCTTCATGCAGGCGAAATACCGAGAATTACTGTTTATAACAAATCAGATTTGCTGTCGGGCGATGAGTCGACTTCTTTTTCGGATAGACTCGAGCATTCGGGCGAAAGGACGACATCATCCATCCTTATGTCTGCCAAGCAAGGGAGCGGCATTCATGATCTGTTGCTTCTGATTGAGCAAAAACTGAACTCCGCACGCAGAGAAGTTGAACTCATCATCCCCTATTCAAAGTACGAAGCGATGAACTTAATTCGCGAAAAGGGCATGCTGTTGTCCGAAGAACACTTGGAGAACGGGACAAGGGTCAAAGCTTTTTTGGATGAGGCCGAAATTGGTCTGCTTGAAAAGATTCTTGGGATTAAGGTATAGTCTATGAAAACGAAAATCATTGCTATTGAAGGTATTGACGGAAGCGGAAAGACTGTTCAGATCGAACTGCTTCAAAAAAAGCTTCTCGAGCGCGGTTATTCTGTATCCATACGGTCATACCCTGTTTATTCATCATTCTTTGGGTCTCAGGTAGGACTGCTTCTTTCCGGGAGCGGTGGGATTAAGGCCACCGATGTTGATCAGAAGAGCATGGCCATGTGGTTTGCGCTCGACAGATTTGATGATTTCAAAAGCTTTGTTGACGGCGATGCTGATTTTCTGCTCATAAATCGCTATGTACTCAGTAATGCAGTCTATCAAAGCATTAGGGATGGCGATTGGGACAAGCCCGATATAGTTGATTGGGTTTTTGAACTGGAATACAATAAACTCGGACTCCCCCGCCCTGAGCTTAACCTGTTCTTTGATGTTGACACCGATTGTGCAGGCCATAACGTCGACAAGAAGGGATTCAGGGACTACATTGGCAGCGGCAGAGATGTGTATGAAAGCAGTCTGTCCATTCAGCAGCGTGCAAGGAATAAATACATCGAAATTGCATCGCGGTTTGATAATATTGAAATAATTAAGTGTACACAGGATGGAACTATGCTTGCACCGGAGCATATATCGGAATGTGTAGTATCTTCGCTAATTAAACATGGGATAATTTAAAGAAATATGAATGGAGAAAGTATGAGAAAAATAGGTATTTTGACCGGCGGTGGAGACTGCCCCGGACTGAACGCCGTTATTAGAGGCGTTGTTGAGAAGTGCGCTGAATTTGGAATAGAAGTATTCGGATTCAGTGATGGTTGGCGTGGTGCGCTGAATGCCAAGGGCCATTGGCTATCTTTGGCAGAAGTTGAGGGAATTCAGACCCTTGGAGGCACCATTATCGGAAGTTCGCGTACAAATGTTATGGCCGACCCCAATGGTCCATCGACAATTAAAGATGTGCTGGAAGCTTTGGATCTCGAAGGACTTGTAGCCATCGGAGGAGATGATACTCTCGGCGTTGCAAATACGCTTCGCAAACTTGGCATTAATGTAATAGGCGTTCCCAAGACCATTGATAATGATCTAAGCTGTACCGACTATACATTCGGATTTGAAACAGCTGCAAACATTGCTATGGAGGCAATCGACCGCTTGCAGACCACAGCAAAGGCACACTCACGCTGCATCGTGGTTGAGTGCATGGGAAGGCATACCGGATGGATAGCCTTACAAGCTGGGCTTGCTGCGAATGCGCACTTAGTCTTGATACCTGAGTTTCCAAAGACCTATGATGAAATCATTTCACTCGTTCGCAGACGCTACCTAAGGGGTGATCGGTATACGATAATCGTTGTTGCGGAGGGCTTTGAGCTGGTTGGCGGCGATGAGATAGACATTGGTACCGATGCTTTCGGCAATAAGCTCCTTATTCATAAAAACCTGGCGAAAAATCTGTCGGACATGATTGAAAGCAGTATGAAGAACGATCCTCTGCTCGGAAGCGATGCGCAGTATTTTGAATGCAGACCTGTCGTTCTGGGGCATGTCCAGCGCGGAGGTTCTCCATGCGCATTTGACAGGGTGCTGGGCACAAGGCTCGGGATAAAAGCAGGCGAACTCGTTGCAAACAAGGATTACGGCAAGATGGTTGCCCAATCGGGCACAAAGATAGTCGCCGCAGATATGGAAACCGCAGTTACCGTTCGCAAGGAAGTCGATAAGGAGTTTTACGAAGCTGCCTCATTGTATTTCAAATAAGAATAATGCAAACAAGTCGCTCCGTCATTTGGCGGAGCGGCTAATATTATTAATCCCGCTGTTTATAAGTTAATACATGCGAATAATCACTATCCTTGATATGCTGAATGACCATGGAAATAAACTCAGCATTTGTGGGTTTCCCCTTTTCCGGATCAATGGTATTCCCAAACAGAAAATGCTGCATGAACGCAGTGCCGTGGGTCCAAGCTTGCTCTATCGCATATCTAAGTGCTTTCTCCACAGACTGCGGAGTGGTATTATTAAACATTGCTGTCAGCCTGTATAGCTCGCTAATCTTATCTGAACACCCAAGCAGACCAAGCGATATCATCGTGCCGGCATAATGTGTTCCCACATGCTTCTCATTCAATCCGATAGGCCGCAGCAGGTCTTCAACGATATAGCCGGAAAAGATTTTTCCATCAGAAGCGGCATCCATGAATGTGATAGAGTTTGTTCTATTAGGCATGGATCTCATGGCTTGCTTTGTATCAAGAAGCCGTTCAAGGTGCTCGCGATAGTCTTTATAGATCCTGTTGGCCGATTCGTTTACGGGTGTGCTCGCATAAATAACGCCACTCAAAGATTCTTCAAAAGCGCATTTGTTTTCCAGCGTCTGATTCGTCCTTCTTGCCACAACATAAATGAGAGAATTGCAGCAGGATTGACCTTTCTTAAGTGCTTTGGCGTATTCGACAGTATCCACTCCGCCAAAGTGATTCTCTATCAAGATTATGCTTGGAACATCCGCAAGCAATGTATGAAAGAAGTTTTTCGGCTCATGCACTGTCGGCAGGCACTTTGGAAATCTTTTTGATAACGCCTTGAACATCTCCTCGGTGAACTCCAGTCCTCCGCGGATACATATCGGTGTGCTGACTATCAAAGGCTTGGCGTAAGCAAGCATTACCTTAACATAATCAAATCCGTTCGGATCAAATAAATCGCCTTTGTTACTCATGTTCTATTCCATCTATTTAGGATCAACTATCAGATGATAGCTGAGATAAACATCCGATTCATCACAAATCAGTTGATAATGAACCCCGTACTCTGTCAGGCTCAGCTCTTTATTGTCGGAATAATGCGATTGAATCTTTTTAATCGTTGCTTCAAGCTTCGTGTTAGGAATCACGTCACAGTTTTTCATATACCCGGTGCATACGGAAACAAAATATCTTATCAGCTCAAGATTTTCGTTATCGCGCTGAAGCGATTCCAGCTTCCATGCGTCCCAATCAACGATAGAGCTTGAATAATTAAGGTTTTCAAGTTCCAGCTCGGCATAGACCACACAATCATCGCTATCCACTGTCAATCTTACAATGCCTTCACAGTAATGATCATTTCCATAAATGAAAGAATACTCATAGCAGGAGCTTTCGATGCTGTAATCAAAGCTATTGCGTTCAAGCGGAATAGAAGCATCAATAAGCGCATCGACGAATGTTGATCTGAATAATCTGTGCTGCGGCGTTGGGCTGGGAGCTTGAGTCGGCGGAGCAGTCTGTACGGCTGCGCTTTCATTACCCTTCAAGCCATATTTGAGATAAATAAGAACGCAAAGAAGAATCAAGACCGCATATACAACTATTTTGATTGTAATCGTCCGATTCTTCTTCACATTCACTAACCTTTAACTAACTAAATTGCAAAATTTCCGTCGATGAAAACGGGGATTTCTTTACCGTCCTGCGTAATTCCAATGATTGAAAGATCTCGCGTTCCAATCATAAAATCGCAGTGCTGGATACTGTTGTTCAGACCTGCAGCAGCGAGTTCCTCCGCAGTCATATTCTCTCCGTTCTTGATACACGGATATGCGGCTCCAAAAGCGAGATGGCACGAAGCGTTCTCATCAAACAAGGTGTTGTAGAAGAGAATGCCGCTGTTTGAAATCGGGGAATCAAACGGTACGAGTGCGACCTCTCCGATCCTTGAAGCACCCTCATCAAGGCTGATAGCCTGCTTCAAATACTCCTCTCCCTGTTCAGCATGAACTTCGGTAATAACACCATCCTTAAGTATCATATAAAAGTCTTTAATGATATTGCCGCCTTCAACAAGAGGCATTGAGGCAACCACCTTGCCATTTACGCCGTCAAGCTTAGGCGCAGTAAACACCTCTTCAGTAGGCATGTTTGCAACAAACTCAATACCCGTCTTGCTGAACTCAGAGCCGGCCATCCAGATATGATTTTCAGGAAGCTCTATCATAAGATCGGTACCGAGCGAATTGGTATAATGGAGATACTTAAAGTTATATTCGTTCAATGCTTCACGCTTTTGCTTAAGGTATTCGCAGTGATCCCTCCAGCGCTTGACCGCACCGCCTTCGGGGGTTATGCGTACAGAATTGAATATCTCTTTCCATAGCTTATCCATTGCCTCATCTTCGGGCAGATCCGGAAATACCTTCTTTGCCCAGGACGGAATGGGAATACTTGCGACACACCAAGGGAATGCGCTTGCCATGAGCATATCGTGAAATTCTTTATTTGCTTCGCCGGAGGCCTTGGAGGCTCGTTCAAGTCTTGAAGGGTCAACGCCCTTGAGATTCTCAGGATCTGTTGCAGATATGGAAAGCCTTGCAGCGCCCATCTTTGCAAACCCGAGTGCCTTGTCGGAATCCCAATGGAATACCCTGTCAAAAACTTCATCGTCTGCATTCAGCCAATGCTGACGCGAAACAAAATCGTCGCTCCAATTCATTATTACATCTTTTGCACCAACATCGTACGCAGCCTTGACGCAAAGCCTGGCAAATTCCGCACAAGATATCGGAGAATTGATGACAACGTATTGCCCTTTCTGGACATTTAGACCCACTTCGATGAGCAAGCGGGCGTATTCTTCAAGCATATTAACCATCAATGCAATTCCTCCAAGCAAAAAATCATCTTAATCCGACCTTGCGGTAGACAAGATCTATCGTCTTCTCGGCGGTCTCGGATGCGCGTTCCGCACCACGCCTAAGGATCGCCTCAAGCTCTCCCCTATCTGCAAGAATACGACTGTACTCCTCCTGAACGGGCTGGAGCTCAGAAATAACGGCCTCGGCAACGGCAGTCTTCAGAACTCCATAGCCGTTTCCTTCGAACATGGCAACCGTCTCTTCCATTGTCTTTCCTGTCATAGCGCAGTATATTGACAAAAGATTATTAACTCCATGACGGCCTTCTTCATAAGCGATCCTGCCCTCACTGTCGGTAACAGCACGTTTAAATTTCTTCAAGATCACCGCAGGTTCGTCAAGAATCGATATGTAAGCGTTCGGATTGGTGTCCGATTTGCTCATCTTCTTCTCCGGATCGGTAAGGCTCATGACTCTTCCGCCAATTTTAGGAATATAAGGCTCAGGGACCTTGAAGGTCTCGCCATAAGCATTATTGAACCTTATTGCAATATTTCGGGCAAGCTCAACATGCTGCTTCTGATCGTGTCCTACCGGAACCAGATCCGCCTGGTAAAGCAAAATATCGCCAGCCATAAGCACAGGATAAGTAAACAGACCTGCATTAATATTGTCAGCATGCTTTGCACTCTTATCCTTAAACTGGGTCATGCGGTTAAGCTCACCCATATAGGTATTGCATGCAAGTACCCAATTGAGCTGCGCATGCTGCATAACATCGCTTTGAATAAACAGTGGCGATATTTCGGGGTTTATGCCGCAAGCAATAAGCAGAGCTGCCATGCTCATAGAGCGCTCACGAAGCTCGTCTGCATTCTGCCTTACGGTCAGAGCATGCATATTTGCCACGCAATAATAGCAGAATTTGTCATCATCCTGCATGAGCTTCCAATTTCTTAATGCACCGACATAGTTGCCAAGGGTAGGAACTCCGCTGGGCTGAATTCCGCTTAGGATAATTTTCTTCTCCATATTTTCCTCTCAAGACTACATCTCATTATATGCGATTGGGCGGTTGTTGCCAACCGCTCAATGCAAAACAAATGAATAAACTATTGTTAGATTCCCATTTCTTCCTTGACTTCTTTGAAGCACTGTACTGCGAAGTCAAGGTCTTCTTTCGTATGTCCTGCGGACACCTGAGTACGAATTCTTGCCTTGCCCATGGGAACTACTGGATAGCAGAAACCTACGACATAAACACCCTTTTCAAGCATACGCTTTGCAAACTCCTGTGCAACCTTAGCATCGTAAAGCATTACGGGCACGATGGGATGAGTGCTTTTGGGGACATCAAAACCGAGTTTGCCGAGTTCCTGACGGAAATACCTGGTGTTCTCATGAACCCTGTCGCGAAGGGCGGTGGATTCGGTCAGCATATCGATGACCTTGATGGAAGCCGCGCAGATAGCAGGAGCAAGGGTGTTAGAGAAGAGATAAGGACGAGACTTCTGGCGAAGCAGGTCAACGATCTCCTGGCGGGCGCAGGTGTATCCACCGCTGGCTCCGCCCATTGCCTTGCCGAGGGTACCTGTGATGATATCTACACGACCCATAACACCGCAGGCTTCAGCGGTTCCTCTGCCATGCTCGCCCATGAAACCAACAGCATGACTGTCATCAACCATGACGAGAGCGCCGTATTCATCAGCAAGATCGCAAATCGCAGGAAGGTTTGCAATAAAGCCATCCATGGAAAATACGCCATCGGTTGCAATCAGCTTGATGCGGCAATCCTTTGCAGCTTCGAGCTGAGCACGGAGATCGTCCATATCGTTGTTCTTATAACGGAACCTTTGGGCCTTGCAGAGACGTACGCCGTCAATGATGCTGGCATGGTTCAGTTCATCGGAGATAACAGCATCTTCCTTGCCGAGAAGCGTTTCAAACAGACCGCCGTTTGCATCGAAGCAGGAGCTGTAAAGGATACAGTCATCTGTGCCTATAAAATCGGCAAGCTTGCGCTCGAGCTGCTTATGAATCTGCTGGGTTCCGCAGATAAAGCGGACGGAGGAAAGACCGAAGCCCCAACTATCATAGCTGGCTTTCGCAGCAGCGATGATATCGGGATTGTCGGAAAGACCGAGGTAGTTGTTAGCACACATGTTGAGCACACCGTCCTTAGCCGTGGTGTTTATGCGTGCCTTCTGAGGGGTAGTGATTATTCTCTCATCCTTGTAGGTGCCTGCTTCACGGATGGAAGCAAGCTCATTGCGGAAAATCTCATATGCCTGTTTCATAATTATAATTCCTTTCAATAGATAATAAATTTATTCAGTCCAGTCAAGGACAACCTTTCCGCTCTTGCCGCTGCTCATTGCCTCGAATCCTTTTTCATAATCACGGTAATTGAACCTGTGAGTAACCATAGGAGTGAGGTCAAGACCGGCTTCGATCATTGCGCCCATCTTATACCAGGTTTCGAACATCTTTCTTCCGTAGATGCCCTGAAGTGTAAGACCCTTAAAGATAATATCGTTCCAATCAACCACGGTTCCGGGACCTGCAATACCGAGCAGAGCAACCTTGCCGCCGTGACGCATGGACTTGATGAGCTGATTGAGCGCGCCGCCATTGCCGCTCATTTCAAGACCGACATCGAAGCCTTCGGTCATGCCAAGTTCTTTCATTACATCAGCAAGATTTTCTTTTGCTACGTTAACAGGCCTGGTCGCACCAAGGGTCTTTGCAAGACCAAGGCGATACTCGTTAACATCCGTGATCACGACATTGCGGGCTCCGTTATGCTTGACGATAGCGGCAGCCATCATGCCGATAGGGCCTGCACCGGTAATAAGTACATCTTCACCGATAACATCAAACATCAGTGCGGTGTGGGTAGCATTGCCATAAGCGTCAAAGAAGGAAATGATATCGTCCGGGATATCGTTCTTATCCATTGGTACAACATTCGAAGCGGGAATGCAGAGATACTCAGCGAAAGCACCGTCGCGCTCCACGCCTACGCCCTTCGTATGCTCACACCACTGACCGTTTCCGCTGCGGCAGTTACGGCAGTGTCCGCAAACGATATGACCTTCGCCCGAAACACGCTGACCAACATACAGTCCGGTAACACCCTCGCCAAGTTCAGCAATTTCTCCGACATACTCATGACCGACTACAACAGGAGGAGTAAGATGCTGCTGAGCCCAAGGATCCCAGTTAAATATGTGAACATCGGTACCGCATATTGCAGTCTTGCGTATCTTAATAAGCACTTCGCCCATGCCGGGTTCCGGTACAGGAACCTGCATAAGTGTCAAACCCTTGGCTTTTTCAGTCTTAACAAGGGCATTCATCATTCTTTTCATATTTGCCTCCAAAATTAGTTTACAAAGCAATTATTGATCAGCTTCTCGGCTGCGGCGAGCTTAATGCAGACGCAAAGCACGCGCATTGCTTTTTCAAGTTCGTCAAGCGGGGGAAAACTGGGAGCAATCCTTAGATTACTGTCGTTCGGATCCTTTTTATAAGGATAGGTCGCACCGGCACCGGTCATTACAACGCCTGCTTCCTTGCAGAGCTGGTGTACTCGGTGAGCGCATCCATTCATTACAAACAGGCTTACAAAGTATCCGCCCTTTGGATTTGACCAAGAAGCTATTCCAAGGGGCTTTATCTCTGACTCGAGAACACTCTCAACCAAGTCAAACTTTGGTTTAAGAATCTCGGCATGCCTGCGCATATGGGCCACTAAGCCCTGCGCATCCTTAAAGAAGCACACATGGCGAAGCTGGTTTAGCTTATCGTAGCTTATGGACTGTGCACCAATCAGTTTCTTCATATAGTCCATATTCGCTTCGCTGCAGGCAAAACAAGCTACACCGGAACCCGGAAAAGTTACCTTGGATGTTGAAGCGAATTCAAAAGGCATATCCGGATTACCTGCTTTTTCACAAGCGGAGAGAATGTCAATAAACGGCATATACTCGCCGCTAAACTCATGAACACAATATGCGTTGTCCCACATAAGGATAAAGTCCTTAGCTGCTGGCTTCATTGATGCGATCCTGTCGATAACAGCATCGGAATAAACGATTCCGCTGGGGTTCGCATACTTTGGAACACACCACATTCCTTTTACGCTCTCATCCTTGATAAGTTCTTCGACCATATCCATATCCGGGCCGTCATCAAGGATGGGAATCGGGATCATTTCCATTCCAAATGTCTCTGATATGGTAAAATGGCGGTCATAGCCGGGCACCGGACAAAGGAACTTGACCTTGTCAAGCTGTGACCATGGTTTATCAGAATGCAAAAGTCCATGAGTATATGCCTTTGAGATCGTATCGTACATGAGCGTTAAGCTTGAATTACCGCCCATGAACAGCTGCTCATACCTTACGCCGAGCAGATCGGCAAAGAGCCTGCGGCATGCAGGAAGCCCCATCAGCTCACCATAATTGCGAGCTTCCACGCCTTCGTCGACCGTATCATCAATATGCATATTTAGCAATTCATTTGACAAATCTAACTGCGCGCGGCTGGGCTTGCCTCGTGCCATATTAAGCGACAAGTTCTGGGCTTTAATGGCTGAATACTCCTCTTTAACACTGCTGTAAAATTCGCCAAGCTGCTGCCGGCTCATCTCAGTAAGCTTCATAATTGCAGACATTGTCCTTTCAGGGGCCTTGTCAAGCAAGGCATATTTCTGTTAAATTATAGTCCTTTTTTAGCCGTATGTCAACAAATACTCAGGCCAATATTATATAAAATTTGTTGAAGCGTCAAGCATAGGTGACACATTTCCTTTCAAGAGAGCAGTCAAG
>OLGB01004065.1_pt1 | contig 12909 bp, 10 predicted proteins | sample 1605691 | NCBI WGS metagenome assembly OLGB01 (sample SAMEA3888925, study PRJEB22519) | human gut metagenome | biome: human gut; feature: human-associated habitat; material: faeces | place: Denmark | collected 2010
CACAAACGGAAATATGAGGTAATTGTGGCAAGCCGTTTTATTCGTCCTGATGAAAATATTCTGATTATCGATGACTTTATGGCAAATGGATGTGCGGCAGCAGGCTTATGTGAGATTGTAGAAGCGGCACATGCCAATGTGGCAGGTATCGGTATAGTGATTGAAAAAGGCTTCCAGCACGGCGGCGCTATGCTTCGGGATCGTGGATACCGTGTGGAATCTCTTGCCATTGTGGAAGAGATGGATCCGGAAAACCAGACGATTCGTTTCCGGGATGATGATTAATCCATTGGCAAAATGACAGAAAACGAGGGACTGTACCTTACAGGTACAGTCCCTCTTGTTTTTTTTGGTTATTTTTCGCAGAGCTCGTCAGCCAGTTTTGCAATGGCAGCACGGCTGGTATCGTTCAGGGCAGATTTGATCTGAATGGTATTTTCTGCAATGGTGATGTTCTTGCTCTTTTCAAACATCTGAGTCATGACTTTGGCAGCAGTGGGTGCCCAGCTTCCGTTTTCCATCAGGGCGACTTCGCGGTTCTGGAAGTTTCTCTCGGTCAGATGATCGATAAAGTCACGCATGCATGGGTAGATGCCTGCATTGTAGGTGATGGTGGCCAGTACCAGCTTGCTGTAGCGGAAAGCATCGGCAACAGCCTGTGCAGTGTCGCATCTTGCCAGATCGTAGATCACTACTTTTTCCCCCTTTGCTTTCAGCTCACTGGCAAGTAGCTCAGCAGCTTCTTTTGTATGTCCGTAGACAGATGCGTAGGCGATGACAACACCATCCTCCTCCGGCTGGTAGGAAGACCAGAGATCATACAGATGCAGATAATGTCCCAGATTTTCTTTCAGAACCGGACCGTGCAGCGGGCAGATGGTCTGAATATCCAGAGCAGCCGCTTTCTTCAGAAGTTTTTGTACCTGCATGCCATATTTTCCGACAATGCCGATAAAGTAGCGGCGGGATTCATCGTCCCATGGCTCTTCCACGTCGAGAGCGCCAAATTTTCCGAAACCGTCTGCAGAGAACAGCACTTTGTCACAGGTATCATAGGTAACGATCACTTCCGGCCAGTGTACCATGGGAGCTTCAACAAAGGCCAGAGTATGTTTGCCGAGAGCCAGGGTATCGCCCTCCTTTACCACTACGCGGCGGTCTTCATATTCCGTACCGAAAAACTGACCGATCATAGTAAATGCCTTGGCACTGGAGACGATGGTTGTATTTTTGTAAACATCCATAAAAGCGGCAATGTTAGCGGAATGATCCGGTTCCATGTGCTGAACAACTACGAAGTCAAGTTTTCTGCCACTAAGCTCATGCTCAACGTTTTCAAAAAAAGTCCGGCTGACGGCTTTATCCACGGTATCAAAAAGAACGGTCAGCTCATCTTTTAAAAGGTATGAATTGTAGGAAACACCGCGAGGCACTGAATAAACGCCTTCGAACATGGCAAGCCTGCGGTCGTTTGCACCTACCCATACTAAGTCATCTGTTATTTTTTTTGTACAATACATCTTCTAAAATCCTCCTTTACTTTCCGGGTGATAATATTTTGTATACCATTTACCATTTATTTGTTACTTTTTCTGCAAATCCCAGGAAATCTTTTACCTCTATAACAGTTCCGTCGTCGAGAATGACCTTTCCTGTAAATTTCCCGAAGACCTGATGCTGATCCGAGGAGACCAGTTTCGCATCCGTAAGAGCCGCACGGTCTATAATAGGGACAAAATCCATTTCAAAGCGGCCGTCATCGCTTGTAAAAGTCCAGGGACTCATGTAGTCTTCAATGAGATCCATGGTCTCAGCACATCTTCCGGAGGAAGAACCACAGCAGCCCCCGTGTGTAACATATATTTTGTGCTTCATGGGAATGCCGAAGCTCACATGACTGAGTTTATGGGCCTTGCCATCATAGAAAATCATGTTTTCGCTGGCCGCTGAGGTATCGCCGAAGCCGTAACCGATGTTCCAACCGAGTCTTTTTCCGTCAGGGGCAAGGCCGGAGGCACTCCCCCAGTACCAGGTGTTTTTATAGGTCCAGACACCGCGGCCCCAGTCCAGGGTTCCAAAGGACTTTCCCTCCGGGAATTCATAGGTTTTGTCACCAAAGGAAACGGAGCCGGTCGCAGGCATGCAATTGATTTTTTGGTTGTAATAAAAGGCTGTTTTTTTCTCCGCAAACGGAGTTGCGATAACCATGCAGTCATCGGCAGGGCATTTGAGAGTGATTTTGCCGTCGATGGGTTTCTTATCACAGAAATTATCCATGTGAAATTCCAGGATACGCTCGCTTCCGTTGTTTATAAAGTTAATATAATAGCCCTTGCCTTTTGTTTTGACATCGCCGGACTCGCTGGTCGGCGGGAGATTTTTCTTTCCGAACGTAAAAGCGGTAATCGGGCTGTTTGTGTGCTCCCACGGAATCGTAAAGTCAAGGAGTGAAATGCTGTCAAGCCCCATATAGGAATTGTCGTCAATGGTAAGGGCAACAGCGAAGGTGTCACAGGCAATAAGGTAGTAGTCCCACTCTTTAATTTTAAATCCCGGCGCTTTGATTGCGGAACGGTTATAATTCAAAATCAGACTTTTTGCATAACCGGCCTCCGTGAGGTGACCGTATGAATCCAACAAATCATGTTGCGACGTTAGTTCGTGCTGTATTTTTTCGCTCATAATTGACCTCCGTATAGATATATTTCTTCGTTTAGAATATCAAAATATTCCGCGTTTGGCAAGCATTCGAATTGACAAAAGAAAGACTCGGTGCTAAGATTGTGTTAGCGCAATGTTAAGATAATGCTAAGAAAGATATATACTAAAGTTGACATGCCATATACTTTAGTTGTCTTGCACTCTCATATGCAAAAATGATAAAACTATCCTTGGAGGAAATCCTCATAGCGGGGACAACTCCGAATTCATTCTTTATTTTATACCAATATATTAATAGGAGGACTTATTATGGGTAAAAAGATCCCGGTATGGCAATGCTTACTCGTTATGATAGTAATGATTGCCGCATTAATGTGGTCAATTATCGTTGACGACGGTGGCGAACCACACATCGCACTTATCATCGCAGCATCTTTCGCTGCAATCATCGGCGTAGCTAACGGCTGGAAATGGAACTACATGGAACAGGGTATCCTCGCTTCCATCAACAGATCCATGCAGGCTATCTTAATCCTTGCTATCGTAGGTGCTATGATTTGTTCATGGCTTGCAGCAGGAACAATTCCTTCCATGATGTACTACGGTATCAAAGTTATCAGCCCTAAGGTATTCTTGGTTACAGCTTGTATCCTTTGCTCCATCGTATCCCTTGCAACAGGCTCTTCATGGTCCACAGCAGGTTCCATGGGTGTTGCCCTCGTTGGTGTAGGTACAGCTCTCGGATTCCCTGTTGCTATGACAGCAGGTGCTGTAGTATCCGGTGCTTACTTCGGAGACAAGATGTCCCCATTATCCGATACAACAAACCTTGCTCCTGCAATGGCCGGCGCAACTCTGTTCGGACACATCAAGCACATGGTTTATACAACCGGTACTTCCTTAGTTATCGCTTTAGTTGCTTACGCAGTAATGGGCTTCATGCATGCTTCCAACAACGCGGTTGACATGTCTGTTGTAGATGAAATCTCTACTTTCATCCAGGGTTCATCCAAGATCAGCGTTCTTTCCCTGCTTCCACCAATCTTCGTAATCGTGGCAGTAGCGATGAAGTTCCCTGCAATCCCATCCTTAATCGGTGGTGTATTCATCGGCGTTCCGTTCTTCTTTTGGAACAAAACTGCTGTTGAAACAGCTACAGAACTTCCTCTTAAGAACTCCATCTTTACAATCATGAACAATGGTATCTCCATGGGACAGGTTCCGGAAGGAACAGAAGACGGTTCTATAATCTCACAGCTTGCTTCCCTTCTTTCCAACGGCGGTACTCAGGGTATGATGTGGACAATCTCCATCATCCTTTGCGCAATGTGCTTCGGCGGTATCGTAGATGTAACAGGCGTTATGGGAACCGTCGCACAGGGTCTCCTTAAAGTAGCTAAGGGCAGAGGCGGTCTCGTACTCGCAACTGAATTAATGTGCTTAATCACTAACGCAGTATGCTGCGACCAGTACTTAGCACTCGTACTTCCTGGCAGAATGTTCAAGGAAAAATTCGAAGATATGAAGCTTCGTCCGGAAAACCTTTCCAGAGCACTGGAAGACTGCGGAACAATCACTTCCAACTTCTTCCCTTGGAACACTTGCGGTGCTACAATGAGAAACTTCCTCAATGTAGACTCCAGCTACATTCCATATGCTATTCTTAACTGGCTTAACCCAGTCGTTTCCGTAATCTTCGGATATACCGGAATCACGATGACTAAGCTGACTGACGAAGAATATGCTGCAATCTTAGAAGAAAGAGAAGCTGAAAAGGCTGCTGCATTAAAGATACTTGAAGCATAAACAAACATTTTGTCTGTAACAAATGCTTAAAATTTTATAAGAAGGAATGAATTTGTTAAGTCCTTCTTATAATATTAAGAAAATAAATAAATAAAGAGCCAAGAAACTAGGTCCTGCCTAGTTTTTTGGTGTATTTGAAACCAGAGGGAAAAAAATGAGTATTGAGCTTAGAATAATATATCTGCTTGCGATTTTTGCGGAGATTCTTGCAATTTTTCTTCAAGCATTGATTAAGCGTAAAAATTTGCCGGTATTTTATGACACAATTAAGGGTGGGAGCGTGACGACCTTTTTGATTGCCATGCTTTGTCTGAATGTGATTGACTTTTTGAATTTTGATAAAGATGTCATGGTTGCAGAGTATATTGTAGTTGCATACACCGGCATAATTATTTTTGTTTGGCTGAAATGGATATTGCTCTGTGCAAAATATTTGAAAGGTGTATACCGCGGAAGCAGGGAAAAGAATGGAAAAGTTTTGATGCTCATGCTCCTTTACAATATTGCATTCATCCTTATTCTCGCATCGGGCATTCTCAATACAATAAGGGCGACAAATCTGCCGTTCCTGGAGCCGGGCGGAGTGGTTCCTTATCTGGTTATCGGAAGCTGGCTTATGCTCGCAGGGCTTAATGTTGTAACAATATGGAAATCCCTTCCCATTGTTGATGAAAAGCATTTAAAGGAGAGGGATGTTCTCACCGATGAAAAGCTTTCGACGCTGGGAAAAATGTTTGAGCTGACGGACAGAGAAATGACGATGATCCGTTATCTGTATGAGGGAAAAAACAATGCAGAAATTGCAGATGCGCTCGGTCTGTCCGAAAATACGATAAAAACCTACAATTTCAGGCTGTACAAGAAACTCGAGGTTGAAAGCCGTGTACAGGCTGTAAATAAAATCAGAGAAGAAATAATTAATCTGTAAATAAGGAAGAATATACTCTGCCTCCGCGAAGTGAAAAAAACTGTGTGAAGATTATAATTATACGGGATTTTAACAAAAAAATAAGGTATAATGTAATCGTAGACAGAAATCAACTTTGGGAGGCAGTATGCATATTCCAACACTTATCTCCGATCTTGCGGTCATGATGCTGACGGCAGGAATCATCACAATCATATTCAAAAGAATTAAACAACCATTGATACTGGGCTATATCTTGGCGGGCTTTTTGATAAGCCCGTATTTTCCGCTGTTCACGACAGTTGTTGATACACAGAGCATTCATACCTGGAGCGAGATCGGAATTATCTTCCTCATGTTTCATCTGGGCTTGGAATTTAATCTGCATAAACTTGTAAGCGTGGGAAGCACAGCAATCATTACGACTGCAACCGGAGTGGCGGGAATGCTCGGAATCGGCTACACATCCGGAATGCTTCTCGGATTCGGAACCATGAACAGCATCTGCCTTGGAGGCATGCTTGCAATGAGCTCCACCACGATAATAATAAAGGTATTTGATGAATTAAAAATAAAAGAAAAATACACGGAACTGGTTTTCGGCACCCTTGTAATACAGGATATCGTCGGAATTTTTATGATGGTAATACTTTCAACCATCAGTGCCAGACAGAATATTTCCGGAGTGGAGATTATGGGAAGCCTTCTGCTTATGGTGCTGTATCTCATTATTTGGCTTGTATTCGGGATCTACCTGCTGCCTACATTTTTTAACAAAACCATAAAACTGATGAATGACGAGATGCTCCTGGTAGTGTCCATCGGAATCTGTTTCGGCATGGTTCTGCTTGCCGACAACCTTGGATTTTCAACGGCACTTGGCTCCTTCCTTGCAGGCTCGCTTCTGGCGGGAACTGTGCATGTGGAACGCGTGGAAACATTAACCAAAGGGGTAAAAGACCTTTTCGGAGCGGTTTTCTTTATTTCCGTGGGAATGATGGTGCAGCCGGAAATGATTGCAAAATACATCATTCCAATTGTAGTAATTATTCTCGTCACACTTGTGGGAAAGCTTGTGTTCAACAGCATAGGAATGCTTCTTTCCGGACAAAGCCTGCCGAATGCTGTATCAAGCGGATTTGCACTTGCACAGATAGGCGAATTTGCCTTTATTATTGCCTCATTCGGAATTAATCTTGGGATTATCGACGAATACATATACCCGATTGTAGTCGCGGTTTCTGTAATCACAACATTTACAACACCATTCTGCATCAAAGCAGCACCGATTTTCGTGGGATTGCTTGACAAAGTGCTCCCGGAAAGTGCCAAGGAAAAGCTTACGCGATATACTTCCGAAGAACAGGCAGAAGAAGAAAAAGACAACGACTGGGAAGTTTTCTTGAAGAAGTATTTTCTTAGAATGGCGGTATACGGCGGAATCATGCTTGTCGCTGCACTGGTGGGGACATTCAAACTTCAGCCGTTTCTTGTAGCATATATAACCGATTTGGGAAGCAAACTGGCTTCCTGCGTTGCGATATACATAGTGATGGCAATCTTTATAGGCCCGTTGTTTTACTTTCATAACAACTATTTCACTACGCTTTGGCTCAAAAAAGCATCATTTCATTTGCCGCTTCTGTTCCTGAATATCGTTAAGCTTGTTGCGATTACGGCAATCGCCGTGGTGCCTCTGCATACGTTTTTCGGTTCGGGCATAGGCGGGATAGCCGTGCTTCTGGTTGTAGTCCTGACGATTTTCTCAAGAAAGACGATTCTGGCAACGTGGTATCTGCAGCTTGAGACGACTTTCCTCAAAAACTTCAATGAAAGGGTCATCAGAAGTGAGGAAGCAGCAGGCAGGCAGCAGCGCTGGCTCGATCAGGACTTGTGCATCATTTCCTTCATCGCACCCGAAACTGCTCCGTATCTCAACCGAAGAATCGAGGATTTGAACTGGGGCGCAAACTATAATGTCTATGTTGTAAAAATCAGACATGACGATAAATACATCCTTTTGCCGGACGGAAAGGTTTCGATAAAAGCCATGGACAAAGTTTATGTGGTAGGTCAAGAGAAAGCACTCAAAAACTTTTACAAGCTTACGGGGCTCGTGCAGAACAAACCGATACGAACTTTGAAAAAATTCATGGAGAGCGATTATCCGAAGGTAGAACATGCACTTGCAGTATGTCCTATAAAGGTGAGAGGCGATGAATCCTTTGCCAACAAGCCGATTAAACAGGGACATCTGAGGCAAAGCACAAAGTGTATGATTTTGGGCATGCAAAAAGATGGCTATCCGATAATCATGCCGGATGCAAACATGCTCATTGCAAAAGGAGACATCCTGTGGATCATGGGTTCAAACAACCATGTAGGCGCATTGATAGGAGAGCATGTTGAATAGCAAATAGACGATTTGATAAAAGGAGATGAGAACAATGTATAAGACAGACATTTTAGTAATTAATCCGGGATCGACGACAACCAAAATCGGCCTTTTTAGAAATTTGGAACTGGTTTTTGAAGAAACGCTGACGCACGACCCCGACAAGCTGCTTGCATATGGAACGATCGGAGCACAGCTCCCTTACAGGGCAGAAGTTATCAGAAAAATTTTGGACGAAAAAAACTATGATACCACCTTGCTAAAGGCGGTTGTCGGACGAGGCGGAATGGTCATCGGACTTTCCGGCGGCGGATACCGGGTAAATCCGGCACTTTGCGAAGCGATGAAAAGTCCCGAGAACCCGCAGCATGCTTCCAGTCTCGGAGCACTGCTTGCATATGAAATCGCGGAGGCACTTGGCATCCCATCGTTTATATACGATTCAACTATGGGATGCGAACTTTCGGAAGTTGCAAAGGTTTCCGGCCTTTCGGGGATCGAAAGATATGGCTGTTATCACGTTTTAAATGCGAGAGCGCAAGCTATGAATTATGCCGCACGAATCGGGAAATCATATAAGGAGCTGAATCTTTTAGTATGTCATATGGGCGGCGGAATATCGGTAACCGTTCACAAAAACGGCCAAATCATTGATGGGGCTTCCTATGACGATGGCCCGATGTCACCGGAGAGAACGGGAGGAATCGCACTCCTTTTGTGGACAAAGCTTTGCTACAGCGGAAGATACACGAAGGAAGAAGCGGACAAACTCATCTGCGGAAAAGGCGGACTTTACTCCTATTTGGGTGTTACCGACTGCCGTGAGGTGGAGAAACTGATTGCGAACGGAGACAAAAAAGCCGCTCTCGTATACGAGGCAATGGCATATCAGGTTGCAAAGAGCATTGTGGAAATGTCGGTTGCCCTCAAGGGCGAGGTTGATGGAATTATACTTACCGGCGGAGCGGCACATTCGAAGATGCTGACAGACATGGTAAGAGACTATGCGGGGCATATCGGCGAATTTATTCTGATGCCGGGAGAAGATGAACTTGGAGCTCTTGCAAAGGGGGCGGAGCGAATTTTGTCCGGAGAAGAGACCGCACATATATACGGTGAGGAGAGAAAAGGATAGAAAATGCAGAGGATAAAATTACCGAACAGGTGGAAAAATTTTAGCCGGATGTAATGGAATAGGAAGGCTCTGTACGCTCATAATAAACTTATGAGTGTAAGAGATTTGATGACGGGAAACAATTCAATATGGATTGAAATTGCGGTTTTTGTTTTGGGAGCCGGAGCATACGGAGCGATGGAAATTCTGTTCAGAGGATACACGCATTGGACGATGCTGATTACCGGCGGTGCGTGCGTACTCACCATGTACTATATGCAGGAGTGGATTCTCAGTCAGCCGGTTGTTCTGGGTGCTTTGGCAGGAGCGATGATTATTACTACCTATGAATTTTTCGTAGGTGTTCTGGTCAATCTGAAGCTCAGCTGGAATGTATGGGACTATTCGGCGATGCCGGGAAATGTGCTCGGACAGATATGCCCGGAATTTACTGCAATTTGGTTCTGTGTTTGTTTTATATTTTTTGGACTGATAAGGGTTATGACATATCTATGGTGAAAGGAAGAAAATGAAGGAGTACGATTACAAAAAACTGCAAAACGGCAGTGACATCAGAGGAGTTGCAATGGACGGCGTTCCGGGCGAAAATGTGAATTTGGGGAAGGAAGAAACTTTCCGGCTTACGAGGGGATTCGCATTTTGGTTAAGTGAAAAGCTGGAAAAGCCTGTCGAAAGCCTCAAAATTTCCGTGGGTCATGACAGCCGCCTGACTGCCGAGGAGCTTAAGACGACGATAGCAGATACGCTTGTACATATAGGTGTTAAAGTTTATGACTGCGGGCTTGCGTCCACACCGGCGATGTTTATGTCGACGATTTTTCCGGAATATGCGTGTGACGGTGCGATTATGATAACGGCGAGCCATCTGCCATTCAATCGCAATGGTTTTAAATACTTTGACAAGGACGGCGGGCTGAATAAGGCAGATATCTCAGCAATCATTGCATATGCAGAGAGTGATGCGGTAATTGAAAACCTTGAGACAGTTCCGAATCCGGGGGCAAACCCGGCAGAAAAAAGAGATTTAATCGGAAGGTACTCGCAGCACTTGAGAGAAAAAATTATCTCTGAAGCAGCGAATACAGAGCACCCGGACAAACCGCTCACGGGTCTTAAGATTGTGGTCGATGCCGGAAACGGTGCCGGCGGATTTTATGCGGAGACAATCCTTGCGCCGCTGGGTGCGGATGTTTCGGCGAGCCAGTTCCTTGAACCGGATGGGCATTTTCCGAATCATCAGCCGAATCCCGAGAACAAGGAGGCTATGGCTTCGATTTCAAAGCGCGTGGTCGAAAGTGGCGCAGACTTCGGTTTGATATTCGATACGGATGTGGACCGTTCATCGGCGGTTGACAAATACGGGAAGGAAATAAGCAGAAACGCAATCGTAGCTATGGCTGCCGCCTTGATTGCGGCAGAGCACCCCGGAACCACAGTTGTTACGGACAGCATTACGAGTGATCAGCTGACCGTCTACCTTGAAAAATGCCTGGGGCTGAAACATCTTCGATTCAAGAGAGGTTATAAAAATGTAATAAATAAGGCGATTGAGCTGAACAAATCAGGCATTGACAGCCAGCTTGCGATTGAGACATCGGGCCATGCGGCGTATAAAGAGAACTATTTCCTTGATGACGGTGCTTACCTTGCGACGAAGATCGTAATCAAGGCAGCGCAGCTTGCACAATCAGGTGCAGGGATTGATGTTCTGCTTTCATCTCTTGCGGAGCCGAAAGAGGCAATCGAAATCAGATTCCCGATAAGCGGAAGCGATTTCGGCGCATACGGCGAAAAAGTGCTGACGGATTTAAAGAAGTGGGCGATGGAACCTGAGCAGGTTTCTGACGGAATTTCGCTTGTTGAACCGAATTACGAGGGTGTGCGTCTGAATTTCCGCACGGAAGATACGGAGGGCTGGTGTCTCCTTCGTAAATCCCTCCACGATCCAATCATGCCGTTGAATGTTGAAGTGACCAAAGGCAGCTGTGAAAAAATATTGTGTATTATTAAAGTTTTTTTGAGCAAATACGACAAAATTGTGGTAGAATGACAGAGTGAAAAAACAATTAGACAGAGTAGGGGCGGCGCGTCAAGTGCCGACGGATGGGAAGTTGCCGTCGGACGAAAGCGAAAGCAGATATGCTGGAACATTGCTGCGGTGCCGTACCCGCATCCGCTGCTGCAATCAGAGACAAAAGGCTCTCCTTTTTGCGGCGACTGTCGCAAGGATGGATTTTGTGCGGGCTGCGCCACGCGATTGACGTGTGGGATAGGCTTGCATAGAGTTCGAAAAAAGGAGGTTTTTTTATGAAAAAATTAGACTTGAAGGCTATGGTTACTTGTGCTGCGCTGATTGCTGCGGCGATCGTACTATCGCGGTTTTTGTCCATCAATGCGTGGAATCTCAAAATCGGATTTACGTTTGTGCCGGTATTTATCGCAGCCTATCTTTACGGACCGATCGGCGGCGCGGTGGTCGGCGGGATTGCCGACTTCATCGGTGCAATCCTGTTCCCGATCGGCGCCTACTTCCCGGGCTTTACGCTGACCTGTGTGATCACCGGCGCGGTGTACGGTCTGCTGCTGCACAGGAAGCAGACACCGCTGCGTATCTTGATCGCAATCGCAATCGTGCAGCTTGGCTGCGGGCTTCTGGTAAACACCTATTGGATCTCCGTCCTGTACGGCTCACCGTTTACGGCACTTTTGGTGACGCGCAGTGTGCAGTGTTTGATCATGATTCCGGTCGAGTTTATCGTCATCGGTGCGATGAGCCGCCTGCTTGCGCGGCATAAGGCAAGCCTTACGGCGTAGAAGGACTTGCGAGTATGATAGTGTAGCTGCTGCCATAAGGGCAGGATAGAAAACAAAAGAAAATCAAATCCATGAGGTGACAGGATGCAGGAATTGTTGATTCAGAGCTTGGAGATTGACTGGAATGAGATCGATGCGCGGGATTATCTGCGCAGCATTCATGCGGTACAAGCGCTCAAGAGACTGGCGTTCCATAGTCCGGTCACCTTTTTTGCGGGTGAGAACGGCAGCGGCAAGTCGACACTTCTGGAAGCGATAGCGGTTGCCTACGGGTTTAACCCGGAGGGCGGGACGAAGAACTATAGCTTTTCTACTTATGATTCTCATTCCGGGCTTGCGGAGGCACTGCGGCTTGTACGCGGTGCGCGGCGTGCCAAATGGGGATATTTTTTGCGAGCAGAAAGTTTTTACAATGTGGCAACACAGGAAGAAAACTATGCAGAATTGCAGTGCCTGTCAGCGGGCTATCACCGAAAATCGCATGGCGAGAGTTTTTTGGCACTGGCACAGCAGGAGTTCCGCCCGCAAGGGCTGTATCTGTTAGATGAGCCGGAGGCTGCACTTTCCCCGCAGCGGCAGATGAGCCTGCTGGTGGAGATCGCGCGCTGTGCGGCACAGGGCTCTCAGTTTATCATTGCGTCCCATTCGCCGATTTTACTGGCGATGCCGGAGGCTGAAATCCTGTGTTTTGATGCAGACGGTGTCCGCCCTTACACGTATGAAGAAACAGACAGCTATCGGATCACAAAGATGTTTCTCGACGACCGCAAGCGGATCCTGCATCATTTACTTGCGCAGATAGAGTAAGATGAAACCCGTATTTGCGCTATACACCGGATTGCGCCGCAAGCTTCGCAAACAGCCAGCTCAAAATGCGACCGGACACAGGTGGCGTAGGAAAACCCCATGCTTTCGTAAAGCCGCGGCGCAGAAAGCAGCCGATGATGCGAGGAGAGGGCGGGGTGATTACAACGCCGGCTTGACCGCATTACATAAAAACGTGCAAATACACATAAAATAGGAATGGATATTGAAATGTAACCTGCCCCGTGATAGAATAAAATTACTAAAAAGTGTGCAGAAACACAGAAATAGGGAGTGCAACGATGGAAATTAAAAGAGACGCTTACCTACAGCAGCTGACCCTGCGAAAAGATAACGGCATGATTAAGGTAATTACCGGCATTCGTA
>OLGB01004073.1_pt1 | contig 12901 bp, 11 predicted proteins | sample 1605691 | NCBI WGS metagenome assembly OLGB01 (sample SAMEA3888925, study PRJEB22519) | human gut metagenome | biome: human gut; feature: human-associated habitat; material: faeces | place: Denmark | collected 2010
CGATCGACGGCGTGCCCTATGACATATTTGTATTTCAATCCACGCGCCCCTTGCGGGGCGCGACGTCATAGTGTAATTGGTGTTCAACACATAGTCCTTATTTCAATCCACGCGCCCCTTGCGGGGCGCGACTCCCGATCCATGCCGGACATAATGACATGGTGGTATTTCAATCCACGCGCCCCTTGCGGGGCGCGACAGCAAATTTGACGAATTCTTATCCGCAAATTTGCGCAAAAGCAACAAAAAGAGACTTGCTGAGCGAGGAGAAAATGCGGCATAGCTTGCCACAGACAGCTCATGTGTCGCATTTTCGCTCATTTTTTGGTGCGAAGCTGCAGCGTTTTTCTGCCCGCTTGCCCTTCGCACTTAGATCATGAGCGCGCCCTCGGCGTCATATCCTGCCTTGACACCGAAATGTTCAATGCGGGCGTGGTAATTGTTGCCGAGGTAGTAAAAGCGCAAACTGTCGGATTCCTCGTTCATGATCGCACGCAGCTTGTGCTGAAGCTGCCGGCATTGCGCAGCGTCGAGCAGACACTCAAAGACAGAGTTTTGCACGCGCTGCCCGTAGTTTACGCACTGCCGGGCGATCTGACGCAGGCGCCGCCGGCCGCCGGCATCTTCCGTATTTACATCATAGGTGATCACTACCAGCATTGTCAAACCTCATTTCCACAAAAACGGCGGATAGGCATCCAGATCGTCCCGCAGATATCGTGCCAGCAGCAGCGCCTGCACATATGGCACCAGTCCCCAGGAGATCTTCTCCTTCAAATAGGGGTGCGTGATCGTGTCGCGCTTGCGCGTCTGCCACGTCTGCAGGAATTTCTTTCGCCCTGCGTCCGTCAGCAAAACGGCACCGCTGTCGGTCGCAAGAAAATCTGATGCAGTCAGGATGCGGTTGTTTACAAGCGACAGCACGAAACGATCCGCGAAGCACGGCCGCAGCTCTTCCACGAGGTCGAGCGCCAGCGACGTCCGTCCCGGCCGGTCACGATGCAGGAAGCCGACGTAGGCATCAAGTCCGACGCTCTCAAGTGCGGCTGCGCAGTCATTGCCGAGCAGACTGTACGCGAACGACAGCATGGCGTTGACGTTGTCCAGCGGCGGGCGGCGGCTGCGCGCATGAAAGAAGAAATCGGACTTGTTTTGCAGGATCATGTCATCCAGTACATCAAAGTAAGCCTGCGCGCCGCTGCCCTCTTCGCCGCGCAGCGCGTCGAGCGAAGTTTCGGCTGCGACGAGCGGATAGAGCCCTTTGAGCCGGTCAATAGATGCCTGCAGCTTTTGCGTGTCTACGCGCAAGGCGTGATCGCGCTTGGTGCGCTCGATGCTCCAGCGGGCGTTGTGGAGTTTGCCGAAGATCATGTTGCGTGCGATGCGGCAGCTCTGCGTCGGGTCGTCGGCTACGCGGTACTGCATGCGGCGCAGGAGCACGTTCCCATTTTGCTCACCGACGGCACGGGCGAGAAAACGGCCGTTCGGTGTACAGAACGTCAGCCCGACGCCGCGCTTTGCGCACCCGCCCATGAGCGCCGGAGAAGCGCCGGCATAGCTGAAGCTGATGACGGCAGAGAGCGTGTGCAGCGGGAACCGGCCAAGCTCGTGCCGGTCACGGCTGACGACGATGTTTTCTCCGTCGAGGCTTAAGTAGGCGTCCTCTGTGGTGACAAACAGTGTGTTGAGCAGCTTTTTCATGACGGCTCCTCCATGCCGGCGCGCAGATAGTCCTGCACGGAGCCGGTCTTCGTCAGGCGCGGCAGACACAGGTCTTTGAGCGAGCAGGCGTTGCAGCTTTTCGTCGGTTTTACACGCGGTGTGCGGCCGCGGTGGAAGAGGTCGTGCATCTGCGCGGCGTCGGTGTGCACCTCCTGCCGCAGCTCCGGAGAAAAGGGAACGGGCACGCGGCGGCGCGTCTCGCCATAGAAGAGAGCGCCGGCCGGGATCTCACAGCAGAGCATTTCTTCCAGGCACATGGCCTGCGCGCATAGCTGCAATTCATCGCAGCCGTCCTGCTTTGCATGGCCGCGCTTGTACTCGATCGGGTACGGCAGCCACAGCCCGTCATGCCCGTGCAGCGTGATGCCTTGCGCATCGCGGCGAAACTCCACAACGTCGCACTGGCCGCTGAGACCAAGCGTCAGCGAGTAAACGCGCAGACTGCGCGCGATGATCCGGTCGCCGCGGCTCTCGCGCAGCTGCTCGTCATGGGCGCGCTCGTGCAAAAGCGCGCCCTCAGTCGTGCGCAGATTCTCCGTCCACTGCTGCTCAATGTGGATCAGTGCCCACTGCCGCCTGCAAAACCGGAAATGCTGCAGACCGGAGATCATCAGGCAGTCGTCGGGGTCATACACCGTCGATCACTTCCGGAACCAGACCGTCGAGCGGGAGCAGCGTGATGTCATAATCATCCGCACAGGCGGGGATCCTGTCTTTGCCTTCGTCGTCTTTCTTTGGCTTGACCTGCAGGGAGCGGTGTACCTTGGCGGAGGAATACTGTCCGTCCTTGCAGTTGTGTTCCCACCAGAAGAGCTTGACGACCTCCATAGAGCCGTCCGGCCGCGCGGAGGAAGCGTCATTTACAAACAGCGTGCGCAGGCACTCCTTGACGGTCTCGGCATCTGCCTGCGTGAAGCCGGTCTTTTCCGCAAGCTGCACGTTGATGGAGCCTTTGATCTCGTAAAGGCCGAAGCGAACGAAGTGCTTGGCGCCCATGGTGTCGGAAGCGCGGGCCTCGCCCTTAGCCTTCTTTTCGCCGTTGACGCTCTTGGTGATCTGCAGTGACTCGATCTCGACCGGCGACAGGCTGACCGCCTGATGGACGGATACCGGGCCGCGGACGCCGACGGAAAGCCCCTTGCTGTCCTTAAATGCGAACACCTGCCCGAACGTGCGCACGTCCAGCCATGTCTCACAGGCCTTCTTCGCGTATTCGTCCCGGTCGGTGATGCCCTTCATGACCGCTGAGGCGCGCTCGCTCAGGCTGCCGAAGCCATCGTCGCAGCGGTCCTCGGACTGCACGAAGATCGTGTTTCCGAGATCTTGCATGCGGTTGCGGATCTTGCGCTTGATGCAGACGTCGGACATTTCCCCGTAACCGTTATAATCAGTCCGGGGGCGGTTGCCGTTGAGCGGGTCGCCGTTGCTGTTGGCCATCGTGACCGAGACCAGGGCTGCAAAGTCGATTTTGTGATTCAGGGTGCTCATGTTCAGTTCTCCTCCTCGTCGGTATTTCCCGTTTTTTCGGTTTTGGCTGTGTACAGGTCCTTGCGCTGCAGGTAATAACCCATCAGATAGGTGTCCTCCAGAGGCTTGTCCCACTCGGATTCGGGGCAGGCATAGATGATCTCCACGATCTCGGAGATCAGGCGTTTGTAATAGCTGCGGGAGACGGGCTTCAGGCGCGGGAAATATGCCCGCTCCAGTTGGTCGTTGACGATGCCGAACGTGTGCAGGGGGCGGCGGCGGAACATGGTCTGCAGCCGGATGGCGTTCGGTTCTCGGCTCTCGTCTTTGTCATACGTGTCTCGCTCCACCTTCTCCAGCACGGCGAGCAGGCGGCCATACTGATAGCTGCGGTCGGCGCGGCCTTTATCCAGTTCCATTTGCAACTCCTCCTCAAAATAGTCGTGATGATATTTCCGGATCGCGGCGCAGGCTGCGGTGAGCAGCCGCTCGCGGACGCCTGGGGCGTATGCCAGCGGGGTCGAGGCCCGCTCGATCAGCGCCTGCACGATGTCTGCCGGGAATTTTGCCTTGTCCACCCGGCAGGACACCAGCCGCTGCATCTGCTGCCGCAGCACGCGGTCATCCGGCACGAGCCGGGCCTTGTTGTTCTCGATGCGCTGGGTACCGAACGTGCATTTGACGATCTGATACAGCGACGGCGACAGGATCCGATAACCGTTCGTTTCGTAATCTCGTGCCCACCAGCAGAACGTTTCGTCCCAGTCGTACAGACGCTGCAGGAAGTCCGAGCCCAGCAGTTCGTTATAATAGGTCAGGGAGAGGCGGCCGGTCGTCGCGGCATCGAACGCCGCGATGACGACGCCGGCGTTTTGCTCCGGCAGCTCGCTGCGGCAGCCGTCGAGCGTTTTTTGCAGCGCTGCTTTGTAATCCGACGGCTTTGTTTCGGCGGATGCCGGGCGGAGCGGGCTGACTGCGTGGCAGACCTGGATTCCCTGCGGGTTCCAGCAGAGGAAGGTGCGCCCGCCGAACACCACGCGCGCGCCCTGCTCCGCCGCCAGCCAGCGCAGCGCGTTGTGCGCCTTTTGGGAGGCAATATAGCCGACCGTTGCGGCCTGCGCATCGTCGGAAAAGCGCCCGCGATAGGTGAAGTTGCTGTTGTCGTTGGCAGAGATCAGCTTGGCGTTTCCGTTGAAGGGGATGATGCCCTTCGGGTGCTGCTTAGCCGGAACATCATAGCTGCCGGTGATCATGCACAGGGCCGCGCCAGTTTCCGCTCGCTGGGCCGCGTACCACGCAATATACGCATCGAATAGTGACAGGCTCTCCCAGCAGGCGCCGCTGTCTTCTCCGATGCCGATCACCCGCCAGCGGACGAGCAGCTTTTCCTTTTCCGCCTTCCCCTGCGCGTCGAGCCGGATGATGCCGCGGGCCGCCAGATCCGTCAGGATCGTTCCGCGGCGCACATACGTCAGGATCGGCTGCAGCATGGGGTGACTGTACGGCGAAGCCGCCCAGCGCTCCAGCTGTTCGAGATACAGCGGGTGGCGCTTTTCATCATAGGGGGCCAGATAACACAGCTGGTCGCACAGGGGATGCGCGCAGGGGGCGCTGGTGCGGCCTCCGGAATCCTCCGTGACGGGGATGATGATCTTGGGCTCCTTTTTATCCACTGCACGCGCATCCGCGAGTTCGCCGGCTGCGTTGACCGTGATCTCGATCTGCGCGTTCGTGAGAATGTGCGACACCGGAGCCAGCACTTCGTGCCCCTCCTGCACCTCACCGACCAGCGCCGTGTGCGCATCATAGGTTTCCACCGCTTTTTGCAGCAGGCCCATTCACTCCACCTCCCCGAATTCCTTCAGCCCGGTGAAGTTTCCGAGCGCTTCGCCGAACGGCTTCATTTCCATGGCCCGCAGCGGCTTGTGCAGCGGGCAGTCTTCCGGCCGCGGGAACGCGATGACGCCGTGCCGCATGACCGGATGCCAGAATCGGGCGGTCATTTGTCCGCATGTCTCGCTGGAATAGGCCTCGTCGGCGTAGGTGATACCGTGATACATCAGCCCGAAGCTCAGTTCCGGCAGCGCGTCATAGGCGCCGCTGCCCTCCCCGAAGCGGCACGGCTCCACATAGCCCTGACACTCCCGGGTACCGAGGAAAATGTCGCGCCGGCCGCCCTTTTCGATCATACGCCGGGCGATATTATGGTGCTTGTTTTCATTGCGGTCGGCAGAAAGCTCCGGGCGGTTATCATTCCACTCAAAGTGAGCGCGCACCTGGTAGCAGCAGTGCTTCAGATACGTATAATAAGCCAGCTCGTTGCCGCCGTTGTACTTGATCGGCCGGATACCTTTTACCTCCGTCTGGATGGGGTTCATGACCCGGACGGCGTCAATGTACCAGATGAGCGTCGGTTTCCAGTAGACCGAGGACAGGACGCCCTTGAGTGCCTCATAGGTCGGTACCTGATAGCTGCATTTTTCGCCGCCGACACGCAGGATCGGGTCGGAGAACAGCGCATAGTCTCCGGTCACCTGAAACTCCACGATATTGGGATGTTCCGGTTTTCCCATCTTGTTCACACCTCCATGTAGTCCATTTGTCTGGCCTCCGGAACGAGGCCGGTTTTTTTATCGTAGTATCCCTCCTGCAGCACCAGGATGCTCCCGCCGCATTTGGGAATCAGCGCGTGCGCCTCCTTTTCCAGCTTGCTGCGCTGCCAGCTGTAGAGGGAGACGGTATAGGGCTTGGCGCGTTCGAGCAGCGCGCATAGCTTTGCCAGATCGCGCTGCGGGTCGATCTGCCCGAGCTCCAGAATGATCTGCCGGCCCTCCCCGTACGGAACGATCACGTCGGTCGTCTCGCCGTCAAATACTTCGAACTTTGCACCCGCGATCCGGAACGCCTGCTGCAGCAGATACTGCCCGCTGGCCGGACAATCCGCATCGGCAAAGTCACGATTATCGGACAGGAGAGAATAGAGTGTCACGGATTTTCCGCTCAAGGAAATCGTGTCGTCCTGATAGCCCTTGGCCATGGCTGCGTACAGCCGACGGTAATAGTAGCGGATCGCAGCGTCGGAGGTCAGGTCGTTTCCGTATTGCTCCGGATGCTGCCGAAACGCTTCCAGCAGCTGCATGGACGCGGCTTTTGCCATTTGAATTTCGCGCAGGTGCCCGAGATTCTCGTCTATGCACGGCACGATGTGCACTGGTGCGGGCATTTGGCACTCGCCGTTGCGGTTGCAGCGGCCGGCGGCCTGCACGATGCTGTCCATGCCGGCAGCCAGACGGATGACGCGCGCGAAGGAAATGTCCACGCCGGCCTCGATCACCTGGGTCGATACGCAGATCACTTTTTTGTGGTCTGCGTCCGGTGCAGCCAGTGCGTCCAGTGCGTTCTGCAGCGCCTGCAGCGTCTGCCGCCGATGGGCAATGCACATGGCAGCTGACAGATGAAAGCAGCGGTACGGCCCGGCACGCAGTGTGCGGTAGAGCTGCTCTGCCTCGTTCTTTCGGTTGCAGACGATCAGCAGACTGTCCGCATCCTCCAGCACCTGCAGGGCAAATTCCGGGATCTCGTCCAGCCGCCGGCCGGCACTGTCGATGATTTGTGTGCGGCGGAAGGCCGACCAAAGGGCCGTGTCATACGGGACGATCTGCCGATCTGCGTTTTGCAGCGGATGTGCCGCCGCTTCGAGGCAGGGCTGCGTCGCCGAACAGAGGACGACGGTCGCCCCGCAGACCGTGACCAGAAAATTGACGGCGAGATCAAACAGCGTCAGCAGATTGTTTGGAACCGTCTGCACCTCATCGATCACGACCACGCTGTTGCACAGCGCCTGAAAGCGGCGGATGCAGGCCGTCTTGCCGGAAAAGAGCGTGTTGAGCAGCTGCACCAGCGTTGTGAGGATGATAGGGCAGTTCCAGTTTTCCGCAAGCAGCTCCAGCTCATCGAGCCGCTCGGCGGTTTCCGTTGTGCGAATGACGTTGGAGTGGTGCTCGAGGATGAGCCGGTCATCACCGACATATTTGCGGATGACCTGTGCGTTCTGCTCCAGAATACTCAGCAGAGGCGATGTAAAAATGATGCGGGATTTGTTCCAGATCTTTGCGTGCGCTAGTGCATAGCGCAGAGAACTGAGTGTTTTTCCGGCGCCGGTCGGCACGTTCAAACGATAGACGCCGCCCGGCTGTGCGGCGAATATCCGGCATTGCTCCGAGATTCGCCGCCGGGCGCGCGCGATGTCCGTATCGCATGGGAACTCGCCTAATTTTTGTTCCACGCGCGCAAGTAAGGTGTCCCACATGGCGGCGCGCGCCTCACCGTCCGGGAAGGCGGGATAGGTCATGTGCCCCATAAATTCCGCCGTGTCCCGGCGGTCCCCCTCGATGACGGCGGAGAGCAGCAGCCGCATCAGCAGGCCCAGATAAAAATCGCCCTCTACGCCGTATTCGTCCCGCACCAGCGGCTGCAGCTTTTCCATGCAGCGCCCGACTTCGGTCACTGCCTGCGCAAACAGCGCGTCCAGCTCCTCGAGCGGCGCACACTGCGCCAGATAATTGGCCAGAGATTCCTCGTAATCGATATCCGTCTGTTCCAGCCGGTGCAGGAAACCGCAGCGGCGCCGGTCGTCGATGCAGTCGAACAGGCCGTGGTGCGCACCGACGGCGCAGGCCAGCAGTTCGGCGGTCAGATTGCGGATCGGGTCGCCGTTCTGCTTGTGGTAGCGCCGAAGGAGAAAGCGCACAGCCGCAAACGTATGGTTGACCGAGCCGCGCACGGCCGCCGGATTTCCTGCTGCGGCCATCTGCAGATATAGCCGGAAGGTCTCCTTGAATTTCCCCATATCGTGCAGCAGGCCGGCCAGCACGGCGAGGCACGTCAGCTGTACCGGCCGCAGTGCCGCGGCTGCATATTCCGCCGCTTTCCTGCAGTGCGCCTGCGCGGTCTGCCCGCGCTCTCCGTCAATGTGTGCAAGGTATGTCATGCATTCCCTCCGATTAGTAACAGAATAGCAAGTGAGGTGTCCAATAAGCAGGACAATCAGATGCATTTGGCCGAAACCGGTCGCAAACCTGAAAAAACAGTGCATGCGCAGTAAAAAGCTGATGTCGCTTGCATTCTTTGCCATTACAGTATCATGGAATTACCAGCTTGTCAACAAAAACATTTCGTTGTAAGATGTAATGGACTTTTTGCGAATTTTTCTAATAGACAGAGCGCCGTTCGTGTGGTATTTTATAGCCGTCGTTTTCGTTCATGCAAATGAAAACGGGGATTGAAATGTTGTCAGCTGGAATGGCACAGACAAACACCGCCCCGAGGGCCAATGGCCCTCGGGGCGGTCGTATGATACGCCAACGCCCTCCGGACAGGGCTGAACGGCACCCCATTTGTTAGACAAGTATGGTAAGATACTTAGCGCTAAAAAATGGGGTGCTTTTCCATGCCAAAGGGCGTACCAGATAAACGATACATGCCGGAATTCAAAAAGATGGTCGTGGAAACCATGCAGAAGGAAAAGCTGAGCTACAGTGAGACGGCAAGGCAGCAAGGGCCGGCCGCCAAAGCAGCTGCCAAAAGGAGCAGAAGAGGATCTGCCGGCAGAAGTCCAGCGGCTGCGCGCTTTGCGGCGCAAAAATTTTCGCGCCGCAGCGCATATCCGCGCGCGGTTTCGCCGACAATAACCGGGAAGCAAATCCCGAACTTGCGCCTTTGGAGGAATGGATATGTACAAAAAGGACTTTATCGACACCAACGACTTCTCCCGGCAGGAGCTGCTGGACATCATCGAGCTGTCGCTGGCCATCAAGCGCGCCATCGCGCAGGGGTATTATCCCCCGCTGATGAAAAACCAAAACCTCGGCATGATCTTCCAGCAGTCGAGCACCCGCACGCGCGTGTCGTTCGAGACGGCCATGAGCCAGCTCGGCGGTCACGCGCAGTACCTCGGTCCGGGCATGATCCAGCTCGGCGGTCACGAGACCATCGGCGACACGGGCAGGGTGCTCTCGCGGCTGGTCGATGTGGTCATGGCGCGCGTCATCGAGCACCGCACGGTCGTGGAGCTTGCCGAGGCGTGCACGATCCCGGTCATCAACGGCATGAGCGACTATAACCACCCCACGCAGGAGATCGGCGACCTGTGCACGATCTGCGAGCACCTGCCGGCGGGCAAGCGGCTCGAAGACTGCAAGGTCGTCTTTGTCGGCGACGGTACGCAGGTGTGCGCATCGCTCGGCTTCATCACGACGAAGCTCGGCATGCACTTCGTGCACTACGGTCCGGAGGGGCATCAGCTGGGCGCCGGGCACAAGCAGATTCTGGAGGCCAACTGCAAGCTCTCCGGCGGCACATGGGCGGTCACGGACGAGCGCGACGCCGTGCGCGGCGCGGACTTCATCTACACCGACGTCTGGTACGGGCTGTATGAAAACGAGATGCCCAAGGACGAGCGCGTGCGCGTCTTTGCGGATTTTCAGGTCAACCGCGAGCTCATGCAGCTCGGCGCGCTCGGCTGCAAGTTCCTGCACTGTCTGCCCGCCACGCGCGGCGAGGACGTGACCGACGAGGTCGCCGATTCCGCCGCCTCGCTCTGCTGGGAGCAGGCCGGAAACCGCCTGACGGCGATGCGCGGGCTGCTCGTATACTTCACGCGCTGCCGCCGCAGCCCGTCGGAGCTGGCGCTGGCCGCGGCGCGCGAGGAGCTCGACACGTTTCTGGCCGCGCGGCTCGGCGGCTGCTGACCGGCGGATAAAGGAGCGGACGAATGGACGAACGCAAAAAGTTCCGCCTCGCGGACGTCATCCTCTCGGTCATCTGCGTCGTGTTCGTGGCCGAGGCTGCCGCGCCCGTCGCCTCCATCGGCAACAGCCAGTATTTCTGGTGGCTGTTCATGATGGTCGCCTTCTTGCTGCCCTACGGCATGATCTCGTCCGAGCTCGGCACGGCGTATCCCGGCGACGGCGGGCTCTACGACTGGATCCACAAGGCGTTCCCGGAGACGAAGTGGGGCGCACGCGCCTCGTGGTATTACTGGATCAACTTCCCGCTGTGGATGGCCTCGCTCGCGGTCGTGTGTCCGGAGCTGCTGGGCGTGCTCACGGGGCTGCGCTTCGGCTGGGGCGCACGGCTGCTCATCGAGCTCGCCTTCATCTGGGTCGTCACGTGGATCGCCTGCTACCCTGTGTGCGACAGCATCCTCATCCTCAACATCAGCGCCGCCATCAAGATGCTCCTCGCGCTGACGGTGGGCGTGCTCGGCATCGTCTATGTCGCGCGCAGCGGCTTTGTCAATGACATGGCGCCGCGCACGTTCCTGCCGGGCTTTGACCTGCACAGCCTGTCGTATATCTCGGTCATCATCTTCAACTTCCTCGGCTTCGAGGTCGTGTGCACCTACGCCGACAATATGCGCGATCCCAAGCGCCAGATCCCGCAGGCCATCGTGAGCGGCGGCATCGTCATCGCGCTCATCTACCTGTTTTCGGCCTTCGGCATCGGCGCCGCCATCCCCACGCAGGAGATCAGCGAGGATTCAGGACTCATCGACGCGGTCGCGCTCATGACCGGGCGCACGAGCGGCTGGTTCGTCGGCGCGGTGGCGCTGCTGTTTCTCATCACGCTGTTCGGCAACATGATCTCGTGGTCCATGGGCGTGAACTCCACGGCCGCCTACGCCGCCGAAAACGGCGACATGCCCGCAATTTTTGCAAAGCGCTGGGCGAAAAACGACATGCCCATCGGCGCGGCGCTCACGAGCGGCGTCGTTGCGAGCGCGGTGTGCATCCTGGGCGTCATCATCGAGCTGCTGTCTCCCGCGTCGTCGCTGTTCTGGAGCTTTTTCGCGCTCAACCTCGTCATGCTCCTGCTGAGCTATGCGCCCGTGTTCCCGGCGTTTTTGCGCCTGCGGGAGATCGACCCCGATTCCGAGCGGCCGTTTCGCGTGCCGGGCGGGCGCGGGCTGCTGCGCGCGCTGGCCTATGTGCCCATGGCGCTGATCCTCATCTCGATCTTTTTCACGGCCGTGCCGCTGTCCGTGGACAGCGAAACGCTCTCGCACTACCTGCCGATCACGGTCGGCTCGCTCATCAGCATCGCCATCGGCGAGGTGCTCATCGCGGCGCGTGCGCGCCGCCGTCCTTAGGAGGGGATACTATGGCAAAACGAATCATCGGCTCGACGCCCAAGCGCGACGGCTACCGGATGCCCGCGGAATTCGAGCCGCAGTCCGGCGTGTGGATGCTCTGGCCGGAGCGCAACGACAACTGGCGCGACGGCGCCAAGCCCGCGCAGCGGGCGTTTCTGGACGTGGCGGAGGCCATCTTACAGTTTGAACCCGTGACGGTCTGCGTCAGCGCGGCGCAGTACCAGAACGCGCGCGAGCGTCTGCCGCGCGCCGTGCGCGTCGTCGAGATGGCGAGCAACGATGCGTGGATCCGCGACTGCGGTCCGACGTTTCTCGTCAACGACCGCGGCGGTCTGCGCGCCGTGGACTGGACGTTCAACGCATGGGGCGGCCTGGTCGATGGGCTCTATTTCCCGTGGGATCTCGACGATCAGGTCGCGCAGAAGGTCTGCGAGCTGGAGCGCGTCGATTCCTACCGCACCGAGGGCTTCGTGCTCGAGGGCGGGTCGATCCATGTCGACGGCGAGGGCACGGTGCTCACGACCGAGATGTGCCTGCTGTCCGAGGGGCGCAACCGCCAGATACGCAAGATGTGCGAACAGCTCGAATTGCAGATTTTGCGCTTGAAGCGCGTAACCGTCGGGGAATTGACAATCGGAATGCTGACGCCCGGCAAATGGAAATATATGAATTTCAAAGAGATAAACTACTTGAAGAGCCTTTAAAGCTGAAAAGAGGGAATACTATGCTTGAAATGCGGCCGGTCTATACGTCGTATGAGAGAGAAGAATACACGGCGCCGTTCGGCATCGTGCCGGAAGAGGGAAAAACCGTCATCTGTGCACGGTATCCGGATCGTTTTGTAGGACTTGCGTATGTTGCGCTTTGCGGCGAAAAAGGCATTGTCTGCAAGCTTGCCTTGATTGACGGCTATGAGGACGAAACCGATCTTTTTTTACTCGGCAAAGCTATGTTGAACTATTTTGACCTGCATGGTGCAAAGAGTGCGGAATATCCGGATCTGGAAAAGCAAAGCGATTTTTGCAGAAAAAATGCCGCCCGTCTCGGCTTTCGCCAAGATACGGACGGCGTATATCGCCTGAATCTTACAGGCTATTTTTCCCATTCTTGCTAAAAGTAAAATAAGAATTCTGCGGCGCGGTATTTCTCTGTTATCGTTCAGACGCGCGCACAAAGAGGTTCCGTTGACGGCGATAGGCGTGTTTCCGGAACACTTCGACAAGCGCGCAGTATTTGTCGGCAAGACATACGATGAGGCTTTCGCGGTATTTCGGAGGTTTTGGCGTGAGAGGGAACATGTGCCGTGCAATGATGTCGGTTTCGATGTCGTTCAAATCAAAATCACGCTTTGCGTTGCGAAGCGCCGCACCGGGATGAGTGAAGCCGTGCAGCTTGTGCTCGTTCCGGTTGCTTTTTATGTGCCAGTCATAGAGAAAATAGTCGTGTAACAGCGCACCGCGGATAAGACTGCGTTTGTCACAGCGAATGCCGAAACGCGTTACAAAATACAGGCTGAAATAGGCGACGGCCAAGCTGTGTAACAGACAGGAGGTATCGCCG
>OLGB01004074.1_pt1 | contig 12896 bp, 9 predicted proteins | sample 1605691 | NCBI WGS metagenome assembly OLGB01 (sample SAMEA3888925, study PRJEB22519) | human gut metagenome | biome: human gut; feature: human-associated habitat; material: faeces | place: Denmark | collected 2010
CGCCCTCCGGCTTCAAGGCGCTTCCAGTTGGTTTAAAAGTCTCCGCCCGGGTCGAAGGGGGGCAGGTCCCGGCCCTGGGGGACGGCGTCTCCCTCGAACTCCAGTTCGTCGGGCACGCCCTCGGGCGCAGCGTCCACCATCCCCTGCTTGAACTGCATCTCCTGCCACTGCTCCTTGGTAATGAGCACCTGCCGGGGCTTGGAGCCCTCAAAGGGCCCCACGACGCCCTTCTCCTCCATCTGATCCACCAGACGGGCGGCCCTGGAATAACCGAGCTTGAGCCGCCGCTGGAGCATGGAGACGCTGGCCATGCCGGTCTCCACCACCACCTCGATGGCGGCGGGGAGGAGCTCGTCGAACTCCTCTCCCGGCTCCTCGGGGGCGGAGCCGCCCACGCCCTTGCTTCCCTTCTCCTTCTCGGCGGCGTGCTGTTCGATCTCATGGATGATCTCATCCGAATATTCCGCGCTGCCGCTGTTTTCCTTGATAAAGCCCACCACGGCGGCCACCTCCTCGTCGGAGATCAGGCAGCCCTGGACCCGCTGGGGCTTTCCGGTCCCCAGGGGAAAATAAAGCATGTCGCCCCGGCCCACCAGCTTTTCCGCGCCGGTGGTGTCCAGGATGATGCGGGACTCCAAACTGGAGGCCACCGCGAAAGCGATGCGGCTGGGGATATTCGCCTTCATCAGCCCGGTAATCACGTCGGCGGAAGGCCGCTGGGTGGCAATGATCAGGTGCATCCCCGCGGCGCGGCCCATTTGAGCCACCCGACAGATGGATTCCTCCACCTCCTTGGCCGCCACCAGCATCAGATCGGCCAGCTCGTCGATGACCACCACCACGCTGGGCATGGTCTCCAGATCCTCCCGGCCCCGGGCCAGCTTGTTGAACTCCTCCAGCTTCTTCACGCCGTTTTCGGAGAAGATCTTGTACCGCTTCATCATCTCGAACACCGCCCACTGGAGGGCGCCGGCGGCCTTCTTGGGATCCGTCACCACCGGGATCAGCAGGTGGGGGATGCCGTTGTAGGGCGCCAGCTCCACCATCTTGGGGTCCACCATGATGAAGCGGACCTGGTCAGGGGTGGATTTATACAGGAGGCTGATGATCAGCGAGTTGGTGCACACGGACTTACCGGAACCGGTGGTGCCGGCAATCAGCACATGGGGCAGCTTCTCAATGTCCCCGATGACGTTGCGGCCGCCGATGTCCCGGCCCAGGGCGAAGGCGGTGCCGGATCTGTGGTCCGTGAATTCCCGGGACTCAATCACATCCCGGATCAGCACCGGCGTCACCTGCTTGTTGGGTACCTCGATGCCCACCACGGAGATCTTGTCGGGGATGGGGGCGATGCGCACGCCGGAGGCGCCCAGGGCCAGGGCGATGTCGTCGGCCAGATTGGTGATCTTGCTGAGCTTGACGCCCTGGTCCAGTACGAACTCATACCGGGTGACAGAGGGACCGTGGACCACGTCGCCGGCCGTGGCGTCCACGCCGAAGCTCACCAGAGTCTCCGACAGACGCCGGGCGTTGTTGCGCAGCTCGGCGCCAGCCTCGATGTGGTTCTCGCCCCGGCTCTGCTGCAGAAGGGTGATGGGCGGGAACTGATAGGCGTCCTCTTCCTCCGCCATCTTCTGCTCGATCTCCGCCGTGACGGCGGCGGTGGCGGCGGCCACCTCCCGGGCGGCTGCCTTCTTGCCGGAGGCAGGCTCCGACGCCAGGGGCGCGGGGGCCGGGGCCGACTGGGCGGCGGGCTTCTCCTCCGGAGCGCGCTCCGCCTCCCGGGCCGGGGCGGCTGATTGCCTGTCTGCCGGTTTGGCAGCGGGCTCCCCGCCGGAGAGGACCTGATCCGGAGTCTTCTGCTGGTCGGATTTATGCCGGAAGAAGCTGGTGAACCGGCCCTCCTTCTTCTCCTGCTCCGGCGGGGTCAGGTCCTCGCCGGAGCTCCCGGCGGCGGGGGCGTCGTCCAGGGGGAAGTCAATCTGGGGCTTGGGCCGCTCCGGCTCGCTGCGGCGGACCGGCTCCGGAGCCGACAGGCGGACGGCCGGGGTCTTGGCGGGCTCCGGCTCCGGTTCCGGCTCGTACTGGGGCCGCTCCCGGAGCTTTTCCCACAGCGCCGCCGGTGTCAGGCGCAGGGCGATCATCAGCGCGATGACCAGCAGCAGCGCGAAGATGGGCAGGGCTGCATATTTGGAGAACACCGCCACGAAGCCCACCGCCAGGGACCCGGACACGGCGCCGCCGCTCTGGAGGGCCACGCCGTCGGTCCACAGGGCCTTCAGCACCCCAAAGCCGGGCTCATAGGCCTCCTTGGCCAGCAGCATATGTCCCAGGGCTCCGGTCAGCAGCGGCAGCAGCAGCGCGCAGGTGACCCGCAGCCGCACGGGGCGCCCCCGGTGCAGCAGCAGGATCAGCGACGCCATCAAAAGGGCCGGGAAGGACAGCCAGTAGCCGTACCCAAACAGCCCCTTGAGCACCAGCGCCAGCCAGTTGAGGAAGATGGCCTGGACGCCGAAATAGCTGACCGCCGCGCACAGCGCCACCACCAGCAGCACCGCGCCCCCCACCTCCCGGCGGACGGGGCGCTTCTGAGGCTGCCGGCTCCTGCTGCCGGAGCGGGCGGAGGAGCCGCCGCTCTTTTTCGTTGTGGTGGATTTCTTTCGTGTCGTGGATGCCACGGTGACACCTCCAGGGAAATGATTATTTGCCCAGCAGGGCCAGTACCAGCGTCAGCGCGCCGGCGGCCCAGCAGTAGTATGCGAACCAGCCGAAGCGGCCCTTGTCCGCGATCATCCGCAGCAGGCGGATGCAAAGATACCCCACACCTGCCGCCACGGCCACGCCCACCAGATACACCGGCACGTCGGCCCAGATGATCCCCCCCTCCAGCGCACTCTTCAGGCTCAGGATGTTGGCACCCAGAATGGCGGGGATGGACAGCAGGAAGGAAAAGCGCACGGCGAACTTCCGCTCAAAGCCCACGAAGCACCCGGCGGTGATGGTAGTGCCGGAGCGGGAGATGCCGGGGCAGGTGGCAATGGCCTGAGCAACGCCCACCAGCAGCACATCCACCAGGGAGGCGTTTTTCTCCGTCTTGCGGCCCTTGCGGACCCGGTCGCTGGCGAAGAGCAAAAAGCCGGTGACCACCAGGGCCGCGGCCACGAAGTACAGGCTGTTGCCCAGGCCCTCTACAAAATCCTTCACCGGCAGCACAATGAACAGCGGCAGCGTGCCCACGATGATCAGCAGGATCATCCGCCGGGCGGGGGGCACCGGGTTGGGGGTGGTGCCGCGGGCCAGGTCCCGGACGCCGTCGATCAGCTCCAGGATCATGTCCCGGATATCCTGCCAGTAAGCGATGAACACAGCCACCAGGGTGCCCAGGTGCAGCAGGACGTCGTAGAAATCCGGCACCTCGATGGCCCCGAAGGCCAGCAGGTGCTCCGCGATAGCCAGGTGGCCGGAGCTGGAGATGGGCAGAAATTCCGCCACACCCTGGACCAGGCCCAGCAAAACAGCAGACAGCAGCGACAAATGCATCACGCTCCTAAAATTCTCATGTAGAGTATAGTATAGCACGGACAGGCGGCAAATTCCAGTCATATTTCCGCACATACCGGGCGAAACACAGATGACCCGGAGCCGGCGGCTCCGGGTCATCGTACGGTGTCACTCCTCGCCCAGGGCCTTCAGAGCGGCCCGGGCGGCGGCCTGCTCGGCCTCCTTTTTGCTGTGGCCCTCACCCCTGCCGGCGCTGACGCCGCCCACGAAGGCCTCCATTACAAAGACCCGGCAGTGGTCGGGACCGGACTCCTCTACCAGCTGGTAGGTGACGGCGGTGCCGGGGGTCCGCTGCACCAGCTCCTGCAGAGCGGTCTTGTAGTCCCGGCGGCGCTCCTCCACCACCTCTTCCCGCTCCGCATCCAGCAGCAGCCGGTGGATCAGGGCGTCGGCGGCAGCAATCCCGCCGTCCAGATACACGGCGGCAAAGACCGCCTCCATGGCGTCGGCCAAAATGGAGGGCCGCCGGCGACCGCCGCCGCCCTCCTCGCCCCGGCCCAGCTTCAAATGCCGGCCCAGGTCCAGCCGCTGGGCGGCCTCGTACAGGCTCTGCTCGCACACCAGGGCCGCCCGGATCCGGGTCAGGTCGCCCTCCGGCAGGTCCGGATGCTGTCGGAACAAAAACTCCGCCGTCACGAACCCCAGTACCGAGTCCCCCAGAAACTCCAGCCGCTCGTTGCTCCGCAGCCCGGCGGCGCGGTGCTCGTTGGCGTAAGAGCTGTGGCTCAGGGCCTCCGCCAGCAGCTCCCGGCGGTGAAAGACGTACTCCAGTTTTCTCTCCAGATCCTCCATGGCGGTCTCCTCCATAAGGAAACCCCGCCTGTCAGCGGGGTTTCCGGCTTCGTTACTTGTTCAGCTTGGACGCCACGTAATTGACGGCGTCGCCCACGGTCTTGAGGGCTTTCACCTCGTCCTCCTGGGCCATTCCCAGCTCGAACTCCTCTTCCATGGCCATGACCAGCTCCACCAGGTCCACGGAGTCGGCCCCCAGGTCGTATTCAAAGGCGGTCTCCATGGTCACCTCGTCGGGTTCCATGCCGAACTGCTCGGCCACCAAGTCCCTCATCGTCTGAAAAATATCCTCGTTGGACATACAGATCACTCCTCATGGATTATGGTCGGTTCTTACTGGGGTAATCATACGGCAACACCCTTCCCGGTGTCAATAGCAAATCAAATTTTTTCCGGGGCCATACGGACCTTCATGTAGTCGATGTTGGCCTCCACGTCGGCGATGAATCCGCTCTCGGCGTACTCCTTGGCCCGCAGCACCGCGCTGGCGATGGCCCGGGCGTCGGAGGAGCCGTGGGCCTTGATAACGGGCCGGGTGATGCCCAAAAACGGCGTGCCGCCCACCTCGGCGGGGTCCATCAGCTTCTTCATCTCCATCAGGTCGCCCTTGAGCACCCCGGCGGCCAGCTTGTTGAGCGTCTTGGCGGTCATGGCCTTTTTCAGCTCCTTCAGCAGGAACTTGGCCGTTCCCTCCATGGTCTTGAGCATCACGTTGCCGGTGAAGCCGTCGGCCACCAGCACGTCGGCGGCGCCCATAATGGCGTCGTTGGCCTCCACGTTGCCGATGAAGTTGATCCGGCCCGCCTCCGCGGCCTCCTGCAAAAGGGCAAGGGCCTCGTGGCGCAGGTCGTCGCCCTTCTCCTCCTCGGCGCCGATGTTCAAAAGGCCCACCTTGGGCCGCTGGATGCCCCGGACCCGCTGGGCGTAGAAGCTGCCCAGATACGCGAATTGCAGCAGGTACTCCGCCGTGCACTGGGCGTTGGCGCCGCAGTCGCACAGCACCGCCCGGCCCGCGGCCGTGGGCACCAGGGGGCCCATGGCCGCCCGGCGGATGCCCCGGATGCGCTTGACCACCAGCGTTGCTCCGGAGAGCAGGGCGCCGGTGGATCCGGCGGAGACGAAAGCGTCCCCGGCACCGGATTTGAGCAGGTTCAGCCCCACGGTCAGGGAGGAGTCCGGCTTGAGCTTGAAGGCCATGGCGGGATCGTCGGCGATCTCCACCACCTCCTTGGCGTCCTTGATCTCCACGCCGGCGGGCAGGCTCTTCTCACCGCAGGCCTCCACGGCCCGCAGCACCTCCTCCGCCCGGCCCACCAGGATGATGTCCACCCCGTGGGCGCGGTGGGCGTCCAGAGCGCCCTGTACGATGGCCTGGGGGGCGTTGTCGCCGCCCATGGCGTCTACGATGATCTTCATGCGAGGACCTCCTCTTTTATCTGCTCGATGATGGCCAGGGACCGCTGCGACAGCTCCGCGTTCTTGTTGCGCTTGCCCTTGACCCGGTGATCCAGGGGCGGGATGATGCCGAAGTTGATGTTCATGGGCTGGAAGGCGGTGACGGACGTGTCCGACACGTACAGCCCCAGGGCGCCGATGGCCGTCTCCTGGGGAAAATTCACCGGCGGCAGGCCCCGCAGGCGCCGGGCCGTCTCCACCCCCACCAGGAAGCCGGAGGCGGCGGACTCCACATATCCCTCCACGCCGGTCATCTGGCCGGCGAAGGAGATGCGGGGCGCGCTTTTCAGCCGGTAGTACCGGTCCAGCAGCCGGGGAGAATTCAGGAAGGTGTTGCGGTGCATGACGCCGTAACGCAGAAACTCCGCGTCGTGGAGGGCGGGGATCATGGAGAACACCCGCCGCTGTTCCGGGAAGCGCAGGTGGGTCTGGAAGCCCACCAGATTGTACACACTCCCCTGGGCGTTGTCCCGCCGCAGCTGCACCACGGCGTAGGGCTCCCGCCCGGTGCGGGGGTCCTTCAGTCCCCGGGGCTTCAGGGGGCCGTAGCAGAGGGTGTCGTGGCCCCGGCGGGCCATGACCTCCACCGGCATACAGCCCTCAAAGACCTGCTTGTCCTCAAAGCCGTGGACCGGGGCCTCCTCCGCCGCGGTCAGGGCCTGCCAGAACGCGTCGTACTCCGCCTCGGTCATGGGGCAGTTCACGTAGTCCGCAGTGCCCCTGTCGTACCGGGAACCCATCCAGGCCCGGTCCATATCCACGCTGTCGGCGGCCACCAGAGGGGCCGCGGCGTCGAAGAAATGGAGGGCGCTGTCCTCCCCCAGCAGGACCTGTAAGCGCTCCGCCAGGGCGTCGGAGGTCAGGGGGCCGGAGGCGATCACCACCTCCCCCTCGGGGATCTCCGTCACCTCACCGGGCACCACGGTGATATTGGGGTGGGAGCGGATCTTCTCCGTCACCAGGGCGGCGAAGCCGTGGCGGTCCACCGCCAGGGCGCCGCCTGCCTCCACCTTCGTGGCGTCGGCGCAGGCGAGGATCAGGCTGTCCAGCCGCCGCAGCTCCTCCTTCAAAAGGCCCACGGCGTTTTCCAGCTGATCGGAGCGCAGGGAGTTGGAGCAGCACAGCTCCGCGAAATCCGCTGTGGTGTGGGCGGGGGTCCTCTTCTCCGGCTTCATCTCCCGCAGCGTCACATGGACGCCGCGCCGGGCCAGCTGCCAGGCACACTCGCTGCCGGCCAGGCCCGCGCCGATCACTGTCACTTCCATTGGCTCGTCCCTCTCTCTCGCATTTCCCGCCCCCGGCGGGGGCGGGTCCGCCGGGGGTCACGCCTGGGAGGCGTCTTTCTTGGCGGCGGATTTTTTCGCGGCGGTTTTGGTTCCGGTAGTCTTGGCCGCCGACTTTTTCGCGGCAGTCTTGGCAGCCGCAGCCTTGGAGGCCGTCTTTTTCGCCGTGGTCTTGGTCGCGGCGGTCTTGTCGGCCGTCTTTTTCACCGCGGGCTTTTTCGCAGTCTTGGCAGCGGTTTTTTTCGCCGCGGCCTTTTCGGCTGCCGGCGCGCCGTCCTGCTCCCCATCGGGAGCCGTCTCAGCGTCCTCGGTCTTTTTCTTGGGGTAGCCCCGCTTCTCCTCCGGCAGGAAGTTGCTGCACGCGGGGTTGATGCAGAAGGGCCGCTTGAAGCCCCGACCGGCCTTTTTGAACATGGTCTGGCCGCAGACCGGGCAGTCGTCCTTCACCGGCACGTCCCAGGTCATGAAGTCGCACTTGGCGCTCTCGTCCCGGCTGTTCATATGCTCGCAGCAGTAGTAGGTGTACTGCTTGTTGGTCTTTTTGCTGGTGCCGGTGCGCTTCATCAGCCGGCCGCCGCACTTGGGGCAGCGGCCCGGCATCTCCACCACCAGCGGCATGGTGAAGCTGCACTCGGGATAGCCCGGGCAGGCCAGGAAGCGGCCGAACCGGCCGGACTTGACCACCAGGTTCCGCCCGCACTCGGGGCAGGTCTCCTCGCTGACCTCGTCGGGCACCTTGATGCGAACGCCATCCAGGTCCTTCTCCGCCTGCTTGAGATCCCGGTCAAAGTCCCCGTAGAAGTCCCGCAGGACGCTCTTCCAGGGCGTGGCCCCCTCCTCCACGGAGTCCAGCTTCTGCTCCATGTGGGCGGTGAATTTCAGATCGGCGATGTCGGTGAATTTGTCCTTCATCAGCTCCGTCACCACCCGGCCCAGGTTGGTGATGTGGAGGTACTTGCCCTCCTTCATCACATACTCCCGGTCCAGAATGGTGGACACGGTGGGCGCGTAGGTGGAGGGCCGGCCGATGCCCTGCTCCTCCATGGCGCGGATGAGGGTGGCGTCGGTGTAGTGGGCCGGGGGCTGGGTGAAGTGCTGATCCCGGGAGAAGTCCTTGAGCGTCAGGGTCTCCCCCTCCCGCAGGGCCGGCAGGGGCGACTCCTTCTCCTCCTTCTCCTCGTCCTTGCCCTCCTCGTACACGGCGGTGTAGCCGGAGAATTTCAGGCTGGAGGAGCTGGAGCGGAAGCTGTGGCCCGCGGCGTCAATGTCCACGGAGACGCTGTCGTAGACGGCGTTGGCCATCTGGCAGGCCACATACCGGCTCCAAATCAGCTTGTAGAGCCGGTACTGCTCCCCGGTCAGGTCCTTTTTCAGCTGCTCCGGGGTCCACTCCACGTTGCTGGGGCGGATGGCCTCGTGGGCGTCCTGGGCATTGGCCTTTGCCTTGTAGCGGTGGGCCTGGGGGGGATAGTAGTCCCGGCCGTACCGGCTGAGGATGAACTGCTTGGTGGCGGCAATGGCCTCCTCGCTGATCCGCAGGGAGTCGGTACGCATATAGGTGATGAGGCCCACGGAGCCCTCGCCCTCGATGTCCACGCCCTCGTAGAGCTGCTGGGCGATGGCCATGGTCCGCCGGGGCGTCATGGAGAGCTTCCGGGACGCCTCCTGCTGCATGGTGGAGGTGGTGAAGGGCGGCGAGGGGCTGCGCTGCTTGTCGGTGCGTTTGACACTCTTGACCGTAAAGGCGGCGTTCTCCGTCTCACGGACCACGGCGTCCACCTCGGCGGCGGACTTGAGCTCCGCCTTCTTGCCGTCCTTGCCGTGGTAGCGGGCGGCGAAGGGGATCTTCTTGAGATCGCTGCCCAGGAGATTGGCGTCCAGGGTCCAGTACTCCTCCGGCTGGAAGGCCGCGATCTCCCGGTCCCGGTCGTCCACCATCCGGGTGGCCACGGACTGGACCCGCCCGGCGGAGAGGCCCCGGCGGATCTTCTTCCACAGCAGGGGGCTGAGCTCATAGCCCACGATCCGATCCAGGATGCGGCGGGCCTGCTGGGCATCCACCAGGTTCTGGTCGATGTCCCGGGGGGCCTGGATGCTCTCCTGGACCACCTTCTTGGTGATCTCATTGAAGGTCACCCGCCGGGTCTTTTCGTCCGGCAGGTTCAAAAGCTGCTTGAGGTGCCAGGAGATGGCCTCCCCCTCCCGGTCCGGGTCGGTGGCCAGATACACCATGTCGGCGCTCTTGGCGGATTTTTTCAGGGCGGAGATGATGTCCTCCTTGCCCTTGATGGGCTGGTAGACCGGCTCGAAGTCGTGCTCCAGGTCCACGCCCAGCACGCTCTTGGGCAGGTCCCGCAGGTGGCCCATGCAGGCGGTGACCTCAAAGTCCTTGCCCAGGTATTTTCCGATGGTTTTGGCCTTCGCGGGAGACTCCACGATGACCAGGCTGTGCTTTGCCATAGTTACCTCCGAATTCGGACGGGGCCCCGCCCCGGCCGCTCTTTCCCCCAAAGCCCCTGTGGGAATCGTCTCCGGGCCGGGGAAGGTCCCGGAGGCGGACGGTCTCACTCCGTCAGTGTCACGGCGCGGGTGTACCGCTTGCCGCTGTGCTGTTCAATCAGATGCTCGATCTCCAGCACCGTCAGGGCGGAAAGGACCCGGCGGATGGGAAGGTCGGTCAGCTCAACAAGATCGTCCACCAGCATGGGCTCCTCCGCCGGGAGGGCCCGCAGCAGGGCGATCTGGTCGTCGGTCAGGCTCAGGTCATTGCGGGAGAGGCTCACAGAGGGCGGCACCGGCTTTGCCTCCTCCTTCTGCCGGGCCTGATAGCCCAGCACCTGAGGCCGGTGCCGGGCCTCCTCCGGCCGCAGTTTGCCCGGAAACTGCTCCGCGTAAAAGTTCAGGATGTCCCGGGCGTCCGTCACGATCCCCCCGCCGTCCCGGATCAGCTCATTGCAGCCCACACTGGTGGGCGCGTCGATGGGTCCGGGAACGGCGAACACATCCCGGCCCTGCTCCGTGGCCGTGCCGGCTGTGATGAGGGCGCCGCTGCGCTCCGGGGCCTCCACCACCACGGTGCCTATACACAGCCCGGAGAGGATGCGATTGCGGACAGGAAAATGCCAGGCGGCGGGTTCCGCCCCCGGCGGATACTCGCTCAAAAGCACGCCCGCGGCAGCCACGTCCTCATAGAGGTATCGGCTCTCCGGCGGATAGGGCACATCCAGGCCGTTGCCCACCACCGCCGCGGTGACGCCGCCGGAGCGGAGGGCACCCCGGGTGGCCGCGGCGTCGATGCCCCGGGCCAGGCCCGTGACCACCACGGCGCCGCCCCGGGTCAATCCGTAGCCCAGCTTCTCCGCGCAGGCGATGCCGTAGGGCGTGCAGTCCCGGGTGCCCACCACCGCCAGCGCTGCCTCCTCGTCAAAGGACGGCAGGCGGCCCCGGACGTACAGCAGGCAGGGCGGGTCGTAGATGTTCTTCAGCCGGCCGGGATAGGCCGCGTCCTGGAGGGTCAGGATGTGGAGATCCAGCCGCTGGCACTCCGCCAGGATCCGGTCCGCGGCGGAGAGGTCCTTGTTTTTCACCAGCGCCGCCTGCGCCCGGGTGATGCCCTCGGTCAGCAGCACCTCCTCCGGATCGGCGTAATACACATCCTCCGGCGTTGCAAAATGGCGCAGCAGAGCCAGCCGGGTCTGGTTGGTCAGGCCCGGCAGCTCTGTCAGCCACAGCCAGTATTTCAGCATGGCGCACGCCTCCCGTCGTTCCTGGCGCCCTCCCACAACACCACGGCGGCGGCCACCGCCGCGTTGAGGGACTCGCAGGTGTCGTTCATGGGGATCTTGACGGTCCGGCCGCACAGGGCCAGGGCCTCCTTGGAGATCCCCCGCCCCTCACTGCCGATGACCACGGCGCAGTGGGCGAGGTCCACATCCCGGACATCGGCGGTATCCTCCATGAGGGCGGTAGCGTACAATGGCAGCCCCGCGGCGCGCACCAGCTCCGCCGCCCGCTCCAGGGAGCAGGCATAGGCGGGGCGCCGGAACTGGACCCCCATGCCTGCCCGTAAGGTCTTGGGGTTATAGAGGTCGGCGCACCCGGGCAGCAGCAGCACTGTCCAGCCAAAGGCGTCGGCGGTGCGGAGAATGGTACCCACATTGCCCGGATCCTGGACGCCGTCCAGCAGCAGATACCGGCCCGGCTCCAGCCGCTCCGGCGGGTCTGTGGAGGCCATGGCGCAGGAGAACACCACCCCCTGGGGCGTCTCCATGGGGCTGACGGAGCGCATGACGCTCTCCGTCACCTGGGAGGCCCGGGCGGCGGCAGACAGGGGCGGCAGGTCCGTCCCCTCGGTATACAGCACCGCCGTGACGGTCTGGCCCCACAGCAGCGCCTCCCGCAGCAGCTTGGGGCTGTCGCACAGGCACTCCCCGTTCTTTTCCCGGTAGGCCCGGGAGGAGGCCAGCTTGCGGAAGTGGGTGCACAGGGGATTGGTCCGGCTGGTAATGGTCTCCATAGCGGCTCCTTCTGATGACCTCCCCCACCGGAGGGAGGGGGTGCGTCCCCGGACCTTTGGGCCCGGGGACGGAAATGGTTAATAGAGCTTGGCGCCCGCGGGGATACGGTCGTCCACCATCAGGCAGTGGAGCTTCTCTGCGCCCTCCTCGTGGTGGATGGCGGAGATGATCATGCCGCAGGAGCCAATGCCCATCATCTTCCGGGGCGGCAGGTTCGTAATGGCGATCAGTGTCTTGCCCACCAGCTCCTCGGGCTCATAGGTGTCGTGGATGCCGCTGAGGATCACCCGGTCGGTGCCGGAGCCGTCGTCCAGGACGAATTTCAGCAGCTTTTTGCTCTTGGGCACGGCCGTGCATTCCTTCACCTTCACTGCCCGGAAGTCGGACCGGCTGAAGGTCTCGAAATCCACGAAGTCGGCGAACAGCGGCTCGATCTCCACTTTGGAAAAATCGATGGCCGCCGGGGCCGTCTCCGCCTTGGGGGCGTCCGCCGCCTTCTCCTCTTTCTTCGCGCCCTCGGGCTTCATGGTGGGGAAGAGGATCACTTCCCGGATGGTGTCGGCCCCGGTCAGGAGCATCACGCACCGGTCGATGCCCATGCCCATGCCGCCGGTGGGCGGCATGCCGTACTCCAGGGCGGTGAGGAAGTCCTCGTCCAGCATCTCCGTCTCCTCGTCGCCCCGCTCCCGCTGCTCCACCTGCTTTTCAAAGCGCTCTCGCTGGTCGATGGGGTCGTTGAGCTCGGAGTAGGCGTTGGCCAGCTCGCTGCGGCAGATGAACAGCTCGAACCGCTCGGTGAGCCGGGGATCCGCCGGGCTGCGCTTGGTCAGCGGAGACACTTCCACCGGGTACATGGTGATAAAGGTGGGCTGGACCAGCTGCTCCTCCACCTTCTGGTCGAAGCAGGCGTACAGGGCGTTGCCCCAGGTCTTTTCGGCGGCGTCCGCCAGCTCCACGCCGATGGCCTTGGCAGCGGAGACGGCCTCGGCGTCGTCGGTGATGGCGCCGAAGTCCACTCCGGCATACTCCTTCACGGCGTCCACCATGGTCAGCCGGCGCCAGCCGGGGGTCAGGTCGATGTCCTCGCCCTGCCACTGGACCTGATAGGTGCCCAGGATGGCCTGGGCAGCGCCGGAGAGGATGCCCTCGGCAATGTCCATCATGCCGTGGAAATCCGTGTAGGCCTGGTACAGCTCCACGGTGGTAAACTCGGGGTTGTGTTTGGGGTCCATACCCTCGTTGCGGAAGATGCGGCCGATCTCATACACCCGGTCCATGCCGCCCACGA
>OLGB01004082.1_pt1 | contig 12876 bp, 12 predicted proteins | sample 1605691 | NCBI WGS metagenome assembly OLGB01 (sample SAMEA3888925, study PRJEB22519) | human gut metagenome | biome: human gut; feature: human-associated habitat; material: faeces | place: Denmark | collected 2010
CGCGCACTTGACACAAACTCGAGATGCGTTGGAGAAGTGCGCAGAAATGAGGATTTTTATGGATTCAACATTAAAGCGGACCTGGGCAGAAATTGATTTGGATGCCCTCGCCCATAATTATACTGTTTTGAGAAAGCGAATCGGCGCAGATGTGAAATTTCTGGGCGTTGTAAAGGCGGATGCCTACGGTCACGGCTCCGTACAGGTCAGCCGGCTTTTGCAGAATCTCGGCGCGGATTATCTGGCTGTCAGCAGCATTGACGAGGCTGTGGAGCTTCGCCATAACGGAATCACCATGCCAATCCTGATTCTGGGACATACGCCGAAGGAACAGGTCAGCCAGCTTATCAAATATGATATCACTCAGGCTGTTACCTGTAAGGCAAAGGCGAATGAGTATAGTGAGGAAGCCGTCTGCTGTCAGGGCACCCTGAAGGTGCATATCAAGGTAGACACCGGTATGTCCCGGCTTGGCTTCCTGTGTGACGGGGATTATTTTGAAAACGGTGTGGAGGGAATCTGCGAAGCATGCCTTCTGCCGGGACTTTCCGCCGAGGGAATTTTCACCCACTTTGCAGTTTCCGATGAACCCGGCGAGGAATGTGCCGCCTATACCAGGCATCAGTTCCAGTTGTTCAAGAATGTAATTGCAGCGGTCGAGGAAAAACTGGGAAAATCCTTTGCAATCCGTCACTGCGCCAACACCGGCGCCGTTGCCCGCTATCCTGAAACCTGGCTGGATATGGTGCGCCCGGGACTTCTTCTTTACGGCTACGGAGAATTTGCAAGGGAATTGAATCTGCAGCCCGTGATGAGTTTAAAAACAACCGTCAGCACCATCAAAACCTATCCTGCCGGAACCGCAGTCAGCTACGGCGGTATTTTTGTCACTCCTCAGACAACCCGGATGGGCGTCATTCCCTACGGCTATGCAGACGGTTTTTTCAGATGCCTTTCCAATAAGTGCAGCCTGATGACCGAAGAGGGCGCCGTCCCCCAGCGGGGAAAAATCTGCATGGATATGTGTATGATTGACCTTACCGGAAAGCCCGGCGTGGATGTGGGAAGCGAAATTGAGATTTTCGGGAAAAAGAACTCTCTGGATGAATTATCTGCCCTGGCAGGCACCATTCCCTACGAGCTGACCTGTGCTGTAAGTAAGCGGGTTCCCAGAGTATACTACCATGACGGAAAAGTGGTGGAAAAGGAGCTTCTTTTAAGGGGGTAAGGCTTCAAGGGGGAATCTGTAAATGCGATATGTGAAAATAATTGCAAATCTGGCACTGCCCAGCATCCTGTTTTACGGAATATACAGAATAGCCGGAATATTGCCCGCAGTTCTTCTGTCACTGGGAATCAATCTAATACTGCTGAGTATTGATATGATAAAGAAAAGACCCATTGCCAATACCCAGATACTGGGAATATTGGGAGGTGTCTTTTCCGCGCTGGCTGTCTGGGGAGGCGGGAACGAGAAGTGGACTTTTGTTCCCGCGCTGCTCCAGAATATTATCATGACCGGCTTTTTTATACTCCTGACAATCCGGAAAAAGAGCGTTTTGAAATTTATCTGTAAGGATTTTCAGATAAAAACAATCGAAAGCATGCAGGACGACAAGCTGCAACCCCTTAATCTTTTATGGCTTGCTTTTTTCTGCCTGAAAATTTTTGTCAAAATAGCCGGACTGGTACTGCTGGACTATGACAAATTGTACTTGCTTACGTTTTTGATGGGCGACCCTGCCCTCCTGCTGGTAGTGCTGCTTACGGTTCTTATCATAAAGAAAAATATCAAATGATATGAGGGTCAAAAGGTACTTTGCCCCTCATATCATTTGATATCTACGAATTACTTCGCTGCCAAAGCAGCTCCTGTAATTCTAAAACATTCGGAATCCGCTGATTTACTGCGTAAATCGCTACTTCCTCATGTTTTGCGGGTCCCAAGGTCTTTCACCCACTTATGAGCAAGCTCATGTGAGTTCAGACCTTTTGACCCTGATATCATATCAATAACAATAAGGAAAGCCAATGAATTATTCAAGTGACAGGCAACAGGCAGCCGTGCTTTCTCCGGCTTCTCTGTCAACCTCATTATAGGCAGCCTGATAATAATGAAAGGCATCCTTCATCAGTCCCCTGCGGAGCATGGTTTGAAAGCTGGTCGAAACCATGTGTACGTCGGGGATTTTTTCTGCTATGGACTTCTGGGCTGCCATAATTTCAGAATAATCATGCAACGGTGCATCCGGTTCTATGTATTCTTCCCCGGACATTTCATGGTCGCCGTCCGTTTCACCCTGACACCACAAAATATACCGATGGCGGATACAGATACCCTGCTCTGCCACATATTTCAGGCAGGCATCCAGCCGCCCCGATAAATCAGCAAAATAAGCTGTTCCGGGAAGCCATTCCAGAATAGAAGAACCGCCCTTTGAGGCAGAAATCCCCAGAATCGGCACTTTCGTCTTTTCATAATAAGCATTGTCAAAACTGCTGACCAGTGAACCTGTTTTCATCCCCGGTTCATAGATTCCATCCGGCTTATTTTCCGCCGCTCCGAAAGGCTCCGCGATGGGATAAAGCCTGCCCGGGTCTGAAACAGCCCGAAACTCTGCCCCTGCTCCCTTTAAAACAGCCGATGTCTTCCCGGGAAACCTCTCACTTGTAATTCCCCTGCCTGCCATATTTGACTGCCCTGCAAATAAAAATAAATCATATCCTTTATTCATATTCTGTTCCATTCCTTTTCCTCTCCTACTACCCGCGCTCTTTTCTCTTCCTGGGTATATCCTTGTTTTTCTTCTCCTACTATCCTCGCTCCTCTCTTTCCTGGGGTATATCCTTGTTTTCCCCTCCTACTACCCGCGCTCCCCTCTTTCCTTGGGTATATCCTTGCTTTTCCTCTCCTACTACCCTCGCTCTTCTCTCTTCCTGGGTATATCCTTGTTTTTCCTCTCCTACTACCCGCGCGCCTCTCTCTTCCTGGGTATATCCTTGTTTTTCCCCTCCTGCTACCCTCGCTCTTCTCTCTTCCTGGGTATATCCTTGCTTTTCCCCTCCTACTACCCTCTCTCTTCTCTTTCCTTGGGTATATCCTTGTTTTTCCCCTCCTGCTACCCTCTCTCTTCTCTCTTCCTGGGTATATCCTTGTTTTTCCTCTCCTGCTACCCTCGCTCTTCTCTCTTCCTGGGTATATCCTTGTTTTTCTGCTCCTACTACCCTCGCTCTTCTCTCTTCCTGGGTATATCCTTGCTTTTCCCCTCCTGCTACCCGCGCTCTTCTCTCTTCCTGGGTATATCCTTGTTTTTCCTCTCCTACTACCCGCGCTCCCCTCTTTCCTTGGGTATATCCTTGTTTTTCTTCTCCTACTACCCGCGCTCCTCTCTCTTCCTGGGTATATCCTTGTTTTTCCCCTCCTACTACCCGCGCTCCTCTCTTTCCTGGGTATATCCTTGCTTTTCCCCTCCTACTACCCTCGCTCCTCTCTTTCCTTGGGTATATCCTTGCTTTTCTGCTCCTACTACCCGCGCGCCTCTCTTTCCTGGGGTATATCCTTGCTTTTCCCCTCCTGCTACCCTCGCTCCTCTCTTTCCTTGGGTATATCCTTGTTTTTCCTCTCCTGCTACCCTCGCGCCTCTCTTTCCTTGGGTATATGCTTGCTTTTCCTCCCTTGGATGACAAGCCTATTTTTATCTGCTTATGTCGTACTCCCGCCATATAAATTTACAAATATGTGCTCGTATATGCAAGCATAACTCCCATATTCCGCGCAAATTTGCATGTTTCTAAACTCCTAAACCTCTGAACTGTTTCCAGTATACAGCTTTTTTAAAGCCACGGCTTCCATGCTGTGCTATAATAAAAACAACAGCAGTAAAGGAGATAAAACCGGCGCAGCGCTTACCATGTGCGCTGTAAATAGTGCCACCATCTGCAAAAGTGACAACTGGATTCTGACACAGGTTGCCGCTGTCCCGAAGGAAAAACCTGACCTCATTCTTTTTGACGGTTACACCAATGATGCTTACGAAAAAGTACTTCAGAAGGCTCCCATCCCAACAAAGAGGCTTGCAGCAAATACTATGTTTCACTTGTAGAAAAGGTGTTAGTTTCAATCCTGGCATAAAAATTCCCCACCTGTATCTGATGCTTTCGCCGCTTTCATATGGCACTGCATCAGTACAGGTGGGGTTTTTCTTATTTTCTGTTTAAAGTACAACCTTACAATAAGGTTGAACCTTTTCTATCGTTCCATGTCTGTGTTATGCTTCCTTTTTCTTTTTGTTTACAAAATACAGTATCACGCCCAGAAACAGCATACCACCCACCATATTGCCAAGAGTTACGGGAATACTGCTCTTTACAAAGAAATTTGCCAGATTTAAGCCGGAAAGCTGCTCTGCCGTATAGCCATACTCTTCCATGGCACGCTGCACATAGGTTTCGTTCTGCATGGCAAAAAGTCCCGCCGGAATATAGTACATATTTGCAACACAGTGCTCATAGCCGCTGACAACAAAGGCAAGAATCGGGAAGAAAATCGCCCAGACCTTTCCCTCAATATCCTTGGCTGCTGCCGCCATCAGAACCGCTGCGCAGACAAACACATTACATGCAATACCGGAGGCAAATGCCGTCCCGAAGGAAAGATTTACCTTTCCTAACGCAACTTTGATGGTAAATGCGCCCAAAAGTCCATTGGTGAAATTGTACTGACCCGCCGTATATGCCAGAAAAGCAATCACCACGGAACCAATCAGATTGCTGAACCAGACAATCAGAAGCACCCGGAGCATGCTCCATACGGAATACCGCTTGTCCAGTACGCCGTTAATCATCAGGCAATCACCGGTAAAAAGCTCGCCGCCGATAAAAACAATCATCATCAGACCTACCGGGAAAACCGCCCCGGCTACCAGTCTTGCCAGACCTACATTAGAAATATTGTGCATTGCAACACTGCTGGAGGATGCTCCGCAGGCAATAAACATTCCGCCTAAAACACCCAGCAGAATCATTTTCCATATTGGCATCTTTACCTTTGTGCATGCCGCATTGATATTCGCTTCCACTACCTCGGCAGGCAATGAAAATCCTGTGTACTCTACCACTCTGTTATCCCTTTCCGCAGGAAATTCTGTATGTTAAATATTTCACACTTTTCCCGCATCACTTAGAGCAGTATATCCTATTCCCCGGAAACTTGCAAGATATATAAGTAAATGTAAGCGCTTTCTTTTTATAACAATCTATCCTTTATCAATAATACCTCACGGATTGCTCTGTGCTGCACAAATCGCTGCTTTCTCATGTTTGGCGGATTCCAAATTTAAAAGCCTTATCATGCAAAACTCAACAGCCAAAAGGAAGCTATCGTCTGATATATTGACCATGACTTACAGAGTGCCTGCTTTCTTCATGAATTCCAGATAAAGGCTGAACAGCACGGCGCAGACAGGAACGCTGAACAGCATCCCTAAGATGCCGAATGCTTCTCCGCCAATCGTAACAGCCATCAACACAAGTAGTCCTGGAAGTCCAACGGACTTACCGACCACCCTGGGATAAATCAGATTTCCCTCCACCTGCTGCAAAACGAGCAGAAAGATAACGAACCACAGAGCCTTGCCGGGTTCTGCCAGCAGAATCAAAAATGCTCCAAGACCGCCGCCAATCCATGCACCGAAAATCGGCACCAGCGCAGTGACTGCCACAAATGCGGAGACAGCACCGGCGTACGGAATCCCAAGAATTAACATTCCGAAAAAGCACAGAACACCGATGATGATCGCTTCAGTGAGCTGCCCGCTGACAAAATTTGTGAAGGTCTGGTTGGTCAGAGATACAATGCTAAGAAGCCGCTGCGCCTTCTTTTGCGGAAGAATTGTTACGACAATCTTTTTCAAATGGACCGCGACTACTTCCTTTTCCGCAAGCAGATACAGCGCAAAGACAAGTCCCAAGAGGACATCCACCAAAACCGATAGTACAGAGGTTGCCGCGCCCCATGTCACAGTGAGGATGCCGCTTCCCTCATCGCTAATCAAGGCGGTGACCTTCTCGATTAGCAGGTCAGAGTCTATGGTATATTCGGGCAAAACAATGTTATATTTTGCGGCAAACTGGGCAACGCCTGTCCACCACCGCCCGATTTCATCCACATAGACCGGAATGTTTTGGATAAACTCATCTCCGGATTCCCGCAGGCTTGGAATCATCATAAATACCACAGCAAACAGAATTCCAAGGACGAGCACGGTGCTTGTCGTCAGGCACACAGGGCGGGTCAGCTTCGCAGGTGCCTTTCTACATACCTTGTTCCAGCAGCATTCTAACGGTCGAAGAACTACGTTAATCAAAAATGCAATCGTACCGCCAATCAGAAACGGTGTGAACAGCGCAAGCACCTTGCCGAAAAAACGCAAAACAGCGTCAAGGTTTACCAGCGCCCATGCGAACACAATCAGCAGCAGCAATGCACGGATGATATAGCGGATAATCGCCTCGTCCGGCCATCTGCTTCCCTGCGGTGCGGGATTCCCGTTTCTGTTACCGGCTATGTCTTGCGGTTTTTTCTCCATGTTTTTCCTTTCTGTCAGTATGGGAAACCCTTTCAAATCCGAAAGCATTTTTGCAGGGCTTTATACTCACCCACTGCCAAAATTGTAATATCATCACGCAATGTCGTATCAGATGTGACGGAAACATCTGTTTTTCCTGCATGTTTGATGCCGAGAATGTTGATGCCAAACTTCCTGCGGACATCCAGCTCGCCAATGCTTTTCCCAATCCATGCCTCCGGCACCTGCACTTCAAAGATGGCGTGCTGTTCGTCAATTTCTATGTAATCGAAAATGTGGTCTGCAGTGAATCGGATTGCCGCCCATTTTGCCATCTGCTTTTCAGGGTAGACCACATTATCTGCACCGTTGCGGAGCAGAAACTTCTCCTGCACATCGCGTTCAGCGCGTGATACCACGCATTTAGCGCCCAGCTCTTTCAGCAGTGAGGTGGTTTCCAACGAGTTCTGGAAGTTGCCACTGATGGTTACAAAGCAAACGTCGAAATTTCCGATTCCGAGCGAACGCAGAAACTCCGCATTGGTGCTGTCGCCAATCTGCGCATTGGTGACAAACGGAAGTACATCGTTGATTCTCTCCTCATTGGTATCAACTGCCATGACCTGATGCCCCAGTTGAGAGAGCTGCATGGCGATATGCCGCCCAAAGCGGCCTACTCCAATCAATAAAACATTTTTCATGTGATAGATGCTCCTTTGCTTATCCAATCGTGATTCTTTCCTGCGGCAGCTTCGCATTGCCGATTTTCTTACCGGACACCGCCGCATAAATGAGCGTAAGCCCACCGACCCTGCCCAGATACATCAGCACAATCAATACCATTTGCGAAGGAATATGCAGCTGTGATGTAATACCCAATGTCAGTCCAACCGTACCTGCCGCCGACGCTGCTTCATACAGGCAGAGGGACAGTGGGAGATTCTCATATACGCTGATAAAAACGCCTCCGCCAAAGAACAGCGTAAGGTACATCGTCAGAATGGTCGCGGCGGTTTTGACGGCACCGCAATCGACTCTGCGCCCAAAGAATTGGGCACTGTCCCGCTGACGGAAGGTCGCGGCAGCATTGGCAAGCAGGACAGCCAGCGTGGTTGTTTTCATGCCGCCTGCCGTGGAGCCGGGAGAACCGCCAATGAGCATCAGAAGAATCATCATGCCCAGCGATGCGTCGGACATGTCTGGTAGATTGACTGTGTTGAAGCCCGCTGTTCTCGTCGTGACTGATTGGAACAAGGCTGCCTGAACCCGTTTTCCGAGGGGAAGGACATCAAAGTCCACAAAAAAGAAAAACAGCGCCGGAAGAACAATCAGCATGAGTGTCGTAACGAGAATGACCTTACTTTGCATTCGATAACGGTGGAAGTGCAGCTTGTTTTCGCAAATGTCATCCCACGTCAAGAATCCGATGCCACCGGTTATAATCAGCAGCATGATTGTGATATTGATTATCGGATTCTGAACATAACCGGTAAGGGACGGATACAAGTTATTGTTCGTTCCCAGAATGTCAAACCCTGCGTTGCAAAAGGCGGAGATGGAGTGAAATACTGCCATCCAAATCCCATGCCATCCGTAGTCGCGGCAAAACACCGGCAGCATAGCAAGTGCGCCGATTAATTCAATCAGAAATGTTCCCCGCAGGATGAACCGTGTCAGCCGGACAACCCCCCCGACTTTCGGCGCTGAGATGGCATCCTGCATGGTACTGCGCTGCATTAGAGAAATCCTGCGCCCGGACAGCAGCGCAAACGATGCCGCCACAGTGACAACACCAAGCCCGCCTATCTGAATCAGCGTCAGAATCACCGCCTGGCCAAAGCCCGACCAATAGCTGCCGGTATCCTGCACCACAAGACCCGTTACACAAACAGCGGAGGTCGCGGTGAACAGTGTCTCATTGAATGGCGTTACGCACCCGGCTGTTGTAGAGAAGGGCAGCATCAGCAGCAACGCCCCCAGCAGAATGACTCCGGCAAAGCCCAATATGATAATTTGAAAAGACGAAAGGCGACGCTTTCTGCAAACCATTTCTTCTGACATCATCCTCGCTCCTTGTGAATCATGCGTTAACTTTATTATTCGCAGGCCAAACACACGTTGCATTGCCTGACTGTAATGAAGGATACCCTTCTTCTTCCACCTCGTCGTGTTCGTCCCAAATTTCACCAACCAGTTCTTCCGGTATATCCTCCATCGTAACAATACCAAGCGTTCCGCCAAAATCATCTACAACGACGGCGACATGGGACTTCTTATGCTGGAGCATTTTCAAGAACATCCGGAAGAAGATGGGCAACAGAAAGAGTGACCGCCTCTGGCATCATATAATTTCTACTCTTTCAAAATATCTCATGAGGATATCGGCGCAGTTTTCCGCGCCCAGCTTGGAGGTATCCAGAATCATGTGATAATTGTTCACATCTCCCCAGACCTTTCCCGTGTGCTCGTAATAATAGTCCGCTCTGTCCCTGTCGTTCTTCTCCAGCATTTCCTTTGCGTCCTCATGGGAAAGATTTTCCTTCTTCATAATACGGGCAATTCTGTCCTCTTTATCGGCGCAGACGTAAATGTTGAACACATTCCCCTGGTCCTTTAAAATTTCCGAGGCACAACGCCCTAAAATGATGCAGGAATTTTGCGCCAGCTCTTTTATTACCTCTGCTTCGCCGGAATAACTATTATCATGCAGCTCATTTTCAATGTATGCCTTATCATATACCGGAATCCCCAGCTTTTCTGAAAGCTCTCCCGCAATCATACTGGCACCGGTTCCGTATCTTCTGCTCATCGTGATAACAAGATTCATCCTTACCTCATTTCTGCGCATTGCGCACACTTTCCATTTATGCCTGCTGCCCAAAAATATCAGGCGCAAACACAGTGTATTGTGTTTGCGCCTATCATAGCATACTCTTTCCAAAGTCGCAAGTTCGTTATAACGTTTACCCTGACAGTTCCGGGATTCGCCGGTGTACTTTTTATATTTTACAGGCTGCCCGGCGTTTCCCACTTCTGCCCTGAAAGGTCTTCTGCGTTGTCCTGTGCCTCTACCAGCTCATACTGATGCTCTTCCCGATTAAAAAACTGACCCTCATACAGACCAATGGCTGTATTTCTGACCTTTATCTGTACTTTATTTCTGCCGGGCTTTACCCAGTCTGCAGGCACCTGGAATACATAGGGCTTCCATGCGCAGGGCTTTGTTTCCTTTCCATCCAGTACCAGCCGGACAGAATCTGTCAGCCAGTCTGCCTCCATGGAAATCCGCAGGGCTTTCTTCTTCCAAAGCTCTCCGTCCTCCGGAAGGGTAAGCTCTGTGGTATAGACAACCTCGCCGTAATAGAAGGGAAGTCCGCAGGCGGGCAGATTTTCCATGCTGCCTTTTTTCTTTACTTCCGTCAGATGCCACAAATCCCCCTTCTTCTCTACGCCGAAGCTGCCGAACAGATACAGAGGATTCCTCATGCCGCCAAAGGATACCTCTACCTCTACGGAAGCAGTGATTTCATTTTCCCCGGTGTGCAGAAGGGACGTTACTTCTGTTACAAGGTTATGCTTCTCATAAATATACTTTTCTGTAAAGTCCTTTTCTGTCAGAACAGTTCCGTTGACAGCAAGGCTCCATTTGCCAAGGAAGGTTCCCGGCTCCATAACCAGATAAACCGGTTCTTCTGCTCCGGCTCCCTCCTCCACAAAAAACTTGTGGCTGAAAGAAGCTGTTGTTGCCGAAAAGTCAATTTCCTTGGGACAGCCGAAATAATTCCGCTGTACTATCGGGTAGCAGAGCTTTCCTGTTTCCAACTGGTCAATCAAAGGTGCCGTTTCTACGACCGCCCTCTGTCCCTGGGGCAGCGTCAGCTCCCAGAAGCCAAGCCTTAAGGCATTCGGAGCGCTTAAGGTAAAGGGCATTTCTCCTCTGATGTCTATTTCACAATCCGGACATTCCTCCTGTAACTTTCCACAGGAATCCGCCGTTACACAGAAGTTTTCCACATTTTTACCGGCTTTTACTGTTTTTTCCTCCGCTGTACACAACACTTCCGACGTTGCATCCAGGATTCCCGCCTCGGTTTCCTCCATCATCCGGGATTCGTATTCCAGCAGAGTCATTTCACAAGCCCTGCCTTCCGGTGTCTTTATCTCTACCTTCCGCTTTTTGGGAGAAGAATTGACAAGAAAGCATCTGCTCCTGCCTTCTTTGCTCACACCGCACATCATGGGCATATATTCTCTTCCCAGTCCATCCAGCGCCGTTACCTGCCATGTGGGGAGAGCTTTTTCAGAAAGCCAGTCAATCGCTTCTTCTATACTTCCCGCCAGATAACAGTCCGCAGCCTTCTCCTGACAATCCTTTTCTGTCTGATATGCGATGTCCATCCTGCAGGATTTTTCTGCCTGACAGTCCTTTTCTGCCTCTGTGCCCTTCTCCAGATAAGCCTTCCAACATTCCCTGCCGTCTACACCGAAGGCTTTGCTGTATTCCTCTACATCGCAGCCCTCCGCAATGGTTTCAAAGGGAATGGTATAAAGTCCGCAGACCGCACCGCCTTCCCGGATAAACTCCAACAGCTTGTGGAAGGTGCCCTTCTCCAGATTTCTCACAGGGGGCAGGATAATGGTTTCGTAGGCATCCCCGTGAATGGAAAACCATACCTTTCCACCCTTCTTCACTACCTCACCAGTTTCAAACAAATCCGGGTCAATAATATAATAATCCAGTCCATGGAACATAAGCTGGCTCTGTAATGCTGCAAAATCATCCTTCAACCGGGTTTCTGTTTCCCTGTCGGAAACCCACGCGGAGGTCACAGGGTCAATTACAAGGAATTTGGCATCCCGCTTTGTGGTCTGCAAAAACTGTCCCATCTTCTTCGCGTATCCCGCAATTTCCGAAGCATCCTCCCACCAGGGCATCTGATAGAAGGGGGAAGGCGGCGCATCATGCTTCTTTAAGGCATTTGCCGTATAGTAGAAGCCGTGGATGGTAAGGAAATCGATTCCCAGAACACCCAGAAAATCAAACATCCACTTCATATCCTGCATGGTCATGCCCCAGCCAACACTGTGCCCCACCTCGCAGAGTGCTGCTGGCTTGTCATAGAAATGCGCTGCGGAAGCCACCATCTTTCCGTTGGCGCGGTATTTCCCGATAAACATCCTGGCAACACTGCCCACCTTCTGATGTCCAGCGTCAATACCGGGCACATCAAAATACTGAAGCTGCTTGCTCCTGAGAATTGGCTTTTCTCCGATATACAGGATGCCGTTTTCATGACACCATTTCTGCACCTGCATATCATAGGCTTCCAGAAACATATCCGTTGCCGTATTCCAGTAAGCATACCGTACCCTTGTGGACAACTCTCCGAAATCCTCCCAGAGTGCCGGCAGATTATCAATCAAATCAATGCCCTGTCTTTTCTTTACCTCGCCCGGAAGCAGCGGGGACCAGGGCTGTCTGTCCGGGAACGCCGTAATTTCATCCGTAAAGACTCCCTTTACCGTCCTGCCGAACTCTTCCCCGATTTCCTTTTTATAACGCTCATGGGTCAGCTCGATAAAATAGCGCAGTGCATCAGGATTCAAAGTATCAATAAAATTTTCAAAGTACTTGAAGTGTTTTGTCACAACCTCTGTCACAAAATAAATCTTAAAGCTTTCCCCCGCATTTACCTCCGGTGCCGTCCAGTCCAGAAGCTTTACCGGGTCGCCGGTGAAATAACGCTTTTTATTATAAAGGGTCAGACCGCTGTACTGGAATACCTCCTGCTTGTAGCCGGTGCCCACATAATCCTGCAAATCCACATAATCATCCAGTGAATAACTTCCATCCTGTTTTACCCGGTAAGCCCTCGCCAGAAGCACCCTGCCCCAGAGAGCTTTCAACTGTACTCTCTCCCCGCCTGCTGCCATCCGGACAACCTTTTCCAGATGCTTGTTGCAGTATTCCGGATGCTCCAGAATAACCTCTCCACCGCAGATTCCGCTGGGATAGGGATATTCGTCATAGAGCCAGACCTCCATATCATTTTCCTTTGCCGTCTGCACCGCAAGCCTTACCCTGTCAAAGAACTCTTTTGACATATAAGGTACTTCCATACCCTGTCTGGGATGAATCATAAATCCGGGGATTCCCTTTGCCTTCATTTCCAGAATCTGGCTGACAATCTCCTCTTTTTTCATGTCCCCGTTCCAGAACCAGAAAGGCTGCAAGCCAAGCTTCAATTCTGTCTTTTCCATACTAATCTCCATTCCGCAGGCATTCCTTTGCCGAAGGAATCGCGAACTG
>OLGB01004086.1_pt1 | contig 12869 bp, 10 predicted proteins | sample 1605691 | NCBI WGS metagenome assembly OLGB01 (sample SAMEA3888925, study PRJEB22519) | human gut metagenome | biome: human gut; feature: human-associated habitat; material: faeces | place: Denmark | collected 2010
AGCACAGCTTGTCACAGGCGTCGCTGGCGTTGGAGATGATCTCCCGCAGAAAGATCTCCTTGTGGGTGTAGATGGAGTTGATCATCAGGTCCAGCAGCCGTTTGGACTCCGCTTTGAATTGTTTCTTTGCCATAAACCAAACACTTCCTTTGTGTATTTTCATATCGTATGTCATTTTAACACGGAATGACTTGGAAAGAAATTACTTTTTTGTAAACTCCGCTGCTAAACCGTTGCCTTTCTCTGACCTATCCGCTAAAATATGTAAGGTAAAAACAGTTACGGTTCCGCGGGAGCCGACGGAAAGAGGCAGCAGGCGTATGTTCTATAAATTCAGATGCGCGGTGGCGCGGTTCATGTACGGCCGGAACGGCATGGATCAGATGAATCAGGCGCTCCTTCGGGGCTACCTGGTGATTCTGGTGGCCCAGTTGATTTTCAGCCTTCTGCGGCTATGGATCCCCGCCCGAATCTGCGAATCCCTCCTTTGGGTGCTGATGGTGTTTATTCTGTTCCGAATGTTCTCCAAAAACCTGACCAAGCGCCGGGCGGAGAACCAGAAGTTTATGGGCTGGATCTGGAAGGCCCGGAACAACGCCGCCGGGGCCAAGGCCCGCCGGGCGGATAAGGAGCACAAGTACTTCACCTGCAGATGCGGCGCCATCTGCAGGGTGCCGGTTGGGAAGGGGAAGATCGTTATCACCTGTCCCAAATGCGGAGCGAAGATCGAAGCGAAAAGCTGATACAAAAAAGCGGTTCCGGAAGTTCCGGAACCGCTTTTTCCATATATTCGCGGTGGGTCTAACCTACGTCCGCGTATTTCAGCTTGTAATAGCTCCAGCAGCGCCACTTGTGGACGGCGGCCTTCAATTCCATGGATGCTTCATCCGTCTGCTCATTCAAGATCCGCTGGGGCAGCACGGAGCCGTCTGCCAGGATATAGGTTTTCTTCTGCACCACCGGCGCGATCCGCCGGAGGGAAGAGAGAAAGTCGAACCACGGACTTTCCCCGGCGCGGCCGGTGAGGTCCAGCAGGACGCTGCCTAAAAAGGAAGCAGAGAGAACGCCGTCCTCCGGCAGGTCCAGCGCGGCCACGGCCTCATTCCAGTTCAGCGCGTCCGCGGCGGCGTCGTTGGCCCAGAGCACATAGGGGGTTTTGTAAGAGCAGAGAATGTCCTCCCGCTCGTTTTCCGGGATGGACACCTCAGATCCCAGCTCCGCATAGCCCTTCTGGTTGTCCCCCAGATAGGGGAGGTGGTCGCCGTAGAACACCAGCACCACAGGCTCATCCCGCTCTGCGAAGTAAGCCGTCAGCCGGCCCAGCATGGCGTCGGCATCCCGGACGCCTTCGGTGTAGACCTCCAGCATGGAGCGGGTCTCCGGGGAGATATCCGCCGTGGTGGAGACCGGGGGGAACACATAGCCCTCGCCGTACTTGTCGGCGGTGTAGCTCATGTGGTTCTGGATGGTGGTGGTGTAGTTGAACAGGGGGCGGCCCTCGCTGACCGCCGTTTCAAATTCTTCCTCGATCAGACCAGCCATGTAGTCATCCGTGACCCAGCGGCCCTTGTATTCCAGATCTTTCATGTCCTTGGCGAATACCTCGTGCTCCGCCCCCAGCCAGCGGTAGACATTCTCGCGGTTGTAGAACCAGGCGTCGCCGGGATGGTAGAAGGAGGTGCGGTAGCCGTCCGCCCCGAACACTCGGAACAAGCTGTCCAGATTTCGGTTCACCACCCGCATGGCGGAGGTGGCGGTGACGGACAGTGCATTGGTCTGCATTCCCGTCAGCACATCGAACTCCGTATTGGCGGTGCCTCCGGCGAAGCCGGGGACCACGATGTGACCGGAAAGAGTGTGAGGGTCCTTCTGTAAAGCGTGGAGGTTGGGCAGGGGATCGGTTTCCTCCGTCCAGTTGAACATGGGCTGGTCGGTGAGGTCGGAAAACGCCTCGTTCATCACGAGGATCACGCTGATGTCCTTGCCCAGCCCCGTCTGCCCGCCAGTCTCCCAACCGGCGGCCTCGGATTTGGAAAAGCCCTCCGGCTTGTCCACCGGATAGGTGGTGAACTGGTGGCAGAAACAGTAGGGGAAACCAAGCTCGTTGAACACCGAGGGGACATAGTAGGCGTTGCTGACCCGGAAAGAATTGTAGAGGGTATTGCTGGCGTACACCGTGAAGATCAGCGCAGTCAGAACGCCGAAGCTGAGGACCGCGCCCAAGATCCGCTCCGGCCAGCAGCGGCCGGGGAACACGGCCACGGCATCCCGTTTTGTCAGCTTGGCCTTCAGTGCGGCGAAGGACACCGGGCGGCTGGGAAACAGGACCCCAAGGCCGATGAGCAGCGCGGTGGTCAGCACCACCACGGCGATGGCCTTCACCGGATAGCGGATGTCATAGGACTGGATGGCGCTGCCCACCTCCCGCAGAAGGGAGAAGTCCCGGGGGAACACCGGCTCATCCCGGACCTCAATTTTGACCCGGTTGGCAAGGGACAGCGCGCAGACGAAGAAATTCACCAGTGCCCCGCTGTAAAAGACATTCCGGAACAGGAAGGCAAAGGTCAACAGCAAAAGTCCGATGGGCAGGGCGTTCAAAACGATCAGCAGGGGCTGGGCCTTGAACCCTGCCAGCACCGTCCGCAGGGCGTTTGGCTGGCACCACAAGGCCAGTAAAGTAATACAGCCTGCCAGCAAAACGGCGGCCAGCAGACTCCCCCAGAGGGGCAGTTCTCTTTTATAGATCCGCTTTTCTTTCAAAACGTAAAGTCCTTTCATATCAGAATACCTCTATTATATGGATTTGCCTGAAATTTGCAAGTATTCCCGAAATTTTGCGAGCTTTGCGAAGCGGAGAGAAAACCGGATCTCCTGAAAAAATCTTGCGGAATTACAATACAAAATGTCGATTTAAAAGTAAAAAATACGAATCGTATTGAAAGCGCGGGCAATTTGGCGCAGAATCAAAACCGCGGTGATACCGGAACAACAGACCCTCTTCAGCAATTCTGAGCGGCACAACGGCACTGAAATAACGGTTGATTTGCCAATGGCTTGCACGGTGACAAATATAAGAAGCGCATGCAAGAAGAAAAGCACGTTTCCTTGTCAAAAGGAAACGTGCTTTTTGAATATCAGTAGATCAGAAGGTCACGACCTCGTTGGCGGGCTTTTCACAGGGCTTGATGGAGATGATGTGCATTACCGGACCCTTGCCCTTGTAGGCAGAGTGATTTTCCAAAGCCATACGGGCTTCGACTTCCACCCAGTCCCGGTTCTTGTACTTATTCAGATCCACGCCCTTGGCCACCAGACCCAAGAACTGCACGTCATTTTCACAGCAGACCATGGCGAACCGTCCGGGGCAGTGGGTACCGGGATACTTCTTGGAGTGGCACATGAGCAGCTTCATGTGAACGGTTTTCCCTGCCCAGCGGTCGGGGTAGTCCATCACATCCACATACCAAACGCCGTAGTCGTTGTCCGGAATGTCAATGACCTTCTGGTCCAGGTCAAAGGGACAGACCTCACCGTTGTTGTAGTCCTCGCTGTTGCCGTTCAGATCTTCCAGATAGATGTCCGCCCGGCGGTTCACCATCCGCAGATTCCGCTTCCGCAGTGCGGCCTTCAGCTCATCGGTGCAGCGGTTGAACACCAGCAGGTCGGCGTTGGTGATCTTTTCCATCATGATCTGGCCCATGTTCTTGGCATAGGTCTCAAAGGTATTGGCGTCCACAAAGGTCATCACTTGATAGAGGACCCAGTTGGCGGGCAGCACCTCCCGGTACAGCCGCTCCATGGACCACATACCGTTGTACTCAATAAGGACCTGCTTGGGCTTGTACTGCTTTTCCCATTCCTTGCACTGGGAACAGGTGAGAGCGGTCTCCTCGTCCACTGTGACCACGGTCACGTTGTCCAGAGCCTTCTGCTCGTATTCCAACTCGCCCTCTTCACAGCAGATCAGGAGGGTTTTGTCCTCACGGGCGAAGCCGTCCTCTAAAATGCCGTTGATAAAATCCGTTTTGCCGCCGTCCAAAAACCCGGCGATGAGATATACAGGAATATCAGCCATGAATTTTTTCGCTTACAGGCCGAACAGCTCTGCCAGCTTTTCCTCCTTCAGATTGGAACCGATGACGCACAGGCGGCCGGTGTAGTCGGGATGGCCCGCCCGGATCTCATGCTCCTCCGGCACATAGTCGAACTCGATCCATGCGCCGTCGGTGCCATTCACGATGCCCTTGGCCCGGAGAATGGCACCGTAGTCACCAGAATCCAGCGCCGTCAGAATACGGTCGATGTCCGCCTGGGTGTAGATCTTGGGGGTCTCCTTGCCCCAGGAGGTGAACACCTCGTCGGCGTGGTGATGATGGTGATGGTCATGACAGGAGCAGTTGGGGTCATCGCACTCGCCGTGGTCATGATGATGCTCATGGTCATGCTCATGGCCGCAGCACTCGTCATGGTCATGGTCATGCTCGTGGTCATGCTCGTGCTCATGCTCGTGCTCATGGCCATGATGGTGATGTTCATGCTCATGCTCCTCGTGCTCATGGTCATGGTGGTGGCAGGAGCAGTTGGGATCGTCGCACTCCTCGCCGTCATGATGATGGTGATGGTGCTCGTGCTCATCGGCCTCATGTTCGGCCCGCATTTTCTCCAGCAGTTCATCGGCCAGAGAGACCTTTTCGATGGCGGAGAGGATGGCCTTGCCGTCCAGTTCATCCCAAGGGGTAGTAATGATGGCGGCATCGGCGTTTTTCTCCCGGAGCATGGACACGGCGGCCTCCAGCTTCTCCTGCGTCATCTTCTGAGTCCGGGAGAGGATGATGGTACCGGCGGCCTCGATCTGGTTGTTGTAAAATTCACCGAAGTTCTTCATATAGACCTTCACCTTGGTGGCGTCTGCCACGGTGACGAAGCTGTTGAGCTTCATCTCGGGAACGTCCTTTACGGTGTTCTCCACCGCCACGATCACGTCGCTGAGCTTGCCCACGCCGGAGGGCTCAATGAGGATGCGGTCCGGGTGGAACTGCTCCTGCACGTCCTTCAATGCCTTGCCGAAGTCGCCCACCAGGGAGCAGCAGATGCACCCGGAGGACATCTCGGAGATCTGGATGCCGGACTCTTTCAAAAAGCCGCCGTCAATGCTGATCTCGCCGAATTCGTTTTCGATCAGCACCAGCTGCTCACCCTGGAAGGCCTCGGAGAGGAGCTTCTTGATGAGGGTGGTCTTGCCGGCGCCCAGGAATCCGGAGATAATGTCGATTTTCGTCATGAAATCAAGTCCTTTGCCATAAAATTTTTGACCGACATTATCTTACCATTAAAAATAGAAAATGCAACTCCCCCGGGACAAAAAAGCCGGATTCACCCTATTTCCGTCCGCCCGCTTTCAGCCTGATTTGGAAATTCCGGGCCTCTTTCGCTGCGGTGCCGGAGAGGAGCAGGAGGCACAGAAGGTTCGGCAGAGCCATCAGGGCGTTGCAGATGTCCGCCAGGCGGAACACCGTCTCCAGCTGTACCACCGCGCCCCAGAAGGCCGTCAGGGCAAAGACGGTCCGGTACAGGGAGAGCCCGCGGCCGCCGGTGAGATATCCGAAGGCGGTCTCCCCCTGGTAGGCCCAGCCGATGATGGTGGAGAAGGCGAAGAGAGTCACGCAGACGCACACCAACACGGCGCCGGTCCGGCCCAGCACGGTGGAGAAGGCCAGGATAGTCAGCGCCGCGCCGTCGGTGCCCCGGGCCTCCGGCGCGCCCAGGACCCCGGAGGCGCAGATGGCAAGGCCCGTGACGGTGCAGAGGATCAGCGTGTCGAACACGATGCCGGTCATGCTGACGTAGCCCTGGCGGGCGGGGCAGTCGGTCCGGGCAGCGGCGGCAGAGATGGCGGCGGAGCCAAGCCCTGCCTCGTTGGAAAACACGCCTCGGGCCACGCCCCAGCGCAGGGAGGTGAGGAGCGACCCGGCGGCCCCGCCCGCTGCGGCCCGGGGAGAGAGGGCACAGAGGAACAGATCTCCCACGGCCTGGGGCAGGTTCCGCCAGTTGCCGAGGATGACCGCCAGGCCCGCCCCCAGGTACAGCACCGCCATGGCCGGCACCAGCACCGAGGACACCCGGGCGATGCCCCGGATGCCGCCCAATATGATGACCAGAGCCAGGGCCGCCGTCACCGCCCCCACCGCCGCCGGCGGCAGGGAGAAGGCGGTGTCCAGGGCGGCGGAGATGGAATTGGCCTGCGTGAGGCTCCCGATACCGAAGGAGGCCCCTACGGCAAAGAGCGCGAACACCGCGCCCAGTACGGCGCCGGGGCGGCCCAGAGTGTCTGCCATGACGTACATGGGACCGCCATAGGGCTGGCCCTGTCTGTCACGGCGGCGGTACTTCACCGCCAGGGTGCACTCGGTGAATTTGGTGGCCATGCCCAGCAGGGCGGAGACCTCCATCCACACCAGGGCCCCCGGCCCGCCGGCGGTCAGAGCCGTGGCCACGCCCACGATGTTGCCGGTGCCGATGGTGGCGGCCAGGGCGGTCATCAGGGCGGCGAAGGGGGACACGCCCCCCTCGCCGCCCCGGCGCGCCTCCCGGCTGAGGACGCTGCGCAGCGCCCAGCCCAGGTTCCGCCAGGGAAGAAAGCCCAGACGGACCGTCAGAAACGCCCCGGTCCCCAGCAGCAGCGCCAGGGTGCCGGGCCCCCACAGGACCCGCTCTGCCGTCCGGAGCCACGTCTCCAAAGCCGCCATGGACCCGCCTCCTTTTTCCATATGTACCAGCATACGGCGGCCCGACGGGGGTTTATGCCTGAAAAAACGAGGCGGGCGCCCCGTTGGGGAAGCCCGCCGCGGTGAGAGGGGCCGCCGGAGGGTCAACCCTCCATATGGCGGCCCAGAAAAGCGGCGATGGTCTGTGCCAGCTTGTACTCCGTCTCGCCGGTGACGGCGCCGTCGGCCGAGATAAACAGCACCAGGCCCAGCAGGTCCCCCTCCGCCAGAATAGGCGCCGCCACGGCGACGGTGAGCTTGTCGCTGCCGTCGCACACCGGGATGGGCTGTCCCTCTCCGGCAAACTGATAGATCCTGCGGCTCTCCATGATCTGCTCCAGGTCCGCCGTGATCCGCTTGCCCATCAGCTCCCGCTTTCCTCCGCCGGCCACGGCGATCACCGTGTCCCGGTCCGTGACGGCGCAGACGGCGCCTGTGGAGCGGCTCATGGTCTCGCACAGCTCCCCGGCGAAGTCCTCGATGCCGCCCAGCAGGGAATACTTTTTGAAGATCACCTCGCCGTCCCGGCTGGTGTAGATCTCCAGAGGATCACCGTCACTGATAACATTGGCATGGAACACCTTGTCCGGACGCCGTTTTGCGGTCTGGACGATGGTGACAGGTGAGATATGCTCCATGCCTCCCTTAAAATTTACGCTGCCCTCCCCAGCCGGTGCCAGGGCGGCCACGGCCTCCGGCTGCTCCGCCGACAGCGTCCCGGAGCGGAGGATGGCGTCCACATCCGCCTGGAGCTGGATCTCCAGGTGATCCTCATAGACCTTGATCTTTTTGATGATGAGCTCCAGGTCGTTGCGCTCCAGGGTGTCCTTGCGGAGGATATCCCCAAAGACCTCCATGGCGGTGCGGGCCGCCCGGTTCACCTGAATGATGGTGTTGCGCTTGTCCGAGAGCATATCGATCTGGTGCCGGATGCCCTCGATCCTTTTCTGAAGGTCGGCCTCCAGTTCGTCGTAGGTCTCCGACAGAAGCTCCTCCTGCTCCGGGTGCTTCATGAGATCCCGGATGCGCTGGCGCTTGGTGACCTTCAGCTCCTCCTGGAGGTCATCCAGTACCTCCGCCAGGCGGTCGGCACTCTGCTCCGTCTCGTGCACATCCTCCTGCTCCCGGGCCAAATCCTCGTTGAGCCGAGCCAGCATATCCGCCGAGTGGTCCATCACCTGCCGGACATAGCTTTTCAGCAGCTCGTCCAGCTTGTCGGTGCGGATGTGGTGGGAGGTACACCCCGCCCGGCCCCGCCGGTGGTAGGTGCCGCAGGTGTAGGCGCTTTTCAGATCACTGCGGCTCATGGCGAACATGGGGCTGCCGCAGTCCCCGCATACCAGAAAGCCGGAGTACACATTGTCGTACTTTTTCACTCCCCGGTAGTTGGAGGTGGTGCGCTTTTCCCGCAGGGCCCGGGTGGTGGCGAAGGTGCGGTAGTCGATGATGGCCTGGTGGTGGTTTTCAATGACGATCTGCTCGTCCTCATCCCGGAGGATATCCTTGCCGTTGATCTTCTTCCGGGTGTACTTCCCCTGGCGTAGGGTGCCGATGTAGAAGTCGTTGTCCAGGATGCCCTGCACCGTCACAATGGCCCAGTCTCGTTTGACCGCCCGGTTATACTCCTTTCCGGCGGCCTCCTTCCGGTCCCGCTCCGCCATGCGGGGGGTGGGGACGCCCTGGTCGGTGAGGTAGTTGGCGATCTTCTTGTAGCCCCAGCCCTCCTCGTTGTAGAGGCGGAAGATGGTGCGGACGATGTCCGCCTCGGTGGGGACGATCTCAAACTCTTGCCGCTGGTTGATGAGGTAGCCGTAGGGGGCGGCGCAGATCCACTTCCCGTCGGCCTGCCGCCGCTTGATGACATTGCGCACCTTTTTACTGGTGTCGGTGACGGGCATCTCGTTGATGAGGAACTGGAACTGGATCTTCAGCCAATCGTCGTCGTTGGGGAAGTCGATGCCGTCCCCGATGGAGATGATCCGCACCCCGGCGTCCCGCAGGTCCTCCAGTTCCACCAGTCCCCGGCTGTTGCGCCGGGAGAAACGGGAGAAGTCCTTGACGATGAGAATGTCGTACTGGCGGGTCACCAGTTTTTTCCGCATGGCCTGGTAGCCCTCCCGCTGCTCGAAGGTGTAGCCGGAGCGGTCCCGGTCCTCGTAGAAGGTAAGGGTGCTGCCGGGAAATTTCTGCTTTACAAAATCCTCGATGATGGCCTTCTGGTTTTCAATGGAGATGTTTTTCTGATCCAGCTCATCGTCCACCGAGATACGGGTGTATCCGGCAATATCAAAGGTCTCGATCACGGGTTATCACCCCCTTTCAAGTACCGCTCCATAGCCCGGTCAAACTCGGAGATGTAGTCGGCATCCTGTTTCTTTCGGAATTGGGCATAGATGTCGCTGACCTTCTTCACCGCCGCCTCCCGGGAGATATGCCCCTTGCCCTCCAGCACCTTGCGCCGGTTGTTGGTGAGGAAGCGGTCTGTCTCGCGGAGCCAGTCCTCCATGCTCATAAGCTGCTCGTCCTCTGCCATCAGCTCGGCGTAGTCGATGAACATGGTCACCAGACGGTTGAGCCGGGACAGCTCCTTCTCGTTGAGATAGTTTTTTGCCACCAGAGTATCGCTTTTCAGAATTTTTCCGTCCGGTGCGCCCTTCCAGGTGGTCAGGCCCATGGTGGGGCTGTCCAGAGTAGCCCGTTCCGAAATCAGCTCCGCCGCCGTCTTGCCGGTGACGGCAAAGTGCAGCTTGTTCTGTACGAAGGCATAGAAGGCTTTTGTGGTCTCGCTGTTCTTGTCGTAGTCATAGCTGCACTGTTCAAACACATCGGCGATCTTCTGATAGGCTCGGCGCTCGCTGGCCCGGATCTCCCGGATGCGCTCCAGCAGTTCGTCGAAGTAGTCCCGGCCGAAGGGCTTGCCGTTTTTCAGCATGTCGTCGTTGAGGACAAAGCCCTTGGTGATGTACTCTTTCAGTGTCTTGGTCGCCCACTGGCGGAACCGAGTGGCCTTCTTGGAGTTCACCCGGTAGCCCACGGCGATGATGGCGTCCAGGTTGTAGTGCTCCAGGGTACGGCGCACCCGCCGGGAACCCTCCTCCTGAACTGTTTCCATTTTGGAAACGGTTGCGTCTCGGGTGAGTTCCTCCTCCTCATAGATGTTTTGCAAGTGCTTGGAGATGGCGGGAACATTCACATCGAACAGCTCCGCCATTGCCTTTTGCGTCAGCCAGAAGGTCTCGTCCCGAAATACAACACTGACAAACTCCTTCTCGCCGTCATTGTTGTAGAGCAGGATCTCACCCTGCTGCATGGGCGTTTGATCCATAGTATCCCCCTTTCAACAATATGGTTTATTTTCATTCTTCTATTTACAGATAACATTGTATATTGGTTTTTCAAAAATTGCAAGCGGAAAATAAAAAACAGGGGGAGGCAATTTTTCGCTGCCTCCCCCGATCGGTTACATGGTCATCGCCTGCTGCGCCTGCTTTTGCGCCAGCACTTCCTTCTCCGCCTGTCGCCGCCGGTTATAGAGCAGCAGATCCCGGGTCTGCTGGTACAGGTCTGCCTCTCCGGACAGGAAGACCGCCACCAGATAGTTCTGTGCCTTGTACTGCTGGTAGAGCGGCTTCAGCGATTCCCGGAATGCCGCGTCCTCTTTTTCCTCTCTGGTCAACCAGAGCTCTACGATCTTGTTTTGTTCCCTTACTTCCATGCGCAATGGGCTGTCATCTCCTCTCCAGTATTTTCCTCTTTGCGGAGGAAAAATATTCACATGGTCTGCTGCCAAGTCTGTTCTTCTTCGTGATCGTCCTCGGCATGGCCTTGGGCGATTTTCTTTTGCTGCTTCTTACGGAGCGTCTTCCTGTCTGTATGCGGATGTGTGGTGGTAGCGTCCATCACGGGAGCAGACCCCTGGCCGCGCTCCAGAGCGTGTCCAAGCTGGACCACACCACCCACAGCACCAGCCCAGTCAGCGCCAGGGCCGCCAGTCCCAACAGCAGACTGCTCCATGGAATGTCCGGCAGCTGCAGTCTGGGTAGCCTGATGCCAGGCAGAGAAAAACGCTTCTCGTTCCGCTTCCCAGCCTGTCGCAGTATCGCCCGTATCTCCGCCACATCCCGCGCCAGTGCTTCCATCTGCGCCTGGGTGGGGTACGGCTCCCTCTGGCTGGAAGCCTCCCGCAGAAGGGCTGTGTGGGCCGCTGTGTGCCGCTCCAGGTTCTCCAGGGCCTTGCTCTGCTCTGTCGTCAACTGATACAGTGCGCTGATCATCAGCAGTAGATTTTCCCACTCCTCCTGGCTGGGACAGGTCTGAGTTGGTACCGGCTGCGAAGCGTTCCTCCGCTTCAATTCCTCCATGGGCAAGCGCTGCCCGGATTCTGAACTCATGTTCCATGACCTCCTTGGTGTACTTTCCGTCGTGGAGCCGGTCATCCCGGCACTTCATTCCCTTTGGTGTGGTGTAGGTGATATTCTTCCGGCTGTCCGTCCAGCGCACTTCGTAGCCCTCACTTTTCATCAGAGCAATGAACTCCTCCTTGGTAGAGGCATACCGCATGCACTGGTCGATGGTGTTCATCAGTCGGAACTTCCAGCTCTCCCCCTTGGCGGCGGAGCGGTACTCCCGGCTGCTCATGCCCTTGGTCTTTTTCGGTTGTTGCTTCTCCAAAACAGAAAAACCATATTTCATACAAAGCTCATCAGAGAGTGTGCGCAGGTTTTTCAAGGTGCTTGGTCCCTGGCGGAGCATTTTTCCGGTTCCGTAGCATACCGAATTGACAATGAAATGCGTATGAATGTGTTCGGCGTCCGTGTGGGTGGCGATAATCACCTCACTGTCCGGCCACGCCTGCTCCGCAAACTCCTGCGCCACCTGGTGCGCCAACGCTCCGGTGATCTCCTCGTCCGGCGAGAAGGACTGGACATAGTGATAGAACCAAATGGGGCTGTCCTTTCGGTGCATCTGCCGGGTGGCAATGAACTCCTGGGCGGCCAGCTGTGGCGTACAGTTTTGTCCGCTGACCAACTGCCAGCCGTCCTCTTGCTCGGTTTTCTGTTTCTGAGACACATAGCCTGCCACTCCATGAAGCGCTCCAGCGGACTGAATCTTGTATCGAATGAATGTAACCGTAGCCATCAGGTCCGCTCCTGTTCCGCCAGTTCCCGCAGTTTGAGATAGACCTGGCTGAGTGTCTGCCACGCATCGTCCAGATGGACTTCTTTGATCCTGCCCATGTTGCACAGCACCACCAGCTGATTGATGCTGCGTCCGATGCCCTTGAGCTCATGGGTGATTTCTTTCAGCCCATCGATCACCACTACTCTGTGCCGCAGAGCCGCCGCACGCACATATGCGCCCACCGGCATCTGGGCTGTTTCCGCTTTTGCCGCAATGCTGTCATATTGCTCCTGCGTGAGTCGGAGCGTGATCCGCACTTCTTTTTTCTGTTTCATGCCATACCTCCATTTTCTCGTCCCCACCAAACGAGAGCCCAGCGTAGCGGGTCTCGTTTGGAAAGGAGACAGTGTGTAATGAACGAGCTTTCGGCTTTAGCCGGAAGCGAATGATGTGGAACTACTGTCGACGCAGTGGGTCCGGGCTTCTGCCCGGAATCCGCCGGTTTCCGGCGGGGCCAAGTCCGACAAAGTCGGACGAAGGCTCTGCTTGCCCTCCCAAAGGGAGGAATCCGCGTCCCCGGCCCTCTCCGCTCCTCCAGTCGAGTACTTAACGATAGCAGGGTCAACAGGGTCGACTGCTGGGACACCCTGGGTATCGTCACTTTCGGCACGCTGCAGCTCAATGAGCCGCCTTCCGTTGCTGCGGCGCACCACAGCGGAAATGCCGATTTTCCTTAGTGCGTCAAGGTTTTGCAGGATCTGTCTGGACACTTTCTTGGGCGAGATACGCTCCACGTCTACAGGGTCGATTTGTTCAGACAGCTCTGTGGGAGTGCCGATAAATTCGGTTCGGTCACGCATCAGTTCAGAGAGGAGATAAACGATGCGGTCGCCCAGCAGCTCCGGCTGTGTCCGGCTGTCCGACACCAACTGCCACACATTGTCACCGCTGCGTTCCAACTCCAACTCCCGGTATTCGATGTCC
>OLGB01004088.1_pt1 | contig 12866 bp, 10 predicted proteins | sample 1605691 | NCBI WGS metagenome assembly OLGB01 (sample SAMEA3888925, study PRJEB22519) | human gut metagenome | biome: human gut; feature: human-associated habitat; material: faeces | place: Denmark | collected 2010
TATTTAACCGTACCCGTCAGCGTAGGCACCTGGATTTCTCCGCCAAGCGCGGCGACCGTCACCGGAATGTTCATATCAAGATACAAATCATACCCTTTGCGCGTAAACAGCTTATGCGGCCGCACGTTGATTACAACATACAGGTCTCCATTGGGGCCGCCACGGTATCCCGCTTCGCCCTCGCCGCGCAAAGTAAGCGTTTGCCCGTTGTCAATGCCCGCCGGGATATTCACCACAATACGGTTTGATTTGTGAATGCGCCCTTTTCCGCGGCATTCCGCGCAAGGCTCCTTGATGATCTTTCCCGTGCCGCCGCACGCGTCACAAGTGCGCACGGTAGCAAACGAACCAAAAGGAGTGTTTTGCTGTACGCGTACCTGACCGCTGCCGCCGCAGGCAGTACACTTTGCCGGCTGCGTTCCCGGCTTGGCTCCAGTGCCGCCGCAGGTCTTGCAAACCTCTTCACGCGGGATCAGAATCTCCTTGCGCGCTCCGAACGCGGCCTCCTCAAACGTAATGGTGAGGTTATATTTCAAATCGTCGCCCGGTATGGGCCCGTTGCGGTGGGTCGCCCCTCCGAATCCGCCGAATCCGCCGAACACCGAACTGAAAATATCTGAAAAATCGCCAAAACCTGCCCCGCTGTAGCCACCACCTGCGCCACCGGCCGCAGGATCAAACGCAGCATGGCCAAACTGGTCATACTGGGCGCGCTTTGTGCTGTCCGAAAGCACCTCATATGCCTCGTTGATCTCTTTGAATTTGGCTTCAGCTTCCTTATCGCCCGGATGCAGGTCCGGATGATACTGCTTTGCCGCTTTGCGAAAGGCGCTTTTTATCTCGCTGTCGGTTGCGTCCTTGTTGACGCCAAGCACCTCGTAGTAATCTGCCTTTGCCAATTCCCCAACGCTCCTTTCATAGCCTGAGCAGACGCGGCCGGCCCCGCCTTGCCGCATTGCCCGGCTACCCCGCAAGAGCCAAGGCATCGCTGCCCCGGCTCTTAAACAGGGTTTTCTATCCGATTGTGGGCCTGAAAAAGCCCTTTGGTTTATTTTTTGTCGTCGTCCACGACCTCATAGTCAGCATCAACAACAGTGTCATCCCCTTGCTGTGCACCGCCGTTTGCCGCATTCGGATCGAAGCCCGCTCCGCCGTTTGCCGCCGCTTCCTGCTGTGCCTGCTGGTAAATCTTGCCGAACACTTCGTAAGAAACCTCGGTCAGCTTTTCGCTTGCAGCCTTGATCGCAGCAGTATCAGTGCCCTTCAGTGCCTCCTGCACGGCCTTGACTTCAGCTTCCACCTTGGCCTTATCGTCCGCAGAAAGCTTATCGCCAAGCTCCTTCAGTGTCTTTTCGGTGGAGTACACCATGCTGTCCGCATGGTTGCGGGTTTCAACTTCTTCTTTACGCTCCTTATCTTCATTGGCAAATTGCTCCGCATCGCGCACAGCCTTCTTGATTTCATCCTCGCTGAGGTTGGTGGATGCCGTAATCGTTACCTTCTGCTCATTGCCGGTGCCAAGATCTTTTGCGGAAACATGCACGATGCCGTTTGCGTCGATATCGAAGCTAACCTCGATCTGCGGCACGCCGCGCGGTGCGGGTGCGATGCCGGCTAGCTGGAAGCGGCCGAGCGTCTTATTATACTGCGCCATCTCGCGCTCACCCTGAAGAACATGCACTTCCACGCTGGTTTGGCCGTCCGCTGCAGTGGAGAAGATTTGGCTCTTCTTGGTCGGGATGGTCGTGTTGCGGTCGATCAGGCGGGTGAACACACCGCCCACGGTTTCAATGCCGAGGGAAAGCGGGGTCACATCAAGCAGCAGGATATCCTTCACCTCACCGCCGAGCACACCGCCCTGAATCGCCGCACCGATGGCAACACATTCATCCGGGTTAATTCCCTTGAACGGCTCTTTGCCCGTGACCGTCTTTACCATTTCCTGAACAGCGGGAATACGGGTCGAACCGCCCACAAGGATGACCTTGTCGATCTGTGCATTGGAAAGCCCTGCATCCTTCATGGCAATATGCATGCAGTCCTTCGTTTTATCCACCAAATCGTGTGTGAGCTCATTGAACTTCGCACGGGTGATCGTCATGTCAAGGTGCTTCGGGCCGGTCGCGTCCGCCGTAATAAACGGAAGGTTCACGTTGGTCTGCGCCATGCTGGAAAGCTCAATCTTCGCCTTCTCCGCGGCTTCCTTCAGGCGCTGGAGCGCCATGCGGTCAGAAGAAAGATCGATGCCGCTTTCGCTCTTGAACTGTTTGATGATGTAATCCATCACGCGCTGGTCAAAATCATCGCCGCCCAAGCGGTTATTGCCGTGGGTTGCAAGCACTTCAAACACACCGTCGCCAATCTCAAGGATGGAAACATCGAACGTGCCGCCGCCAAGGTCATACACCAGAATCTTCTGGTTGTTTTCCTTATCCATGCCATAGGCAAGCGCAGCCGCCGTCGGTTCGTTGATGATGCGCAGCACTTCAAGGCCCGCAATGCGGCCTGCATCCTTCGTAGCCTGACGCTGGCTGTCGCTGAAATATGCCGGCACGGTAATGACAGCCTGGGAAACCTTTTCACCAAGGTAGGCTTCCGCATCCTGTTTAAGCTTTTGCAGGATCATTGCGGAAATCTCCTGCGGCGTATAATCCTTGCCATCGATGTTTTTCTTGTAGGAAGAACCCATTTCGCGTTTGATGGAGCTGATGGTCCTATCCGGGTTGGTAATAGCCTGACGCTTTGCTGCATTGCCGACAATGCGCTCATTGTCCTTGAATGCGACAACGGAAGGTGTTGTACGCGCGCCCTCTGCGTTGGGGATGACGACGGGTTCGCCGCCCTCCAGCACTGCTACACAGGAATTCGTGGTACCCAAATCAATGCCGATAATCTTTGCCATAGTTTATTTCCTCCAAATCCGTTTAAATTGCGGTTTCTCTTTTATTATTTCGCAACCTTCACCATGCTGTGGCGAATTATGCGATTTTTAACTTTGTAACCCTTTTGGAAAACGTCTATAATCTCGCCGCTTTCCTTATCTTCGTTCTCTTCCTGCATCACGGCGTCGTGAAGCTCGGGATCGAACTGGCCTTCCGCCTGAATTTCTTCAAGCCCGGCCTTATAGAGCGTTTCGTAAAGCTGCTTGGAAACGAGCTTCATTCCGTCCACCCATGCCGTTTTTTCATCCTCCGGCACGGCGGCAAGCGCCCTGTCGAAATTATCCAGCACCGGTAGCAGAGCTTTTATCAAATTGCGCTCGCCCTCATCCAAGCTGTCTGCCGCTATGGAAGCATTCCTGCGGCGATAGTTGTCAAAGTCCGCCTGCAGCCGCTGCAGCAGCGCGGCGTTATCCACCACCGGACCACGGCAGGCGTTGATTAAAATCGTCCCCGGCTTCAGGCGGCGAATCAGCGCCTCATCCGCCAGGTGCAGCGTTTTGTACTGCCCTTCCTTATAGAGCGGGGTATGGAACGTCAAAATGTCCGCGTCCTGCACCAGCTCGTCAAGGGAGCGGAAATCCCCCTCGTCGCCGCGATCGGCGCGCGGCGGATCGCAGAGCAGCGTTTTGATTCCCAGCGCCTCAAGGCGTTTTTGCAGACGCCCGCCCACGTTGCCGACGCCCACGATCCCGACGGTACGGTCGGCCAGCGCAAAACCGTCACGCTCGGCCAGCATGAGCAGCGCGGAAAACACATATTCCACCACCGCGATAGCGTTGCAGCCCGGCGCCGCGGAAAAACCGATTCCCGCCTGCTGTAGCCACGCCTGATCGACATGATCGGTACCCGCCGTCGCGGTGCCAACAAATTTGATCGCTTTGCCAGAAAGTAGCGCTTCGTTAACTTTGGTGACGGATCGCACCATCAGCGCATCGGCGTCATTCAGCGCTTCAACCGGGACAGGGCGACCTGCAACGGCCTTCACTTCCCCCAGGCGGCTAAAAAGCTCGCGCGCATAGGGCATATTTTCATCAACGAGGATTTTCACGGTTCAGTACCTGTCTGAGAGCGAGAGTAAACCGGGGAAGTGTGCCATAATCTGCCCGCCAGGAACATCACCACCCGGCCCTTAGTACAGTAATTTAGTACAGCAATACGCAAAGGATTAATCATGACGCAACCCGTTTCAGGTATGTCCGATCGCCCTCCGGGCTCAGGCGAACCTCCGCTCACCACTCAGCAGCGTACCGCGCTTGAGCGGCTCATTACGCGCCTGGTGGCTTTAACATCCCAGCAAAATGCGGAAGTGTGGGCCTGCGTAAAACACGATCTTAGCCTGAAAAACGACGCGCCGCTGCTGGCAAGCCATTTTGCCGCCGCCGAGAACAGCCTGAACCAGCGCCTAATCCTCGCCCAGCAAAATCATCACCGTCGGCAAATCCTGGCGCAGCTGAGCGAGCTGCTGAATCAGGGCAACAATCGCCAGGCGGTCAGCGATTATATTCGTCAGCATGACGGTCAAACCGCCCTGCATGCCTTGTCCCAGCCGCAGCTGGAGAATGTTCTGCAGCTCCTGCAAAGCGGCCAGCTCTCGATTCCTCAGCCGCAGCAGCGCCCGCCAACGCATCGTCCGCTGCTGCCCGCGGAGCACAACACGCTCAATCAGCAGGTGACCAGACTCGCGGCGGCCACCGGCGAGTCCAGCAAGCTTATCTGGCAATCCATGCTGGAGCTAAGCGGCGTCAAGAGCGGAGAGCTGATCCCGGCGACCCACTTCACTCCCCTCTCGTACTGGCTACATGCCCGGCAAACGCTCAGTTCGCAGGCTGCGCCGACGCTGACCTCGCTGCAGGCCGCATTAAAACAGCCGCTTGAAGCCGCGGAATGGCAAAGAGTGATGGATTTTGCCCAAACCCACTGGCACGCGACGGCGAAAACGCCGCTCAGCGCGGCGCAGCTGCTGACGCTGCTCAACAAAATTTTCGTGCTCAGGGTCGCCAGAGCCCAGGAGACGCTGGCGATCCCGCCGGTTCAGGCGCCTCCCGCCTCACCGTGGCTGGTATTGAAAAAACCGTGGGTTATCGCGCTGGCAGTTATCGTGGTGCTTGCCCTGCTGTGGCTGGTGATTTAAGGAGATATCATCGGCCCGCATGCCGGGCCGAATGAAGCGCTACTTACGCAGCGACACCAGGCTAACCAGGATCCCCAGCACGGCGCATATTGCCGCGGCCAGGAAGACGGAAGAGTAGCCTAACGACGTCGCCAGCAGCCCGGTAAGCGGGCCGGTGACGCCGTAAGAGATATCCTGAAACGCGGCATAGCCGCCAAGCGCCGTTCCTCGTACCTGCGGCGGTACCCGCTTCACGACCTCGACGCCCAGCGCCGGGAAGATAAGCGAGCATCCGCAGCCGGTGAGCGCCGCCCCCGCCAGCGCGATCCAGGCATTGGGCGCCTGCCAGAGCAGCGCCAGGCCTATCGCTTCAATCAGCAGCGAAACGATGGCCACTTTCACCCCGCCGAAGCGGTCCGGCATCCAGCCAAACAGTACGCGCATCAGGACAAACGCCCCGCCAAACGCGGTCAGCGTAAAACCGGCCATCGCCCAGCCGTTGCTGGCGAAATACAAAGAGACAAATGTGCCAATTACCGCGAAGCCGACGCCCTGAAGGCCAAGACCGATACCGGGCCGCCAGATCATTCCCACCACGCTCCACAGCGACGGCCGCTCGCCGCCGTGAGCAGGAATTTTACGCACCGTGCCGTTAATCGCCCAGGCCACTAACGGCAGCACCATGGTGACGCAGGCCAGCGCCGCGACGCCGTAATGGCTGTAGATCAGCAGCCCCAGCGGCGCCCCGGCCGCCAGAGAGCCGTATATCGCCATACCGTTCCACGACATGACTTTACCGGAGCGCATGGGCCCCACCAGCCCCATCCCCCAGCTTAAATTACCGGTGAGCAGCTGGCTTTCACCAAAACCCAGGATCAGACGGCCAAGCACCAGCAGGCCAAACTTCGCCATGACCGGCACCGGCAGCAGCGCGGCGCACAGCCAGGCGCCCCCCGCCAGCGCGCAGGCCAACATCCCCTGCAGGACAGAGCGTTTGGCGCCGTACTGATCGGCAAGGCGGCCGGCATAGCCGCGGGTTAATACGGTCGCCAGAAACTGGATACCGACGGCGACGCCAACCATGGTATTGCCAAATCCCAGTTCCTGATGGACAAACAAAGGGATAACCGGTAGCGGCAGGCCGACGGTCATATAGGTGAGAAAAACGGCGAACGTGATCCGAAACAGCGAACCATTCGCTGAAGGAGTGCGTTTTGTTTCAGTGACTGCGGACATGCTTTACTCCAGTTCGCAGAGTAAGGCGAGGTGAGACCACGCCCTCTCCACCTGATTATCAGGGTTAAGGCGCGTTGGATGACGTTAAACGCTTACGCATTATCTGAGAGAATAATGTTGTGCCAGGAGTTTGCCTTTTCTCCCGGGGGTCTGTCAAGAATACAAAAAAGGGAGCCCGTTGGCTCCCCTTGTAAAGCGTGTTCGTTATGCGCGGTATTTGCGCATGACCAGCGTGGCGTTAGTCCCGCCAAAGCCGAAGCTGTTAGACATCACGGTCGTCAGCGCGCGTTCGGTCGGCTCGGTCACGATATTCAGGCCGGCGGCCTGCTCGTCCATCTCTTCGATGTTGATGCTCGGCGCAATAAAGCCGTGTTCCAGCATCAGCAGGGAGTAGATAGCTTCCTGTACGCCAGCGGCGCCCAGGGAGTGGCCGGTCATCGCTTTGGTCGCGGAGATCGCTGGGCTGTTATCACCGAAGACTTCACGAATCGCCCCCAGCTCCTTCACATCGCCTACCGGAGTAGAAGTACCGTGGGAGTTCAGGTAGTCAATCGGTGTGTCAACGCCGTCCATCGCCATCTTCATGCAGCGAACCGCACCTTCACCGGACGGGGCAACCATGTCTGCGCCATCGGACGTTGCGCCGTAGCCAACGATTTCAGCATAGATGTGCGCGCCGCGCGCCAGAGCATGTTCCAGCTCTTCAACCACAACCATACCGCCGCCGCCCGCGATAACGAAACCATCACGATGGGTGTCATAGGTACGAGACGCTTTTTCTGGCGTTTCGTTGTATTTGGTGGACAGCGCGCCCATCGCGTCGAATTCACACGCCATTTCCCAGCACAGCTCTTCGCCGCCGCCGGCAAACACGATGTCCTGTTTGCCCAGCTGGATTTGTTCAACAGCGTTACCGATGCAGTGGGCGGAAGTCGCACAGGCGGAGCTGATGGAGTAGTTCACGCCGTAGATTTTGAACGGTGTTGCAAGGCAAGCGGATACCGCGGACGCCATCGCTTTGGTCACCACGTAGGGGCCAACCGCTTTCAGACCGCGCGGGCTGCGCATTGCATCAGCGCCGAAAACCTGAGATTTAGAAGAACCGCCAGAACCGGCAATCAGGCCCACGCGCGGGTTTTGCTGATAGACTTCATCTTTCAGGCCAGCATCTTCAATTGCCTGCTGCATGGAAAGATAGGAATAGATAGAGGCATCGTTCATGAAACGAACCACTTTACGGTCGATCAAGCCGGTGGTGTCCAGTTTGACGTTGCCCCATACGTGGCTGCGCATTCCTGAATCTTTAAACTCTTCAGAGAAAGTGATCCCGGAGCGTCCTTCACGCAGAGATGCCAGGACTTCCTGCTGGTTATTACCAATACTGGAAACGATGCCCAGGCCAGTAATCACTGCACGTTTCATTCAATACCTCTGTAAGTCGCACTATATTAAGTTTCGAGTCGCACAATAGCGTACACTTGTACGCCGAACAAGTCCGATCAGCCAATTTGTGTATAAATTTGCGCCCTCAGGCACACATCGTTAAGATCGTTCTACGCCTTGTGATTCGAGTAACTTACGTGAAACAAAACGCCATACAACCCGCCAACCTGGAATTCAACGCTGAGGGTACACCTGTTTCCCGAGATTTTGACGATGTCTACTTTTCCAATGACAACGGTCTGGAAGAGACGCGCTACGTTTTCCTCGACGGAAACCAGCTCAAGGAACGCTTCCCTGAGCATGCACGTCCGTTCTTTGTGGTTGCCGAAAGCGGGTTCGGTACCGGCCTGAATTTCCTCACGCTCTGGCAGGCGTTTGACGTTTTTCACCGCGATAAACCAGAAGCTACCCTGCAAAGATTACATTTCATCAGTTTCGAAAAATTTCCGCTGAAAGCGGAGGACCTGCGCCTTGCTCACCAGCGCTGGCCGGAGCTTGCAACCTGGGCCGAGCAGCTGCAGGCGCAGTGGCCTCTGCCCATCGCGGGCTGCCATCGTCTGCTGCTGGATGAAGGGCGGGTCACGCTGGATTTGTGGTTTGGCGATATTAATGAACTGACCAACGAGCTCGATGATTCGCTTAATCAGCAGGTGGACGCCTGGTTTCTTGATGGCTTTGCCCCGGCAAAAAATCCGGACATGTGGACGGCGGAGCTGTTTGCGGCGATGGCTCGTCTGGCAAGACCCGGCGGTACCCTGGCCACCTTCACCTCCGCCGGCTTTGTGCGCCGCGGCCTGCAGGAGGCCGGTTTCAGCATGCAGAAGCGCAAGGGTTTTGGCCGCAAGCGCGAAATGCTGACCGGCGAAATGCGTGAAACGCCGGAGATCCCCGCGCGCGCGCCGTGGTTTGCCCGCAGCGGTACGGAACAGCGCGATGCCGCGATTATCGGCGGGGGGATCGCCAGCGCCCTGCTCGCGCTGGCGCTGCTGCGCCGCGGATGGCAGGTAACGTTATACTGCGCCGACAGCGCGCCGGCTGAAGGCGCATCCGGAAACCGCCAGGGCGCGCTCTATCCGCTGCTCAGCCAGCACGATGCCGCCCTGGCCCGCTTCTTCCCGGCGGCATTTACTTTCGCCCGCCGCCTGTATGACGCTCTGCCGGTGATGTTCGATCATGACTGGTGCGGCGTGACGCAACTGGGCTGGGATACGAAAAGCGCGCAGAAAATCGCCCAGATGATTGCGCTTAACCTGCCGCCGGAAATCGCCGTCGCCGTGGACGCCCGAACCACTGCGCAACAAACCGGTGTGGAAACCGGCTGCGGGGGCATCGCCTATCCTGCCGGCGGCTGGCTTTGTCCGCAGCAGTTAACCGCTGAACTACTGGCCCTCGCCGCCACTCGCGGATTGCGCGTGCGCTACGATTATCCGGTCACGGAGCTCAGCGCAGACAACAACGGCTGGCAATTAAACCAGCGGCAGTACCACGAGGTCGTGGTGCTGGCCAACGGCCATCAGATGACCCGCTTTAGCCAGACGGAGCATCTTCCCATGTACCCGGTTGCCGGTCAGGTTAGCCATATTCCGACGACGCCAGGGCTATCGAAATTGCGCCAGGTCCTGTGCTACAACGGCTACCTGACGCCGCAAAACCCGCATAATCAGCAACACTGCATTGGCGCAAGCTACCACCGCGGACAGGCAGAGGCCGCGTTTAGCGCCGAGGATCAGCAGCAGAATCGCCAGCGCCTGATTGACTGTTTCCCGCAGGCGGAATGGACGCGGGAGGTAGACTTGAGCGCTAATCAGGCCCGCAGCGGCGTGCGCTGCGCAACCCGCGATCATTTGCCGATGGTCGGCAGCGTGCCTGATTATGAGGCCACCTTACGCGAATATGCCTCGCTGGCTGAACGTCAGGAGCAGGCCGGAGAAGCGCCGGTTTACCGCAACCTGTATATGCTGGGCGCGCTGGGCTCGCGCGGCCTGTGCTCCGCGCCGCTGGCGGCTGAAATTCTGGCGTCGCAAATGAGCAATGAGCCATTACCCATGGATAAAGAAACGCTGGCGGCGCTGAATCCTAACCGGCTGTGGGTAAGAAAACTGCTGAAAGGGAAAGCGGTGAAATAATTGCGGGAAATAGAGCCCGGCTGAGCGAATGCCGGGCTTTGGCGGAGGGCAGAACTATTTCTGCATCGCCTTCTGGTACAAACTGTTCCACATTTCCTGCACCAGAACCTGATCCGGCGGCGACAGTTCGCCCGCGCTGATGGCTTTTTCCAGGCTCCGGGATACCTTGTCATGTACCGCTTGCGCAGTATGCTCGCCCTCTCCTTCCAGCTCGGCCACCGCCAGCGTCAGGTGGCCGCGCAGATAACCGCCGGCAAACAGTTCGTCATCACTGGCGTGGTCGACCATATCATCAATTAACGCCAGAATGCGTGATTCAAACTCCGCGATCATCTTCTTTCCTCATAGTATGTAAAGTGTGGCCTTAGTGCAGGTCTTCCGGCCACGGGAACTGTTCTGCCGTCAAGGGCGGCGTTTGGTAATATTCTTGCAGCGCCTGAATGAAACGCGCGGGACGCTCAGGGATCCCCTGCTCCAGATAGGTCATCACCTGGGCATGCACGCGCCGCTGAAAAGCGATCCGATCGGGCTCAAAATCCCCTTCCAGGTTGTCGCAGCTGACGTTAAATGGGTATCCCGCCGCCACGCAAAACAGCCAGTCAAACGCCTGAGGCTTCACCTCAACGTCTTCAAATTGAGACTGGGTCATCGCGTCGCGACCGTCCGGGCAGTACCAGTAACCGAAATCTACCAGCTCACGTCGCGCCTTCCCGGCAATGCACCAGTGCGATATCTCGTGCAGTCCGCTGGCGTAAAAGCCGTGGGCAAAGACGATACGGTTGTAAGGCACGTCATCATCTGCCGGAAGATAGATCGGTTCGTCATCGCCTTTAATCAGACGGGTATTAAAATCTTCAGCAAAACAGCCGTCGAAAATTTCAATCAGCTGTTCATATTTATGCGTGCTGTTCATTAGTTCATCCCCAGCCACTGGAGGAACTCCTGTCCATGGCTGTCATAAAGCAGTTTTGCACTCATCACCGCCGACACCACGACGATCATCGGTCGAATCAGTGACTGTCCTTTGCTCAGCACCAGCCGCGATCCCGCACGGGCGCCGATAAATTGCCCGGCCAGCATCACAAAGCCGGTAGCCCATATCACCTTGCCGCCAATAATAAACAACAGCAGGCCGCCAACGTTAGACGTCGCGTTAAGCAATTTTGCATGCGCGGTCGATTTCGCCAGATTGAACCCCGCGAGGGTGACGAAAGCCAGCGCGTAAAACGATCCGGCGCCCGGACCAAAGAAACCGTCGTAAAAACCGACGCAGCCGCCAGCCACCAGGGCAAACGGCAGACCGTACAGACGTCGCTGCCGGTCCTCTTCGCCGAGCTTCGGCATCAGCAGAAAATAGAGGCCAATGCCGATAACCAGGATTGGCAGTATCTGCTTGAGAATATCGGACTGGACGTGCTGGACCAGCAGCGCGCCGCCCGTCGAGCCGAGAAAGGTCATCAGAATATTGAGCTTCTGGTCGGCAAGATTCACCACCTCGCGGCGGATGAAATAAAGCGAAGCGGACAGCGACCCGCCGCAGGCCTGCAGCTTGTTGGTGGCCAGCGCCTGCGCAGGGGGAAGACCCGCCGCCATCAGGGCCGGGACGGTCAATAACCCGCCGCCGCCCGCCAGTGAATCGATAAATCCCGCCAGAATGGCCACGAAAAACAGTACGACCAGTACCGTCGGTGACACCATAAAAACGTCGATAAAACTATCCATTAAAGAATATGCTCATCCAGTAGCGCCTGGCAGGAAGGCGGCAGCGGAGGCGGCGTCTTCTTCACAGGAGGGGTTGATCCTGGCTTAGGGGGTTCAAACCAGCTTTGCAATTCCGCACCGCAGCCATCGCCCGCCGGAGGCGGAGCCTGGTCTTCACACTCGAGGCTGTCGGCCGGGCAGCGCAGGCGCACGTGCATATGCGCTCGGTGCTGGAACCATGGGCGAACTTTGCGTAGCCAGTCGCGATCGCTACCGGCATCCAGGCACAGCTGCTGCTTAATCGCCGGGTTGACGAAAATACGCGTAACGTCGCTATCTTGCGCCGCCATCTTAATCAGCTGGCTGATTTGCGGGCTCCACAGCGACGGCACTACGCGTTTGCCGTCGCGGGCCACCAGGTCCAGCGCCTGCGGCTTCAGCAGCTGAGCTGAACTCCAACGCGCCTGCGGCAGCTGAAGAAAAATATCGACATCCAGTCCGGACTGATGGCTGGCGTGGCCGCCGTTAAAGCGCCCGCCGGCCGGCATACCCATGTCGCCAATCAGCACCGTTCCCATGCCTTTATTGTGCGCCTGATTGCTCAGACGCTGAATAAACTGCACGAGGTCCGGATGGCCGAAGTAGCGATTCTGATCGGTACGCATCACCTGATAACCAGTGGCGTTTAACGGCAGCGCCTGCGCGCCAACGATACAGCCATTGGCAAACGCGCCAATGGACTGCGGGCTGCCGCTAACGGGCTGCGTAATTTTCTGCCACGGCGTCGCCGCCAGGCTGGTACCGCTGGCGAGGAGCGCCAGCAGTGCGATAACGGTGTTTTTCATCTATGACCAGCGTGGAATTGATGTCGTCACGTCGCCATTTTGCGCGCGCTGACGCATAAAGTGATCCATTAACACGATCGCCAGCATCGCTTCGGCAATAGGTACCGCACGAATACCGACGCAAGGATCGTGACGCCCTTTGGTGATCATCTCAACTTCTTCGCCAAAGCGATTGATCGTGTGACCCGGGACGGTGATGCTGGAGGTCGGCTTCAGCGCGATATTCGCCACGATCTGCTGACCGCTGCTGATGCCGCCGAGAATGCCGCCCGCGTGGTTGCTCTGGAAGCCCGCTTTGGTAATTTCATCGCGGTTTTCGCTGCCGCGCAGCTTCACCACCTCAAAACCATCGCCAATTTCCACGCCCTTCACCGCATTGATGCTCATCAGCGCGTGCGCGATATCGGCATCCAGACGGTCGAATACCGGCTCGCCCAGTCCCGGCGGTACGCCATCGGCCACC
>OLGB01004104.1_pt1 | contig 12828 bp, 17 predicted proteins | sample 1605691 | NCBI WGS metagenome assembly OLGB01 (sample SAMEA3888925, study PRJEB22519) | human gut metagenome | biome: human gut; feature: human-associated habitat; material: faeces | place: Denmark | collected 2010
AAAAGGCAGCGGACCGGTATCGGAGGATTCATGGCGAACACGGACATGCTGACCAGGAACACCCTCTCGCGGATCCTGGGAGTTGAGAACCGGACGATCCAATACTGGGAGCGCAAAGGACTGAAAAGTGTCCGGAAGAAGCCATACGTGATGTACCGGCAGCAGGACATCATCAGATACATGAAAGAACATCCGGAAGATTGGAATGCGGCCAGAGTAACCGATGACACACTGTTCATGCAGTACCCCTGGTTTAAAGAAAAAAGGAAGAATGACATATCACACAAATACAACTGGACGCAGACCGAAGTAAGCCAGATGAAGATGCTCCGGAAGCAGGGATTCACAATCAGAGAGATCGCAGAGAAGATGAACCGGTCAGAATCAAGTATCAAATACAAACTCTACGGAAGGGAGAAAAGCAATGGCAGAAGTTAAGATCTGGCCGCGAGGCCAAAACGAAACCGGAGGCATCCTGCTGATGCCGATGAAGAAAAACATCCCAAAAGGGCATCCGGAATGGAGCCTGGTAAAATGTCCGATCTGCGGACAGGAATGCTGGAGACCAATGTCAAGACAGGAGCTCCGGCAGAAGAAAATGCAAGCAGCCTGCACAGAGTGCGGACTCAAAATAGAAAGTAGGAGGAACCAACCATGAAACTCACTGAAATGCTCGGTCAGTACGAGGAGCTTCTCGACAAGAAGGATCAGCTGGCCAAAGACACCAAGGACAACAATGCAGCCATCGATAAGCTGAAGGCAGAGATCGCAGAAATGATGATCGACGAAGATATCCCGTCCCAGGGATACGGCGACTACATCTACAGCCTCCAGGATAAGGTCAAATACTCCAAGCGCGGAGAAGCCTACCTGCAGGAACGCGGCCTGGACTTCTTCGAGGTACTCAGAGAACAGGGCCTCGGCGAGCTCATCAAAGAAACCATCAATGCAGGATCCCTGCAGAGTGCGATGAAAGAAATCGCCGAAGAAAACGACGGAGAGCTGCCGCCGGAGCTGGATGAGGTCGTAAGCAGCTACGAGATGACCGACATCGCCAGACGCAAATCAACCAACAAAGCACTCAAAAGAGCGAAAGGAGAATAAACCATGGAACAATTAGAATTTGATTGTCGCCTCGAATCAGAGCGCGAGCTCGAAGAAAACGTAAACATCGCCCTGGAATTTGCCTGCAAGCAGGTCAAGGAAACCAGCAAGTCGAAGGTATCGAACCGCCACGACGGATACGGTATCGCTTCAGAATTCTACGCAGGCATGAAGCTCGACCAGAAGAAGGTAGATGAGAGCATGAAAGACTTCCTGCGCATCCTTCCAACAGAGGATGATGCCAAGGCAGTCGAAGCAGCCAGCAGCCTGAAGAATGCAGCAACCGGCCTGGTACTCCAGGCAACTAAGCTCGCAGCGCAGGCAGACAGAATCATGCACGACTTATACGAAGAAGTCAGCAGCTACACCACACCAGTGGAAGATTATCTGGAGGGACAGTTCGAGGACGCAGAAGCGGATCCGGAAGCTGAAGCAGAGGAAGAACAGGAGGACGCTGAATAATGGCAGGGCTCACAGTTAACGAGGTAACACGCATCGAGGTATCCGATTCAGAAGGCAATGCAATGCGCCAGGGCGACACAATCGTCCTGAGAATCGATACAGAGGACATCCTCTGCGTCTTTGAAGGCATCAAGAGCGGATACTTCATCACCAAGACACGCGACGACGGAATCGAGAACCGGTACCGTGTAAAGAGCATCAAAAAATCCAAAGTGGTAAAAGCAGCATCCCAGGATGCAGAGAATAAGGAGGAATAAGACATGGCAGCAGCAAAGAACGAACTCGCAACAATGGAGAGCTTCAAGATCGTAACCGGCATGGAGGCGATGGATGAAGAACTCAGAGCAGAGCTGGAAGATGAACTCGGAGACCTGGACGATGATGGCGGCATTGACGCCAAGAGAATCAAAATCCCATCTGGCGGAGGAAAAGCCTTCGAGGTTGAGACAGACGATCCAGACGATCCGGAGGTAATGAAAGAAGTTAGTGGCGTGATCATTTTCACGCACCGCATGAATGCCTACTGGTCACAGAAGCTCGGAGAAGCAGGAGATGATGGAGATACAAGTAAGATCCCAGACTGTAACTCCATGGATGGAAAGCAGGGACTCAACAGAATTACTGGAGAAATCAGAACCTGCGACACCTGCCCGTATAACCAGTTCGGAACTGATAGCAAGGGAAAAGGCAAGGCGTGCAAAAATACTCGCCGCCTTTACATCATGATGAATGGGCGTCCGGACATTTATCTCCTGACAGTGCCGCCAACATCGATCAGGGATATCAATAAGGCTTTGAAAAAAATCATGGGGCAGCAGCACATCCCATACAGCCACATGGTCGTGACTTTCAAGCTCACAACATCAGAGAACGGAGACGGTATCAAATTCAGCAAAGTCACCCTGGAAAAGAAGGGAGTGCTCCCGTCGGACGTTTACGCAAAGACCGCAGAGCTCCGCAAGGCAATGAAGCAGAGCTATGAAAGCGTAGCGATCACAACAGACGACTACAAGGAAGCAGCACCAATGGAAGCAACTCCGGAAGTCGGCCCTGACGGATTCATGCAGGCAGGCGCCATCCAGGACGGAGAGCTGCCATTTGACTAAGCCACAGCGCAGGGCGGTCACAACGGCCGCCTTGCAGAATTGGAGGTAAACGATGGCTAAGAACTTAAAGGAATTTATACAGTGCGGAAGGGATCCCGCATACCTGAAGAACGGAGACGTCATCACAGAGGAACTCGCCTGGGAGATCGTCGGCCAGGAAGGATACGCTGACGGATGCCTGGATCAGGAGTTTGAGATCACACAGAGCCGCATCGTGGAAGACATCATCGGAGGCGAGGGCGTCTATGAAACCATCTACAGAGAGAGCCCGGACCACCCATGGCAATATATCGGATTATGCGCAGCAGGAAAAGATAAGAACCTCGCGCCGATCCACGCCAAGACAACCTACGTCTGCAGCAAATACAGAGCAAAAAACGAAGTGGAACTGCAGCAGCACATCAGGGACGCCGTAGAAGCATGCCGGAAGGTGCACGAAAGAGGAAACATACCAATCGCGCCGCATCTTTACTGGCCAAGATTCCTGGATGACAACGATCCCCAGGATCGCGACTACGGAATAGCAGCAGGCCTGGAAGCACTGAAGCGCTGCGATGAGATGATCGTAATCATCAGACAGGAAGGTCCGGAAGAAGAATGGATCAGTCAGGGAATGCAGGCTGAAATCGCTGCTGCGGCAAAGATGGGAATCGAGCCGCAGTTCATATACATAGGCAAAGAAAAGAGGTAACACCATGAACACGGCAGAAGTCGATCTCGACCGTTTGGTCGATTATGAAAGAGAATACAGAAGCGTCGTCAAAAGGGCGCAGGTTACCGGAGATCATATGATAGGACTCTGCCCGTTCCATGACGATTCAAAAAACAGCTTCTCAGTAGATCTGAAGACAGGAAGATGGCACTGCTTCAGCGAGGACATCGGCGGCAACTACGTGGACTTTGTGGCCAAGATGAATGGCATCAGCACGAAGGACGCATACAAGCGAATCATGGAAGACTACCATGTGGAGATGCCAGAAAAAGAAAAACCTGCAGCATCTCGCCGGAGCTATTCAATGGAGCAGTACGCCTTCGAAAAAAGGCTCCCGGTGGAATTCCTCCGGGACACATGCCACATCAGCAATGACAAAGAAAGAAAAGACCAGACCACATACATGAAGATCCCGTACCTGAAGGAAGACGGAACCGAGGCAACCTACAGAAAGAGGTTCGCAGGTAAGGAATTCAGATGGAGATACGGCAGCAGTGGAAAGATATGCCTCTACGGAGAATGGAGGCTCCCGCAGATGCGACAGAGCGGATACGCCTGCCTGGTCGAAGGAGAGTCCGACACGCAGAGCATGTGGTACATGGGAATCAGCACCCTCGGAGTACCGGGAGCCTCCATGTTCAAGCCGAACATGAGCGACCAGCTCCAGGACTTAAAGCTATACATCCACCAGGAACCGGACCAGGGCGGCGAAACGTTCATGCGGAAAGTCATCCAGGGACTCCGGGAAGGTGGATTCATTGGCAAGGTTTACAAATTCAGCTGCAGCACACTGGGCGGAATCAAGGATCCGAGCGACGTCTTCATCAAATTCGGAAAAGAGGAAGGCGCAGCCAAGATCCAGAAGCTCCTGGAGCGGGCAGAAGAAATAGACCTGGCAGAACCAGACGTGATACCGGAATCCATCAAAGGGGCACCGGTCAATCTCCGCCAGCCGGAAGGTTGGATTTATTCAGACAAAGGAATCAGCCACATCGATGAGAAGACATACGGACCGGTCATGGTCTGCAGAACACCGATCATCCTGACGCAGCGACTCCGAAGCCTGGAAACCGGAGAAGAAAAAATAGAGATCGCATTCAAGAGAGACGATGAGTGGCACAGAGCAATCTACCCACGATCAACGATCTTCACAGCCAGAGGCATCACTGTCCTGGCAGACCTTGGATGCACAGTAACAAGCGAAAACGCAAAGCAGGTCGTCCGTTTTTTATCGGCTCTGGAGGCAGAGAACATCGACATCATCACGAAAGCGGATGCAACGTCCAGCTTCGGATGGCAGCCAGGGAAGCGATTTATCCCAGGACACGACAAAGACATCGTTCTGGACATTGATCCATCGCAGAAGGGAATGGCCGCGGCATACTGCCAGACCGGATCCTTTGACAAATGGAAAGACACCATGCAGCCGCACCGAGAACGTGACAAGTTCCGATTCATCCTGGCCGCAGCGTTCGCAGCTCCCCTGCTGCGGATCATCAAGCAAAGAATCTTTTTTGTTTACAACTGGGGATCCAGTAAAGGAGGAAAGACCGCCGGATTAAAAGCAGCACTGTCAGCCTGGGGAGATCCGGAAAGATTGATGGTGAACTTTAACGCCACCCAGGTCGGCCTGGAAAGAACCGCTGCGTTTTACTGCGACCTGCCACTCGGCATCGATGAGAGGCAGCTGGCCGGAAAGAATCAGGAAGGACTGGAGAAGACAATCTACATGATCGCATCCGGTACCGGAAAGATCAGAGGCGCAAAGGGCGGCGGCCTGCAGACGATGAGACAATGGAGAACCGTAGCCATGGCAACCGGCGAGGAACCACTCTCCACAGATACATCACAGACAGGTGTCAGCACCCGTGTGCTGGAAATCTACGGCGGACCATTTGAGACAGAAGAACAGGCCAGCCTCATGCACCAGGAATCAACGCAGAACTTCGGATGGGCGGGCCCGGAATTCATCGAACACGTCCTGAAGGTTTCAGAGAAAAGCATCTGCGATAAATACGATGAGATGCTGCGATACGTGATGAGCATAGCCAAGGGAAAGAGCGGAAGCCATGTGGCCGGAATTAGCGCGGTCGCCCTGGCCGATGCCATGATAGATACCTGGTTCTTTGATAGCCAGGATGCACCGGAGCCCGAAGCGGATCCGAAAAAGGAAGAAGGGAAAGGCGATGAAAAACAGATAACAATCAACCAGGAGTCCTGGGACAGAGCCAAGAGGATGGCAGCGTCCATCCTTCAGGAGCAGATCGCAGCAGCATCCGGAGACGTAAACGAAAACGCTGTGCAGTTCATCACCGACTGGGTAATCTCCAACAAGGCATACTTCGGAGAGAAAGCCATCGGAACGTGCCTCGGCACCATGAGCGAATCTGGGAACGTGGCGTACATTTTCCCATCAACACTGAACCAGGCGCTGACCAAAGCGGGATACAGTCCAAGGAAGACGCTCAAATACATGGCAGACAACGGACTGATCGCCACGGCAAGCGAGGGATCCGACTCGAAGCAGCGATACTCAGTAAAGCGACGATTTGACGGAAGAAGCTGCAGGTTCGTGGAATTCAAGATCGGACAGTTCAGCGAAAAGGATGACGACATCGAATCTGAAGCTGACAAATACGAGCAGGAATCATTCACGGATTCAGACGGATTCATGAGCATACCGGAAGGCATGGAAGAAGAACTGCCATTCAAATAACAGGTGCAAAAATCGCCTTAAAATGTTCCCACTCAAAAAAGTGGGAACGCGAGTGGGAACGCGAGTGGGAACGCAAGAAACCCAGCAACCGCGCGGCTTTTAATAGATATGTTCCCACTGTTCCCACTAATTCCCACTTATTTATTGTTTCGTGGAAAATTTTGCACACGATGCACGAATTTCATGCATCACATGCAAAATTCTATAAAAACATGGTGTGTATTTCAAAAAAGTGGGAACAGTGGGAACACCCAGCGCAACCCGCGTAAAATAAGGGTTTGTCGCGTTCCCACTCACAAAATGCAGAAGTGGGAACAGGAAGGAGTGGGAACGGTGGAATTAGACCTAAAAAAACTGAACCAGGACATCGCAACCCTGCGTAAAAACAGGGAAAACGTGCCACTGGAACTCCTGAAAACCAAATATAAAAAGCCTTATGCAAAATTGAAAGAGGAAATCCGTGCACAATTTGAAATTTACGTGAAACACCTCATCATGCTCGGAATTTTGAAAACCGGTCCAGATTTAACCGGAGCGAAAGCCAAAAGCATGGCCAATCAGATTCAGAAAATCATCGATGAGGAAAAGGCAGCAGGGCACCAGAAGGAAGTTACACGTGCAGTATTTGAAGAATTCAATCTGGCAAAAGCAGAGAACCTGGCCTGCGGATATTACACAGACCGAGTCAAGTATGAAACATACGCGCCATACTGGCTGGAGCACATCCACCAGGAACCGGACGGAAAAGTGACAAGCGACCTGCTGCCAGGAATGACATGGCACCCGGAAGCAGGCGTGTGGGTTTCCTTTTCAGAGCCATCGTTCACTTTGATGATGCCACCCACCCAGGCAGGAATCGATGCACAGCATAAGGAAGACACGGAGAGATTCAAAAAATATTTGAAAGAGGTGAGGCAGGAATGAACTACCAGGGAAACAACCCGGAAGGATATCCGGATCCGACAGCCAACCAGGCAGTAGGAATCGTATCCAGGGAAGAAAAGGAAACTGCGAAAGCAAAGAAGCGGGCAACCAGGGAGTATGACATCAGAGCAGCCATGAAAGCAATCAGAGCGATCGCTGGAGCATACGGACTGACGATCGAGAACAGGATCACATTCAAAGACAAAGAAACGGAGGAAATATTCAGATGACCAACAAGGAAAGATTTATCGAATTATTAAGAAGCACAAAGAGAGAAGGAATCGAGAAGCTCATCGACTTCCTGGAGAAGACAGACTTCTTCACGGCACCGGCGTCAACCAGATTCCACTCCAGCTACAAAGGAGGACTGCTGCAGCATTCGCTCAATGTTTACGACTGCCTGGCTGGCCTCGGAACCACGACCGGAGATGTTCAGGAATTCCAGACTGCAGGCATAAGATTAGACTCCATCCCGCAGGAATCAATCATCATCGTGGCGCTGCTCCATGACCTCTGCAAGGTGAACTTTTACGCCACAGAGATGCGCTGGCGCAAGGATGCCAATAACAAGTGGGAGCAGTACCCGGTATACGCGGTCAACGACAGAAACCCATACGGCCACGGAGAAAAATCAGTCATGATGGCATCAGAGTTTATCCACCTGACCATGGAGGAACGATACGCAATCAGATGGCACATGGGAATGAGCGAAGCCAATATCATCCAGACATACTGCCAGGCCGCAGAGAAATACCCGCTGGTATTGTTCACGCACATGGCAGACCAGATGGCCACAAGCTACCTGGAGACCAACACCGGAAACAAGAAGCCGGAAGACGTCTACCTCGGAACAGAACCGGCAGCGCAGGATCCGGAAGAATTCGCAGAGGCAGAGCCTATCTAACAGGAGGGCAACCATGAACACAGAAAGAGACGACAGAGAGCAGATCGAGGCCATCAGGAAAATGATAGCCGAAAAGGAGGAAAAGAAGCGTGCTAGAGAAATACGAAAAGGACTTCGACGAAAACGAATTCATGCGTTCCTTCATGGAAAGAAAGCAGATAAGCACTAAGAAGCAGGCGCTGGCTGAGCTTCGGAAGCTGATCAAGAAGGAAGGATACTATCAGACGAAAATCAAGGAAGCTCTGAAGAAACGATATCCGGACGCCTTCGTGGCCAAGATCTCCCAGGGAGCATACAGCCAGGCAGGCATCCCGGACGTCATGTTCATAAAGGACGGTCACTACTTCGGATTTGAGGTCAAGCGTCCAGTCGTCGGAATCAGATCCAAACTGCAGGAGCAGACAGCCAGGATGATCCAGGCCGCAGGCGGAACCGCAGCGTTCGTCTGCTATCCAGAGGAAGCAATCAGAGAGGTGGAAGAATATGAAAAGAGCCAAAGATAAATACATGATCAACCGCACCAAATACAAAGACATCAAGCGATACGACCATCAGCAGATGGAGGACTTTCTGACCGACGTCTACAAGAACGGATACGCAGACGGAAAAGAATCCGTGCCCGGAGTAGAGCTTCAGGACGTAGAAAAAGCGCTGCAGGATGTCAAGGGCATCGGGCCGGTCGTGTGGAACAGAATCAAGGAACGCCTGGCCGAGCTTTTCAGAAAGGAGCAGTCATGAAAGCACTAACCATTATACAGCCATGGGCGACACTGATCGCAAGTGGTCACAAAATGAACGAAACGAGATCCTGGAAAACCAACTATCGCGGGGAAGTTTTAATCCACGCAGGGAAGAACCCGAAGGACTATACAAGCGGATGCTACATTGACGATCCGGATGGCCGACATTTCCAGGAAGCTGGAATCACACCGAATAACTTCGAGGAGCTGCCAAGAGGATCAATCATCGGAAAAGCAACCCTCGTAAATTGCATCCACATCAATAAGGAGTTCAGAGATCACCTGAAAAGAAGCAATCCCGCAGAGTATGCGTTCGGAGACTACCGGATAGGAAGATACGCGTGGGTGTTTGAAAATCCGGTGCTATTTGAAAAACCAATACCGGCAAGGGGAAGGCAGGGATTATGGAACTGGGAGGAAGAAGATGAGCAGACAGAGTAGAGAACTGAAGAAACAGCAGGAAAGAGCCAAGAAGTACGGATGCGACGGAAGATGCTACTGGAGCACCGGAATGTGCCCAAGCGTCGAGATCTGCGACGAAACCAGAGTCGGAGAAGCCATCGCAACGGCGATCGGGCTGATCACAGTCTTAGCAATGATAGCCATGGTTCCAATCATCGTGATCGGCGGAGCAATCATGCTGATCTGGTCGATATTTGCAGGATAAGGAGAAAAAGACATGAAAAGAGCAACAGCAAAAATCATAACAATATTACTAATAGCAACAATGGCAACAGCAATCACAGGATGTCCTAATCAGAACGAAACGACCGAATCGTCGGAAGCATTAGCAAACCCAGCGGATCATGAAAGACATGACATATACGCCTCAGACATCAACAAAAACATATTTGAATACGTGGATCCAGAGACTGGCGTGCATTATCTGCTTTTTATTCGCAAAGACGGGTATGGCGGAATGGGAGGCATAACGCCAAGACTGGACAAGAGCGGGCAGGTAATGATTGACAAGGAGGAATAATCATGACAATCGATAAAATTCACGACTACACAGACGCATACACGGAAAGCTACCTGAGAGCGCTGGACAAGACGCACAATCCAGATCTTGCCATCCAGACGGCGATGGGTGTCACTATGGTTTTAAGAATGATCGATGCGCAGAACGAACCGAAGCAGCCAACGCAGCCGCAGATCAATCCAATGGCGGCGCTCTTTGGAGCTATGATGCAACAAGCAGCGAAGAACCAGCAAGAGGAAGGCAATCCAGAAGGCAGCGAGATCGAGAGCGACGACGATGAATAAGTCGGAAAAATACAGTGAAATCATTCTCCTGGGGCAGATGCTCCAGGAGAGAAAGATCGAGCATGAGCAGCACGACCTATACGACGGATATCAGATCACAGTCCCGCTGCCGGAACCAACGAAGGAAATATCCGTTATAGAGCACCAGTGCAGCTACGGAAGCATCATGAACTTATTAGAGATATGGGCCGATGGATCGATTCAAGGATATCTGTCAGCAAAGCAGACGCTAAAAATCATCGAGCGCATAAAAGCCAGGGAATCTCCTCGGTAACAAGCTCGGAAATCAAAGAAAAGGAGAGAAATGCGATGCAGGAAATCAACGAAGAATTGGAGAACGATAGATCAGTATTAGAATGGATGCTCGGCCAGTATGTCCGAGCGAAGCGCCGAAAAAAGCAGCTAGAGGTCCGGCTTCTTGAGATCAATGCCGAGCGTGACTCTCCGATCGGAGGACAGGGATATGATCCACTGCCGAGAAGTGGAGGCAACAACGAAGGCGCAGCCGGAATCCTTATGAAGTTGGCCGACATTGAAGACCGGATCTACGAGCAGAAAGCCAAGGCCGATAAATCCATGGTCAACGTGGCAACGATCCTGAATTTTTTACCGGAGGAATCTATGGAGCGCGAGATCTGCGAGCTCCGCCACATCGATGGCCATGAATGGGGAGAGATCGCAGAGGGAATCCCGATGTCAAAAAGCCAGTGCCACAGAATCCATAAGGCCGCCATGTACGAGCTCCTGGAATTTAACTACGCGAAAGAACTCGTCACGGAGAACCGGGAATCGTATGAATATTACATCGAGAAAAAAGAGGAAGCCAGATACCGCCGCGAAAATCAGGCCAGGAAAAATGCCGGAAAATAAAACCCGGAAAAAATATCCGGGAAATTTTCTCCGGAAAAATCTACGTGAAAAAATCCGGAGAAAAAATCCAGCCTTTGAAGCCCGGAAAATCTGGCCGGAAATTTTAAGGCGAAAACAAAGCCCGGAAAAAGCACAGAAATACATAGCCGAAAAAACCAGGCAAAAATAAAGCACTTTTCAGAGGCCCATATAAGGCCCGAAATACAAGGCCGCAAAATAGGCCCACATAGCAGGGGCTTATAAGAAGCCCATAGACAAGGCCCACGCACAAGCCCAGTCCACAGGGCAGGCATAGCAGGCCCACGCACCAGGGAGCAGGGCAGAGCGCAACCCCACAGCACCAGGCCACAGGGGCACAGGCAGGCCAGGAGGCAGGGCACACAGCAAGGCCAGGCTCACGCACGCACCCAGCAGCCACGCGCGCAGCACACACAGCACAGGGCGGCCAGGGCACCAAGGCAAGCAGCACACCTGCATCAGATGAAAGATGCGACTCCATGCACCACTTGCATGTGATATAGTAGTAGCATCGAGGCAGGCGGATGAGAGAGGCAGGCACGCCAAGGCATAGAGCAAATACTCCGCACACTAAACAAACAGAAGCAGCACCACATCGAAAGAGATCAGCACAAGAGCTGGTCTCTTTTGCTTTGTCAGTAATGCACAAATCGTAGGTACTACTTTTGTTTAATTTTTACAGCGGGGCGAGGAAGGCCCGATGCTTTCCCGGATATGACCTTAATTTTTTTTCGCGTTTCGTTACGCCCAGCCCGGTACATCAAGGAATTTATAACAGATTGGAGGCAGACCGGATGACAACAGAAATGAAAATGGAGACACGAAGCCTGGCCAGCTTGCGCCCGGCGGAATACAACCCAAGAGTCCAGCTGCAGCCAGCCGATCCAGAATATCAGAACATCAAGCGCAGCATTGAGACCTTCGGATACGTGGATCCGATCATCATAAACCAGGACGGAACCATCATCGGAGGCCACCAGCGCTACAACGTTATGAAGGACCTCGGATACACCGAGGCGCAGGTCGTTGTGGTCGATCTGGACAAGAATAATGAGAAGGCGCTCAATATTGCGCTGAACAAAATCACAGGAGAATGGGATGAGATCAAGCTGAAAGACCTACTGCTCGACCTCGATCTCAATGATTACGATCTGACAGCGACCGGTTTCAGTTCCAAAGAGGTCGAAGACCTCGTGATCCGACTCGACAAGGACGTGGAAGCCGAAGATGACGACTTCGATGCCGACGCAGACTATGAATCCATCGAGGAACCGGTCACCCAGCGCGGAGACATCTGGATCCTGGGAGACCACAGGCTCATGTGCGGAGATTCCACCGACCTCGGCGACGTCAACACCCTGATGGGCGGCGAGGAAGCAGACCTCGTGATCACGGATCCGCCGTACAACGTCAACTACAAGGACGGATCCATCAAAAACGACAACATGGACGAGGGATCCTTTGAGGATTTCCTTCAGAATGCATTCCTGGCCATGTTCGAGAACATGAAACCAGGAGCCGCAGCGTACATATTCCACGCAGACAGCGAAGGCCTGGCGTTCAGGCGTGCATTCAGAGATGCCGGATTCAAGCTGGCAGAGTGTCTGATATGGGAAAAGAACTCCTTCGTGCTCGGCCGCCAGGATTACCAATGGCGCCACGAACCAATCCTCTACGGATGGAAAGAAGGCGCTGCGCATTACTTCATCGACGACCGAAGCCAGGACACAATCCTCCTGGAAGATGAACTCGACCTGGAATCAATGAAGAAAGAAGACCTGATCACATACATCAATCAGATCATCGCCCAGTACAAAGACCAGACGACCGTCCTCTTTGAGAAGAAGCCGACAAAGAACGACGTGCATCCAACAATGAAGCCGGTAAACCTGGTCGGAAGACTGATGCGGAACTCCAGCAAGCCAGGATGGAACGTCCTCGATTTATTCGGAGGCAGCGGATCCACACTCATGGCAGCAGAGCAGATCGGCCGCCGGGCGTTTCTG
>OLGB01004106.1_pt1 | contig 12823 bp, 8 predicted proteins | sample 1605691 | NCBI WGS metagenome assembly OLGB01 (sample SAMEA3888925, study PRJEB22519) | human gut metagenome | biome: human gut; feature: human-associated habitat; material: faeces | place: Denmark | collected 2010
TAACTATTTAAAACAGTACAAGTATCCTAGTGAAAGAATAAGCTATATACTATGTTATTCTAGGTTTGCAAATGAAATATTTAAAAATAATGAATTTTTAGATTTCTTTTTTAAGACTAATATAGAAGATCAATATGCTTCATTAGGTGGCTTAGAAGAAAGTACATATGATACTATTTTATATAGAGCACATAATTCTTTAGAAATTACTAAAATAATTCAATTACTAAATTGTTTTAATAAAAATTATACACTAAACTATTTATTAAAATCTTTAGATAATTATAAAGGAAGTATTGAATCATTATATATACTTTATAACAATATAGATTATTCTGAAGTAAAATTAAAAATATTAAATAATTATAATCTTGATTTATCTAGATTTAATAGTCATTATTTCTTTAAAGAAGCTAAAAGCTATTTATCTAATAATAAAGATTTTAATATACCCAATAATTTAATAACAAAAAAATTACTAAAAAGCATTGTTGATAATAATGATATCAAAAAAATTAGATCAATTATAAATAATGCTATGTATGTTACTGATACTACTTATATGGATGAATATGTGTCTTCCTATGAAGATATTATCATAAAAGAATATGATGGTGTTAGAACATTAGATAAAATTAGAGAACAATATGGCTATAAAATACCAAGCCATGATAGTTTAAGAAACGTAGATAATAGAATACTATCTGACTATATAATTGATTACCATTTTAAAGAAAATTATTATAACGTTATGTTGGATTTAAAAGAATTATTAAACTTATACTATGAAGGTAGTATTAGATTAAGTAAAGAAAAAATAGAAGAAAAAAACGAAATAACATTTAATGCGGCTAAAGATATAAATGTATTTAGATTTATATCTTCAATTTGCAAATACCCTAATATAGTTGTAAATTCTTTCAAAAAAATATCTGAAGTAAAAGAATATTTATCAAATCAATGGTCTAATTATTTCCTTAATTATTTGGAAATTAGAAGAAAAGAAAAAGAAAATGAAGAAATTGAAACAAAATTAAATTCACTTTCTAAAAATATAGATAAAATCAATGCCCTGTTAAGTATTTTAGAAAAGAAAATGTTAGGAACAGAATATAAAGAAAGTGAAAAATATTTAGAGATAATTGAAATAAAAAACATTTTACTTAATTCTTTTAAGATTATTCCTTTTTATAAAAATGAAGAAGAAAAGGAAAAATTTATAAAAGAATTTATTGAAAAAATATATCTGTTAATAAAGGATAATAAATTTACATTACATTATTCGGATAACCTTGATGACCAACTTCAATTTTTATCAATGTTTGGATTTGAAGAAGCAGTAATTGATGAAATAAAACCAGGAGTTGAGATAGAATTGAGAAAGCATTTAAATACATTAGAAGATGAAGATGCGAGAACGCAAGTTGCAAAAGAAATGTTATCTGATGATAGGTGTTGGATAAATATTTGACAAATAAATAGAAATATGATAAAGTGATAAAATCATACAATATTTTATAGGAGGCAATATGGAAAGAAAAAGAGTAAAAGCTCTAATTGAGCTATCAGATGATGTAAGTGAGGCAGATGAAATTATTTCAAAAGAGATTAAAACAACAAATGAAAAAATAGCTTTTTTAAGAGGTATGTTTGACTTTTCTATCATTGGCAGATGCCGAGATAATTTATTAGATAGTGAAGACAAAGCTCAAATGGATTATTATTCTATTTTAAGTGCGATAATAAACGCTAAGTGGGAGGCTTAATATGCTTTCGGATGAAAGAAAAAAAGAAATATACAGCAAGGCTCAAGATGTTAATGAAATATCGGAAAAATATCAATTGATACATGCTACTTTTGCAGTTCAAAAAATGGTTAACGAAAAAATAAATCAAACATATGCACAAGAATTTAAAAAATTAAGAAAAGTTTTATTAGAAGATAATCTTACCGATGAAAAGCAAAGACAAATACTCGAGAAGAAAAAGGCGTTAGAAATTGAAAGCCGGAAAAAGAGAATGAATATTTCGATTCAGTATATAGATTCATTAAAAGGAATGAATGCTACAACTACTAAAATTGGAATATATAAAAATTCTTTTATTATTTCATTACCTCAAGAACTTGGAAGCATTAGAAATCAGGATGGAAATTTTGATTATGAAAAAATGAGAAAGTTACGCTGGTTGATGGCTCATGAGTTAGGACATATTCTTCTTCACAGTGATTGTATTGATGAAAATGGATTTTTGGAAAAAAATGGAAATGAAGAAGATGAATGTGACTTTTTTGCAGAGTCTATCATAAAATTAAGACAAGAGAGAAATAAAAAGTTTTACAGTAATAGTAATTTTAGTAAAATATAATTTTGAAATACCTACTGGAATTCTGGTGGGTATTTTTTATGCAGAGAATTTTTCTTTCTTTCATATTAATTATATATTGATTTTTTGTGAAAGGAGTTTTCATTATGCATAAATTTTTCAAGATTTTAATTGGTTCTCTGGCAGTAGGGTTTGCACTGGGAATGGGAGGCGCTGATGCTTATGCTGCGGAGAGCAGTCTGGATACCAGTCCTTATGTAAGATGGTCCAGTACACATGGCTCCTGGACACTGGGAGAAGGAAATACTTGGTATGAGGAAGGAACTGTTGTTAATACTGGGGTAAAAAAGAATGTACCTACATTGAAAGCAGGACAACACTTTTATGCTTCGGATAAAAAGAAAATTATTCCGGTAGGGCAGTGGATTGTTAAATATAAACAGCATAACTGCATTCATGGAAACACAATTCCTTTTTGGAATGGCGAATCATTTTATGTCGCCCCTGCACAGATAATAAATGGGGTGCCAAGAGAAGAAGGACACGGATGTTTCGCAAGAAATTATTCAGGATGGATTCCTGTATGCGCAGACTGCGGAGAAGAAATGTATTCCTTTTTCTATGCCTCCAAAGAAGCAGTATCATCTATTAAATATATTCAGGATGATACTTATTATTTTTCAAAATGCATTAGCTGTGGGCATGCGGAAACAGCAGTCGAACTTCAGCATAAGTGTAAATCCGAAGTATCCAACAATAAGTATGTTGTAGAATATGATAAAAACGGTGGTATGTATGGAATGTTAGAATCCACCTTCATGTATGATAATGTCCAGGAATATGAAGGAATAAAAATTCAACCGGATACTAAACTTCGAAAAAATCAGTTTGAAAAAATAGGCTTTACATTTATCGGATGGAGTTTATATAATTATGCAACTCCTGATGAAGTGATGTTTGCTGATGAAGAAGAAATTTTTAATTATGTAGGAGAAATAGGAAATAATTCTCTTTTAACTGAAGGAACAGAAGCAAAAAATGGTATAAAGATTACTTTATATGCCGTTTGGAAAAAATCAGAAAGTACATTAAATATTGACCCAAATGGCGGAAACTATGAAGGAAATGCAAACATTGTTTCTATCACTCAACCTTATAACGCTTTTTATAAAGCAAATCCAAATAAATTAGTTCCCCCCGCAGGTTATACAGTATCTTTTGATACCCAGGGCGGAGATGCTATTTCTCCAATTGTTAATACGACATCTTTCAAGTATTGGAATAAATCAGCAGATTTTAATGGTTCTTTTGATGATAAAAGCAATATTTACACGTTCCTTGGAAAAGATAAAGCAGTTGATACTCTGACCGCCATGTATGTGCAAGATGAAATTACTTTGCCTATGCCAACAAAAGAAAATTACAGTTTTGGCGGATGGTATAAAGATACAAGATATACAGAATATGTAGGAAGAGCAGGTGATAAATATCAGCCAAGTTCTGATATTACCTTGTATGCTCACTGGGTTTCTTTAGCATTAACTGCTGTAAATAACTATACTGTATTTAATGGAACCGGAGCGGTTGATTTGTCTTGGACGCAGCCGGATAATACAGATAAAGTTTATTCTATATATCAGAAATCTAAAGGAGATTGGGAAAATATCGGAAAAGTTATTTCTGATGAAGATGATACGAAAGTTGAAAATATAGGAAAATATAAATCATCTGCTCAAACTTACAAAATTCCTAAAGATGGAGTGTATTCTATAACCGCTTATGGAGCAAATGGAGCAAATTATGTAAAAGGAAGCACCTCGTTTAATGGCGGCAAAGGCGGACTTGTAACTATGAAAGTTTGGTTAAACAAGGACGAAACCTTAACTTATTATACCGGCGGTAAAAATGGATATCATAATGGAGGACCCAAAGAGTCTGGAGGTTATACTAATGGTGGTGGCTATACTGAAGTTATATTAACCAGCAAAAATAAAGAAAGAAACAATACAATTCTTCTTATTGCAGGCGGCGGAGGTGGCGCATCTCCAGTAGGTAATGGCGGCGATGGAGGTATTGTAGTAGATTCGGTTGATGATGCTCCCGGATTACTTAATTCAAAACGTGGTGAAAAAGGAAAAGTTGGTGGCGGTGGTGGATATTTTGCAGGAAAAGCTGGAGAACTAACTTTTCATGTACATGATAAAACCACTTGTGGATATCATACGCATACAAGTGCCTGCGGTACAATGATGACCTGTGGCAATACATTAGGTGGTACTTTGACAAGCTATTGTGTAGATAAAGGAACAGAAGGTACAGCTTATCATTGGTATGAACGTAAATGTACAAAAGGACACATTACAAAAGTGCAAAGTGATGTAATTGGTATTCCTTGCCAGTTTCAATTAGGATATTCTAAATGTAGCAAACCTGAAGGATATTTGTGCGGAAAGAAGACAACATATGTTGAGTCATCAGTTCCGTCTTACGGCGGCAGTAGTTATATTAATAAAGATTTAGCTTTAACAAGTAGTTATGAAATTGGTGGTAGTCAGACTACAGATGGAAATGGATATGTTTATATTTGCTCAACTAATATGTATTTTACCGCAGTAGAAAAAATGGATGGGGTTAAAGCTACTGATTATGCTGCTCCCAATGCTGTAGATGTAACTCAGGTAAGGCTTTATCCATATGTTACAGAGGTCGCTGGTTCTATAACAAAACATGCTCAGGTAGTATGGGCAGCCCCTCTTGATAATGGAACAAAATATTATCATAAGGTAGAATCCTACAAGCTTACAAATGGTAGTATAAAGAGTAATTTTCTTGTATCCAATGTTACAGAAAATATACTTACATCAGGTGTAGAAAAATATTATTACGCAACGAATGTAGATGCAAATTATAAGATTACAGAAAGTAATAAGGATAAGTATACTACATCCGAATTTGTTTTACTTGATGTTTATAATTCTATATATTATCTCCATATAGCAGCTGCTGATAAAACAGGTAATCTTTCAGACACTATCCATATAAAAATAGAGCCTGAAAAACTTGCCATTAACTGGCCCTTATACACAAATCAGATAACCATCGAAGGTAGCAATACCTACCCGACAGGAGAAGTTAATAAATACTTTGTCAAAGGCGGTCCGGATGCTCATTTCTTCTTAAATTATACCGGATATATGGATGTGGCTGCTACTACAAACTATCAGATTGATACTTCTTTGTACAGTATTTCAGCATTACAGGCAGAGGAACAGCTGGAATTAAAAATTCCTTCCGCAAACCCGTATGATGAAAGTACAAAATTTGAAGGAACGAGTCTGATAAAGACCATTACCGGCGAAGGTATTTTGAATGATGGACTGTATTCATCCGCTACGAAGACGAATTATGCAGCTTCCGTAGAAATGTCCCAGAGATATATAGCTCCCGCTGAACAGAACGGAAAGACCATAACAGTCGTTCCAAGAGTTTTTGCCACAAATACAATTTCAGGAGAGCAGGAAAAGTCAGATATTGAAGAAGATAATGCTCATGCTATTTACCTGATTGTTGATAGCGAAGGTCCGGTTATTGACGGAGCAGATGTATTAAAGGATATATCCATCATTGACCGAAGTGATAAAACAAAGAAACTGATATTAGACCTGAATGCACATGATGCACTGAGTGGCCTTAAAAATATGACAGTCTCCATTGTTAATCTGGACAATTATATGGAAAGAACATACGAAACAACTACTGGAGAATTAACAGTAGACATTACTCAGGAAGACCTGCTCTTTAATGGAGAATTTTCCATTGAGATTTTAGCTACTGACAATGTAGGTAATCAGACATCTTACGAGTATAATCTGCAGGAATATACTTTAAGAAGTGATTTGTACAGAAAAAATGACCTGAAAGAACATGAAAAAGATAATTCCTATATTATTCCTGATGTTCCTACATTTAAGGCAGGAGAAGCTGGATTACTTACCGTAAGTACAACTGGATATGTAGATAAAATTATTGCAACTTATGAAATTCCGGTATATTTTACAGATGTAAATCCGGATAAGACATCAAAAGTATTTACACAGGAATATGTTTATAATGAAACTTCTTATGATAATAACGTGGATTTAAGAACTAATGGTGTTATGAAGCAGGATATTAACTTTATAGTACCGGTAGATGCAAGAAATGGAAAATACAAAGTAACCATAACAGCTTTTAAGGATGGAGTCGAATTACCATTAAAGGCAGTAGAAGAGTTCAATGTATATGGAAGCATTTTGGAAGAAATTAGGACAATAGAAGTAGAAAAGGATAAGTATTAAAAGAAGTATTAAAGAAGCGGCAACGAAAGTTGCCGCTTTTTATATTTTGGGATTTCTGTCTGACATATTAAAAATAGAAGGAAATAGTTTCAGAAGAAATTTAGAACAGCGATATATCGTTGCTTGGATGATAGAAAGGATATACGTATATTATGCTCGCTAAAAAGCAATATACTGTGGAACGTGTTGGCCAGAAGAATTTCTTTGACAACTATCGTGTTCTATATAATGATGATGCATCTGTCCTTGTAGACAATACAGACAATGTGTACCACGAAAACATCTTAGAATTCAAGCTGAACATCAATAATACAGGAAAGGTATTATTTCAGGCGATTAAATATCTATCAAAGATGCGTATGCAGGTCGCAGCAAACTGTTTGTGATTATCCTACGTTGAATGGTTATCTGGAAATATTGCGTACTAATTTGAAGGTTTATTATAAGAGTCATATTACGGACAAAATGTTCCAGTATAAGTTGTTGAAGTAAAATGATGTGGGTTATCTGATAATGGATAGCCCTGTTTGTAAATTACTAAAAGGTTGGTGCTAAAATGTCTACAAAAAAGCAACACTATATTCCTCGTATGTTGTTGAAGCGTTTCACAACATTTCATATTCCTATGAGAAAGCAGTTAATTTATCAATATGATAAAGAAAAGAGTATTGAACTTTTAATTGATGTTTATAAAATATGTAGAAAAAACAATTTATATGAAATTAAAGATGAATCAGGAACGATTTCAGACACAGAAATCAATTTAATTGAAAAGGGATTTTCCCGTTTAGAATTTGTGTGGGATAAAATCATTGATAAAATTGAACAGGGAAAGAACATTAATACGGATGATAGATGTATGTTAGGCATTTTGTTGGTTTTACAGTTAATGCGTATGCCTGAAATCATGAAATTTACATCTGAGTGGCTGTATAATGAATTTGCTGATATTGGAAAAACATTAACTCGGAATGAAGCAGACCGATATATGAAATTAGCATCTTTTGTATGGGGCGATGTTAAACCTGAGACAAATTGGATATTGAACATTTTGCTTGAGAATATTTTAGCCGGTAAAGATGTTGTTATTTATCATTCTGATTCCGATTTTATATTAAATGGCAGTCGTCCCGTTTTGTGTTTGAAATTTTTTGAGACCGATAATATTGGCAATTGGCTTTTACCTATTACAAAGAATTATTGCATAGGATTAGCTGACGAAGGAACTACGCTGTATAAGAACCTGGATAAGAACTTAACACATTTTATTAATATGCATAATTTTCAAAATGAAGGACGCTTCATATATGGAAGTGAATCCATACTAAATCGAATTGAAGAGTGATAATTATGACAAAGAAAGCATATAAGAACCTGAATTGTAAATAGGCAAGATTTAAAAAAAAAGACAGCCACTTTTCCGTTAGTTGGAATGTGACTGTTTCTTGATTTTCCTGGCAAGGACTTAACTTAATGATATTATAATGAAAATTGTCGCTTCTTTATTAGACGTTCTTCGAACACACAGTAACATTATAGACTTTTTGTTTTATTTTTTCAACCTAATTTTAAAATATGATTGCTTTTTTTAAATAAAAGGAATAATATAATAAAAAGAGGGTGTATCTTAATTCATTTGGTCACCCTAAATAGTCATAAAAAAGACAGTCATCACTTTGACGAGGGGCGATTGTCTTTTTTTAATCTTACGCTTGCCTTTACCTGAAGAGCAAATGAAGCTAACTGCACTACGAAGGCAAAAATGGAAATAATTTTCTCAAGCATAAAGCACCTTTCGTAAAAAATCATAATGACCACCTCCTATTGTCGGTAATTGGTAGCCCTCGGATAATCCGGCGAAAGATGGCCGTCCTAAATCAAGATACACACTCTTAACTATATTGTAACGTTTACAAACGGAGTTAGCAATTCTTTTTTATTTTTTTAAAAAAAACAACCATTTTCATGGTTGCTTTTTTTTATTTTTCCAGTTCTCTCGCTTCCTCATAAGTTTCATCATACTCTGATTCATCACATCTTAAAACTTTCCCATTTACCCAGAATTCCCAACAGAAGCAGTAAGGATTCCAGTCAATCTTAATTCCGCTCATCATCCTTTTCCTCCATTTTTCTTCTTTCCCTTAATATGCGATAAAAACTCTTTTTCAAATTTTCATCTTTCATATTAATTGTAGAAACTGAAAGGAGCTTTTTAGATGGGAAATAAAACAAAAACAGATACAAAGGCCAAAAAGATAAAGGTTAAAATTCCTAAGACGGTGCAACAGAGCATTCCATATGAAAGCATCTATCCAAATGGAATTATTGAAGTGAAGCCGGGATATTTTAGTAAGTCCTACTTTTTTGGTGATGTGAATTTCAGAACAGAAGATGAAGAAAAGCAGGAAAGTATGTTTATTGATTACGGGGTTTTACTTAATAAATTCCCTCATAATATTACTTCCCAGATTACTATCTTCAATAGAAGTACTGATATTAACGAAGTTAAAAACGACATTCTGCTTAAGCCGCAGAAAGACAATTTTTATGATTTAAGAGATGAAATGAATGGAATTCTTCTCTCAAAAATGTCAGAAGGTAGAAATAACCTGAAAAAGGAAAGATATCTGACGGTAACAGTCAAAGCAGAAGATATTGAAGCTGCGATGTCGGTATTTAATAACCTTGACATTGAAATCCCTGATGCTATTAAAACCATTAATAAAACGGGAGCAAGACCGCTGACTGTTCAGGAACGATTAAATATCCTGTATGAAGTTTATAACATGAATTCCCCATTACCTTTTGATAAGAAAACAAAAGGTTTTATGGACAGTGGTGAATTTGACTTAAAAAAATTGAACCGTGGTGGCTTAACTTCTAAAGACCTCATTGGATGCGAATGTATCAATGTTGCCAGGGATTATATTAGGCTTGGGGATGTATATGCAAGGTCAATGATTTTGGACAATCTTCCTACGTTCTTAAATACCAATGTCCTGACAGATTTAACGGATGTTCCTTGTAATATGGTTACTTCAGTTATTTACAGAACATGGCCGCAGAAGAAATCCATTAAGCTGATTAAAAATCAGGTAACCAATATCAATGCGGAAGTTATCAAGTCAGAAAAGAACGCTACAAAAGGTGGATATAATCCGGACCTTATTTCCCCCGAATTAAAGCGTTCCAGAGAAGAAGCAGAAGCTCTGCTTTCTGATATTACATCACGAAACCAGAAAGTATTCTTCGTTACTGTAGTAATGACTATTTTTGCAGATACTCTGGAAGACCTTAATCAGAAAACTGCATTGGTACAGTCAAAAGCCACAGACTTCCTGTGTCAGGTTAAAAAGCTTACAGGTCAGCAAATGGCAGGATTTAATTCCAGTTTGCCATTAGGAACCTTGTTTCTTGATATTGACCGTGTTTTAACTACAGAGTCAGCTTCCGTATTTATTCCTTTTTCCATGCAGGAGCTTATGGATTCTCATGGTAACTATTATGGATTAAATGCTTTATCCAAAAACATGGTTTTATATAACAGAGGTGAGTCAAAACTGCCGAATGGCTTAATTCTTGGTCAGTCAGGTTCCGGTAAGTCATTTATCGCAAAACTGGAAATGCTGTCCACATTCCTTGGTTCTAATGATGATATTATTATCGTTGACCCTGAATCGGAGTATTCAGCACTGGCAGGACAATTAGGTGGGCAGGTAATCAAGATTACTAATGGTACCAATACGCATATTAACCCTCTGGATATGGATATCAACTACGCAGATGAAAGTGACCCCATTGCCATGAAGTGTGACTTCCTGACGGCAATCTGTGAAACTATTGTCGGAAAGACCATTGGACTTACTCCTTATGACATCAATATTATTCATAAGGTAGGCCGAAAGATTTATGAACCATATCTGCAGCATATGAATTCCATTAAGGGTTCCGGAGTGACCTGTGATAGAAGTATGGCACCTACATTGATTGATTTCTACGATGAATTAACAAAACAGCCGGAACCGGAAGCAAGACAGTTAGCTATGTCCATGGAATTATATTGCGTAGGTAACTATGACGTATTCGCTCACAGAACCAATATCAATGTTGATTCCAGATTCCTGGTATATGATATCAAAGATATTGGTACCGGAAACAAGGAACTGGGAATGCAGATTTGTCTGAATGATATCTGGAACCGTATCATTGAAAACCGGAAGAACGGTAAAAGAACGTGGATTTATCTGGACGAATTTTATCTGTTGACTAAGACAGAGCGTTCCGCTTCCTTATTGCAGGAGTATTATAAGCGTTCCAGAAAATGGAATGGTGTTATCACCGGCATTACGCAGGACGTAGAAGACCTTTTAATTACTCCGGAAGCAAAAGGTATCTTTACTAACAGTGGTTTCATCCTGATGATGAACCAGTCGCCAATCGGTAGAGGAGAGTTGGCAAATCTGTATCAGATTAGTTCCAGCTTACTTGGATTTATCACAGACAAACCACCCGGAACAGGACTTTTGTATAATGGTTCATCCATTATTCCTTTCGAGAATAAATTCCCGCAGGATACGAAGATTTACAAGGTTCTGTCTACAAAACCCACAGACGATTTAGCATAAAAATTAAGGGCGGTTTTTAGCCGCCCTTTTTCTTAGAAAAGGAGAAAAATATGGACTCTAAAGAAATTTTACAAAAAATTACCGCACTGGATGAAGATGGAACACCTTCTTCTGTAGTTGGAATGGTTTTAGTCGCATTAAATTCCAATGATAAAGATGACATAAGAGAAGTAGCAAACGTAGCCTGCAATCAGGCATATATTGACATTAATATTATTAACGGTCTTGTTATGATTGATTTGGAATTCAAGAGTGACTTTGACGTAGAACTTAAAAAGATGTGGGACACTCTTGAAAAGTTTAAGGAAATGGGAAATGAATATGCGATGAAAGAAGATGCAAAAATCCCCGTATTTTCTCTTACTTTTGTTCCAATGGAGGAAAGAGGCAAGATTTATGCTGTTACTAATAATCCGTTATTCTGGTCACTCACGGCAAAAGAACCCGGAAAAGCAGTATCAACTATCCGTATATTATTTGATGGAAAGGATATGGAATTTTTTGAAGCTCCCGATATGAATATTTCTGATATTGAAACAGAAGTAGCCGTAGAGGTGAATAAAAGAAAGACTATTGAATCCGATTATGACCGCCGAAGACAAATTCGTCAGGAAAAGATGGAAGAACTGGATGCTATGTTGTATGGTGACCGCAGATATTAATTTATAGGAGGATTAGAGTATGAGCTTTATTAAACGCAACAAATTGTTTGTTTCCATTATCGCAGGACTTCTTGTAATTGTGCTTGTCATTGTAGGTTTTAGTTTTGGACATTACTTTTGATAAGCTTTTTAAGGATGTTTTTGATAAAAATTGTAATAGCAATGATAGTATATCACTCCGTAATAAATATAATGAAGATAAGCTTGAAACTGCATTAGCTATTTTAAGAGCAATTCCCGATAATAGATTTAATAAAAAAGGACAAACTTCGTTGTTTTGATTTTTTTTAAAATATATTTTCTATCATATTATAGATGTATCTATTAATTCAGATAAATTTATCTGTAACACAATACAAAAAGGAGATATATCTATGAATGATATTGCAAAACAAGATATTCGGGAATCCATGGAATGGTATCGGGAACAAATCTCTAAAGAAGAAATTAAGCAACATTTTGCTGATAACCGGGAACAGATTTTAGAAAAGAACTATTATTATAAAAAAGCATTAATTAAACAAAACCTTTGTCTGGATATTTTAATTTATGACAAGGATTGGCTTGTTCGACAGGCCATAGCAGAACAAGGCTATGGACTTGATATTCTTGTTAACGATAAAGTAGACGATGTTCGGCAGGCGGTAGCAGAACAAGGCTATGGGCTTGACATTCTTGTTAATGACGAAAGTCCAAACGTCCGTACAACAGTAGCCGAACAGAGCTATGGTCTGGATACATTGGTTAATGACAAAAGCTGGCAAGTTCGTAGAGCAGTAGCCGGACAGGGTTATGGACTTGATATTCTGGTACACGATGAGGATGAATATGTTCGTAGAGCAGTAGCCGGACAGGGTTATGGACTTGATATTCT
>OLGB01004108.1_pt1 | contig 12820 bp, 10 predicted proteins | sample 1605691 | NCBI WGS metagenome assembly OLGB01 (sample SAMEA3888925, study PRJEB22519) | human gut metagenome | biome: human gut; feature: human-associated habitat; material: faeces | place: Denmark | collected 2010
GACGGTAAGGAAGGGTGTGCGCGGGAAACCCAAGAAGGGATACACCGTCGGCTCAGACCAAACAGCGGATACTGCGTATCCGCTGTTTGGGAGCCTTCCTCGAAACAAGCTCGCTTGATCCGCCACCGGCGGCGCTTCGCCTATTTCCCTACGCCATTGAAATCCTTAGTTTTCAGAACTTTTATAAAGTTCTGAAAACTTGCTCATCGGGGTGAAAAGACTTTTCACCCCGATGAAGCGTCCGCCGTTCGGCGGACGCTTTCGGGTGTTCTGTAAACTCAGACGTTGGCAGTCTCCCGCGCCGCGTCTGCTTCAGTTTCCGATTCCGCGGCAAGCTTTGTCGAATCGGCTGCCTCCGCAGGCTCCGTGGTCTCGGTCTGCTCCGTTCCCTTTTCCGGCAGCGCCGCTTTTTCTTTGCGGGCAGGCAGCTTTTCAGAAGCTGCTTTCAAAGCCTTGGCGGCTTTGGACTCCTTCTTAGGCTGCTCGGTCCGCCAGTGGAGGGTAGTCTTATTGAACATCGGCTCGCAGACATACAGCACGGCAGGCATCACGAACAGGCAGATGCAGGCGGAGATCAGAGCACCCCGGGCCAGCATGATGCAGATGGCACCGATGAGGTCGATCGAGGACACAAAAGACACACCCAGGGTGGCGCAGAACATCACCAGCGCGCTGGTGATGATGGAAGCGTCCGCCGAATCCGCTGCGATGCGGATAGCCTCCTTCCGGTTCTTGCCGCTTTGCAGTTCTTCCTGGAACCGAGAGGTCATCAAAATGGCGTAGTCCACCGTAGCGCCCAGTTGCACGCAGCTGATGATGGTAGGTGCGATGAAAGGCGTGGAAGCGCCGGAGAAGTAGGAGAAGCCCTGATTCAGGAAGATCGCCAGCTCAATGGTGGCCACCAGCACCGCCGGAACGGTGATGGACTTGAACGCCCACGCCACGATGATGAAAATACAGGCAATGGACAGGTAGTTTGCCACCACGAAGTCCACGGCGGTGGTGTCGATCAGATCCCGGTACATGGCGCCCTCGCCGGTGATCATGGCGTTTTCATCATACTGCTTCAAAATGGCGGTCATCTCGTCCAGCTGGGCCGACACTGCGTCGGTGGCCGGAGAATAGCTGGAGTTCACCATCATCAGCTGATAGCCCCCCTGCTTGAGCATATCCTTTACCTCATTTGGAATGAAGAAGTCAGGAATGCCGGTACCCAGCATCTTATGGTAGGACACCACGGAGGTAACGCCCTTGACCTCCTCCATGCGGTTTTCGATGTCGCTCATCTCCGCCGGATTCAAATCGTCCCGCAGGACGATGAAGTGAGAGGTAGCCATATCGAAGTCGTTTTTCAGCTTTTCGTTGGAGACGATGGAGGGCAGGTCCCGGGGGAGGGACTCGTCCAGCTTGTAGTAGATTCCGGCGTGGGACTGGGCGTAGTAGGCCGGGATGAACAGGAGCACAAAAATCACCATAATGGCCTTGTTATGCCGCAGGATAAAGCTGTTCACCTTGTCAAAGCTGGGCATCAGGCTTTTGTGCTTGTGCTTGGTGATCTGCTTGTCGAAGATCAGTACCAGGGAGGGCAGCACCAGAATAACAGTGGCCACGCCCAGCACAACGCCCTTGGCCATGACGATGCCGATGTCCCGCCCCAGCGTCAGCCGCATGACGCACAGGGCCAGAAAGCCCGCTACCGTGGTGAGACTGGAGGAGGACAGAGAGCGGAAGGCAGCAACCACCGCCTGCGCCATGGCGTCCCGCTCGTCATCGTAGTTGGGGCGCTCCTCCTCATACCGGTGGTAGAGGAAGATGGAATAGTCCATGGTAACGCCCAGCTGCAAAACCGCGGCGATAGCCTTGGTGATGTAGGAAATCTCCCCCAGGAATATGTTGGTGCCCATATTGTAGATGACGGCCAGGCCGATGCTGGCCAGGAAGATAAAGGGCAGCACCGTGGATTCCAGCGTCACCATCATGGCAACCAGGGCCAGCAGCACCGCCAGACCCACGAAGATGGGCAGCTCGCTGTCCATCAGGTCCCGGGTGTCCTTGATGACCACGGAGAAGCCCGCCAGGAAGCACTTTTCATTACAGGCCCGCCGGACCTGCTCGATGGCCTCCATGGTCTCGTCCGAGGCGCCGGGGTGGCTGTACTGAATGATCATCATGGTAGCGTCTCCGGCGAAGAACATATCCCGGAAGTTGGCGGGGATCATGTCCGTGGGGATCTGGATGCCCATAAGGTTGCTGATCCAGATGGCGTTGGAAACTCCGTCAATGGCCTTGATGTCATTGAGCAGGCTGTTGGTATAGCCTGCGGGCATACTCTCCACCACCAGCATGCTGGTGGCCGCCATTTTAAAGGGCTCCTCCAGCAGCTTTTCGCCATGAGAGGATTCCAGGTCCTCCGGCAGGTAGGACAGAATGTCGTAGTTGATGCGGGTGGAAATATAGCCGATGGCGGCGGGAATCAGCATCAGTACCGCCATCATGGCCACCAGCTTCGGCTTGCGGGTCAACCATTTTGCGATTTTTTCCAGCATGGCCGATCAATCCTTTCCGCCGAACAGGCCGGTAATGGCCGCCCAGAAGTCCTTGAACATCTGCGCGACACGCCCCCAGAAGGTAGTCTGCACCTCCGCAGCGGCCTCAGCCTCCGTTTCATCCTCGTCCGGCATGGTGATCTCCTGAGTGCGGATCAAGATCTGAATGCTCTCAGGAGAGGGGTTGCGGCTGTCGGTGAGAGACACGGCCTCGGCGGTGGCATCCATCAGCAGGAGGTTGTTCACGTCGCCGGTATACTCATCCCAGGTGTCCTCGATGATGTCGCAGATGCTGGACTTGGCGTCCTTGATCTGTCCGGCGGTGCCCATGGTCTTGGCAGTGCTCCGCAGGACGGCCGCCAGACCCTCCAGAGTCTGCTTGGTGCCGTCATCCAACGTAGCGCCGGTGGATTTCATGAGAGCTTCCGTGTCGCTGATGAGGCCCTGCGTATCCCGGATGGTCTTGATGGCACTGGTGCTGAGGCTGCTGACGGTTTTTAGAGTATCCTGCAAAACCGGCTCGTAATCATCCAGGATGTCCTGCAGATCCTCCACATCATCCAAGATATCCCGGAGGTCCGCAGAGGAATGGCGGATGGCGGCAGACAGGTCCTCGGCACTGTTGAGCAGAGAAGACAGGTTTTCGATCCGGCCGCACAGGGCGCTGAGGTCACTGATCACTTGGCTGGTGGGATCCTTCAATCGATTCATCACACCTGCCAGTGTCTTCTGAAGCTTGGCGATCTCCGCCATGGCGTTGTCCAGACCGCCGGAGATCAGATCCACCACCGCACCGCCGACGCTCTCGCTGGGGGGCAGCGGCGCATCCGGTTCCGTTTCAGTTCCCGGGTTTTCAGGGTCAGGCAGGTTTGGGGCGTCTGTGGGATCCTTTTGGGATCCGCCGCCGTTGTTCTCTCCGTTGTTCTCACCGCTGCCGGTATTTTCAGAACCGTTTTCATCTGTGTTGGAGGAATCAGGCGGATTCTGTGCGCCGCTGCTTACTTGGTCACCAGTTTCGCTTCCGGCGTCCGTGCTTTCAGAACCGCTGCCGCCGGGAGTCTTTTCGGACGAACCGTCGGAATGATCGCCGGAAGACGCACTGTCCCCGCCGGAGGTGTCCTTCTCAGAACTGTCCTCGGGATCGTTGTGCAGCAACTCGCCGGAGAGAGCCCCTCCCTGGTCGGGAGTTTCCGCACCGGTGGGAGAATCCTTATCATACTCCACCTTGCCGCTGGCATACACCAGCCACAGATCGTTCATCTGCTTGGCTGTGGCGGCACTCTGTCCCAGAACCTGCTGGCAGAACTGCTGGAAGGTCATCTGAGACTTTGCCTGATAGGCGGTTTCCAGCTTGTCAATCCCTTTTTCCTTTATGGCCGTCTGCAGCATAGAAATTCTGCCCTGAAGTTTGCTGATTTCCGCGCTGACAGCGGTAATCTCAGCCTGAATCCGCGCTTTTTCCGCATCACTTGTTGCTTTCTGAAGCTCCTTCTCCAGTTCTTCCAGGCGCTGTTGATACTGTTCAAGTCCCGCCTTTGCTTTCTCCAGATTTTCTATTACTGCCGCAGCGGCCGCTGCGGTTTTCTCCGCATTTTCGGTCCCCTTCAGTTCCAACAGATCCTGATAGAAGGTCTCGCGATCTTTTTCTACATAGGCGCTATGCGCTTCCTTCACTTGATTGACGGTAGTGGAGCCAACGTTCTGATTTTTGTCGATGGTCTCATCAAGCTTATCAGAGGTGTCCTTTACGGTGCCGCCCAGAGCCTTCTGCAGCGCCTTCAGGCTTTTGCGTAGGCTGCCCAGCGCACTGAACACCTTGCGCACATCGCCGGTGCCGTCTTCCAGATCTCTCAGGGCACTCTCCACATCCTTCAGATCACCCTTCAGGTCGGAGACTGTGTTGGTCATGCTGCGCAGGGTGGACTTGGAATCAGAAATGGTTTTGCTCAGGGTCTCGATCTGCCCCTCCACCGGCTCCAGCACATCCGCCAGATTGGAGAGATCCTCCCGCAGAGCGTCCGTTCCGGAATAGATCACGCCCTTGCCGTCGGAGAAAATGCCCCGGGCCTTATTCAGCTGCTCCAGACCGTTGGCAGAGGCGTTCAGGCTGCCGGTCATGGCCGTCATGGCGTCCAGCAGGGAATCAATGCTGCCGGAGAGCTTGTTATAATTGTCCTCCAGATCGTCCTTCCGCTCAGAGAGCTTGGCGATCTCCTCCAGCTGGCTCAGAGTAGCCGGAACCATCAGGAAGGTCATGCCGCCAAAGGCGAAGTCCTCGCTGCCTACCCGGATCGTATAGTGGCATTCCTCACCGGGCAAACCGAGGAACAGCACCGCCCGCAGGTTGCCGATCAGCTGCACCTGGGCGCCGGGGGCTTCCAGAGACAGGATGTCATCCTGATTGAAGATCGCCATGGCTTCCAGGGTGTAATTGTTTCTGGCATACTCGCTGGCCCGTCCATTGGGCACGATGTCCAGCCGGATCTCCACCACACCGGCCTGTCCCGCCAGATCCTCCGCCTTGGTGGGCACGCCGTTGAGGGTATAGCTCATGGAGATCGTCCAGGGAAGCTGCTGGAAGGGCTTTGTGGTTTTGCCCTCAAAGTAGAAGGTCCCGGGCAGGGCCTTTTCGTCCAGCCGGAAGGTGGTCATGCCGCCGTTCCGGGCAGGCATCGTGCCGTCGGTCAGGTTGATGATCTCATCGTAATCGCCGTAGTCCGTCAAGGTAGCGATGCCGTTGGTGCGGTAGCTCTTCACCACACTGCCGTCGGTGAGATTGCCGTAGTAGTCCGTCATGGCGTAGTAGGCCTCGTCATAGGTGGCGGTCACACCGTCCCCGATGGCGGCCGCCGGGATGGAGCCCAGCACCATCAGGGCGGACAGTGCGCAGCTTCCCACACGCAGAAGCTGTCTTTTCGCGGTTTTCACTGGATTTCGCATCTTACTTTCTTCCTTCTATTTAAATTTTGCAGAATACAGTTCAAAACTGCGCCGGGAAGCGCAGATCCGTCCGCTCCCACGGCATCCCCCGGCCGTTTTCGCCGAAGGGGCCGTAAGCGGCCAGTCCCCGGTAAATCGGCCGGGTCAGCCCGAACCGGCGGATCACCACGCCGGGCCGCATATCCACATGGTTTTCCAGCCAGACCGCCAGCGTCTCATCGCGGATCATGCCTGTGCCGAAGGTGTTCACCGACACGCTGACGGGGTCCGCAAGGCCGATGGCGTAGGCCAGCTGCACCTCGCAGCGGTCCGCCAAGCCTGCCGCCACCACGTTTTTCGCCAGATACCGGGCCAGATAGGCCCCGGTGCGGTCCATTTTTGTGGGGTCCTTTCCTGCCAGAGAACCACCCCCATGGTGGGCTGCGCCGCCATAAGCGTCCGACACGGCTTTCCGCCCGGTGAGGCCGGCGTCCCCGGCGGGGCCGCCGATGACGAACCGGCCCGTGGGGTTGATATAAAGCAGCGGCTCCTCGTCCAGCAGCGCCGGGGGCAGCACCGGCAGGATCACCTCCCGCCGCAGCACCTCCCGCAAGGCATCCGTGCGAACGTTGGGCGTATGCTGGGCGGAAAGGACCACTGTGGTGATCCGGGCGGGCCGTCCGTCCTCATAGGCCACGCTGACCTGAGCTTTGCCGTCCGGCAGCAGCCAGGGCATCCCGCCGGAGCGCCGTATATGATCCAGCCGCTTCACCAGTGCCCCTGCCAAGGTGACCGGCAAGGGCATCAGCTCCGGGGTCTCCCGGCAGGCGTAGCCGGTCATGATCCCCTGATCCCCGGCGCCGGTATCCTCCGCCGAACGGTGGCTGACGCCCTGAGCGATATCCGGTGACTGCGGATGAAAGTGGACCTGAATGTCACAGTGATCCGCGTCCAGCCCCAGTCCGGGGCGGTCATAGCCGATGTCCCGCAGCACCTCCCGGGCCACAACCTCGTAATCCGGTTCCTGCCGGGCGCTGATCTCTCCGAACAAGAGCAGGTGGTTTTCCCACACAGCCGCCTCGCAGGCAGCTCTTGCCTCCGGGTCCTCCGTCAGCAAGGCATCCAGCACCCCATCGGCCACCTGATCACACAGCTTATCCGAGTGACCTCTGGTCACAGCTTCCGATGTCAGAACGTGCCTCATATTGCACCTCTTCTCCCTCAAAGCGCCCAATGCGCCCTTTTTCTCCATACTGAAAGTGTAACATGTTTCCTACGGAGCCACTATGGGCATATCTGCCGCCTGTGCCTAATGGTATGAGAAAATGCCCTGCAAAAGTTCAGGCAAAACTGCCTCCGTGCCTAAAGCCCTAAAGATTTCGTTAAAAACTCGCACTTGAGACTGGTCCGGTTTCCGTGTATAATGGATATGAAAAAGGAAATTTGTTTCAAAAGGAGCGGGCTATGGCACAACAGACAAAAAATGCCATCCGGCGGGCCTTTATCCAACTGCTGAACGAACGCCCTCTGGATAAAATTTCCATCAAAGACATTGCGGAAAAGGGCGCTGTGAACCGCAACACCTTCTATTACTATTATGCGGATATCTACGCACTGGTAGAGGACATTCTCCAGCTGGAAATTCAGGATTTCCAGTCCAAGCTGCGCCGGTATGACAGCTGGCAGGAAGCATTCCGGGACGCTACGGCCTTTGCCTCCCAGAACAAGCGGGCCGTGTATCATCTCTACAATTCGGGCAATCAGGAAACGCTTCGGCGCTACTACCATAAAGTGACATTAGCTGCCATGACCTCCTATATCCGGGATCAGGCCGAGGGTCTCCCGGCGGATGACGAGGATATCCGTGTCCTGTCGGAATTCTATGCCGCCGCGCTGTCCGGGCTGACCGCTCTATGGCTGCAAAACGGCATGAAATATGACACCGATGCCTACATTGACCATCTGGGTCACTTGCTGGACGGCAATATCCGCCGTGCTCTGGAACGGAGCTGCCAGGATTCCGGCCAAGCATAAAAGCATCCACCCGTCATAACGGGTGGATGCTTTTTATGTCTGAAGCCGGTTGCTTTTTCCACTGTCGGCATAAGCGGACGTTCCGTTTGGAGCATCTGCGGTTGTTTATCCCTTCTTCCCGGCGGATCTCTCCGCCTTTTTCCCGTTCCGCAGAAGGCTCTTCTCAGTTTCCTCCTGAATACCCTCCAACGTCATGCGGAGGTTGCTCATGAATAGGATACTCATGAATTTCAGCAAAGCCTCCCGGGTCTCTTTATCAAGATCCTTCAAGGCGCGGACCATAGGCCGCACCGCCTTAAAGCTGTCTGCTTTCAGATCCGTCAGGGTCTGGGCGCCGGAAGCCTCCAGTACCCGAAAGGCACTGTCTACAAATTTTTCCCGCTGTTCCACCGTCAGTCCCTGTACCCAGCCCCGCAATTCCTGATCCGTCAACTGAGCCTGCCGGGTAACACTGTGAAGCCGAACAAAATGATTTCCCAGCACCTCCCAAGAAAATCCATCATGCTGCATAAGGCCCTGCTGGCTGCTGTCCACCACGGTATAGTCCTCCTCGTGCTCCAGCAGCATCCCTACCACGGAGGATTTGGGTACGATGGTGTGGATACGCTCCGCCAGCCGGATATGCCGGGGCAGAGACAGAATATCCTCGTGAAAGCCGGGGCCGTCATTGGACCAGACGGCGGCGATCCGCCGCTGCACCGCCGCAGGGCAGAACACCCCTGCCCACACTGCCAGATTGCCGCCCTTGGAATGGCCGCCCAGCCGCAGCTTGATCCGGGGGTACTGATGGGCCATGGCCTCCGTGTATGTCACTGCCATTTTCTGAGCGGGGACCTCCCGCATACAGCTCAGATAGAAATCCTCTTTCCACCCTGCCAGCGTATCGTCGGTACCCCGGAAGGAGAGGTAGACGGTGCCATCCCCGCACTCTGCCGCCAGAGCCGCGAATTGCTCCGCCTTCACCGTGTCCAGATGGTCCACAAAGCCGTTGAGCTTCATGTCCCGGAACCGGGGCGAGGCTGCCGCCCGGCGCAGCAGCTCCGGAATCTGATTGGGCACCAGAACGCCCATGTCGATGGGCCGACCTTCCGTTTTGGCAAAATACGCCTCCGCCGCCTTCCACAGGGGCACGGCCCTCCCCCCGCCGGGGCCGGGGACGATGCCGCCGAAGTCCACGAAGGACAGCTCCGCCAAGATCAGGTTATCCACTTCATTAAACGGATCCTGTGCCAGCGTCAGATCCCCCCGCCAGTCCAGATAATCCAGAATATTTGCCATAACCGTCCCTCCGTTTCGTTTTGATGAGGGTATTATATCCGCTTGCACTGCGACTTACAAGGCGATATTTGTAAATTTCGTTCTAAGGCCCGCCGTCCCCTCATAGGATGAAGCATCACAACCGAGAGGTGGACGAGATGACAAATCAGACCCGAAATGACGTGCTTTTGGAGGGGATCCCCGTGGGTGCTCCGGAGCCATCCCATGAAAATCACGGCCAGCTTTTTTACCGTCAAATTCTGGAGGTCCCCCGGCTGTCCGGCACGGCGGACCGCCTGCCCCTGCTGGTGCGGCAGATGCAGCTGCCTCTGCTGAAGGAGGGGACATCCCTGCGGGTAGAGGGGCAGCTCCGCTCCTTTAACAACCGGTCCGGTCCCGGACGGCGTCTCGTGCTGACGGTGTACGCCCGGTCCCTTCAGCCGGGGCTGGGAGAGCCGGTCAACCGCATCCTGCTGGCCGGGACATTGTGCAAGCCGCCTATCTACCGGCGGACGCCGCTGGGCCGCAGCATCAGCGATCTGATCTTAGCCGTGCCCCGGAGCTACGGCCGGGCGGATTACCTGCCGGTGATCGCGTGGGGACAGGTGGCGTCACAGGTGTGTACCTTGGAGGCGGGAGCGCCCTTGTCCCTTGAGGGGCGGATCCAGAGCCGGGGGTATCGAAAGGTGACGGAAACCGGCCCGGAGGAGCGGACAGCCTACGAGGTGTCCGTCATGCGGCTGCTGGACCCGGAGGACGAACCATAAAAAACAGACGCCGCTTCATGCAGAAGCGGCGTCTGTTTTTCGCTGTTTTCTCAGTCGTTGGTGTAGTTGTCGAAATAGCCCTGAATGTAGACGATGGGGGTACCCTTGTCGCCGGAGCCGGAGGTCAGGTCGCACAGGGAGCCGATCAGGTCCGTCAGGCGGCGGGGGGTAGTGCCTTCGGAGACCATGTTGCCCACCAGAGAGCTGCCGTCCTTAGCGGCGATGCGGCCCTTGATGGCCTGCCGCAGCTCCTCGCCGTTCAGACCGGCGAAATCGTTGTCCGCCAGGTACTTCAGCTTCAGTTCGTTGGGCGTACCCTCCAGACCGGCGGTGTAGGCGGGGGACACCACGGGGTCTGCCAGCTCCCAGATCTTACCAACGGGGTCCTTGAAGGCACCGTCGCCGTAGACCATAACCTCCACATGCTTGCCGGTGGCGTCATACAGCTTCTTCTGAATGGCCTCCACCATGCTCTGGCAGTCGCGGGGGAACAGCTTCACCGTATCCTCGGTGGCCTTGTTGGTGCCCAGCAGGCCGTAGTTCTCGTTATAGCCGCTGCCGTTGACAGGGGCGGTGAGGATCTCGTCCAGAGAGAACACCTTTTCCGCACCGGCGGCGATCAGGCGGCGCTTGGTGCGCTTGCGGGTGTGGATGTCGCAGTTGATGACATTCTTGGTATAGGGCAGAATGGCCTTGGCGTCATTGGCGAAGATGACCTCCGCCTCCGCGCCGCAGTCCCGGATCAGGTCCATGTAGTAGGCCACATAGTCCACGCCAGTGAAGGGGTGCACGGTGTAGCCGAACAGCTCCCGGTATTTTTCCAGGGTCAGCACGTCCCGGTAGGGGTCCACGCCCTTTTCGTCCATCACATCCGGGTCGATCAGGTGGTTGCCCACTTCGTCGGAGGGATAGCTCAGCATGAGGACGATCTTCTTCGCACCCTTGGCAATGCCCCGCAGGCAGACGGCGAAACGGTTGCGGCTGAGGATGGGGAAAATAACGCCCACCGTTTCACCGCCCAGCTTTTCCTTCACGTCGGCGGCAATATCGTCCACGGAAGCGTAGTTGCCCTGAGCGCGGGCCACGATAGCCTCGGTCATGGCCACTACATCCCGGTCCCGGATGGCAAAGCCATCCTCCGGCTGGGCGGCAGCCTCCAAAACGGACTTGGTGACGATCTCCACCAGATCGTCGCCGCTGCGGATAATAGGCGCCCGGACGCCCCGGGAAACAGTACCGACCATACGGCTCATAAATAACTCCAATCCGCCGCCACATGGCGGCACACATGATTTTAGCTTCAAGCACAGGGCCTTTTGCCCCAGCTTATTCATTTTAGCAGATAGGTTGACCTTTGTAAAATTAAAAAATGCACTTTCAGATATCAATTCTGCTTATATTTTTACCTATCGTATCTGTTGGTTTTATGATTCGCTATCCAAAAACTCGGTTCGGCCGTCGATCCGGTCGCCCTCTACCGTTAATATACCGTAGGTAGGCCGCAGGCCCTTGCCCACAGTTCCCGGATTCAGGAACAGTGTTCTGCCCCGCTTGTCCACCAAAGGCTTGTGGGTATGGCCAAACAGAAAGGCATCTAAATGGTCCTGCTCTGCCTTCAAGCCCGCTGTCAGCAGGGAGGTTTTCACGCCGCAGGTGTGGCCGTGGCAGATCAACACACGGCAGTCCCCTAAAAACAGCAGTTTTTCCGCCGGCTCCTCCGGACGGCAGTCACAATTTCCGGGAACGTGCTCCATGGGAATGTCCGGATACCGTTCCGCCAGCCGTTCCGCATCCCGCCAGCAGTCCCCCAGATGGAGGATCATGTCGGGCTTTTCCCGTTCAACCGCCTCCTCCATATTGGATATATTTCCGTGGGAATCCGAAAGCACCAGAATGTTCATGGCAGTCTCCTCTTGTGTGGCATATTCATAGTCAAAAACAGTATACCCTGTTTTTTTCGCCGGTGCAAGGGCCGTTGCGGAACCCGGTGAAGTATGCTATACTGCTGAGGAAAAAATCAGGACGCCGCAGAGCGGGAAAACGAGGTAATCATGGGACATTTCGATCATCTGAATGTGGCCTTCTTCACAAAAGCCGCTATTTACCCCGGCAGCATCGGCACCTTCCGCTACCGTTTTCAGCGGGAGGGCTGGACGGACGGAAAGGGCACTCTCACTGTCTGGGTCTACGAGAACACCAGCTTCGAGCTGGCCAAGGATGTGGAATCCCAGACCTTCCCGTGGACGGAGGAGGGCGTGGAGCAGGTGAAGGCGTGGCTGGAGGAAAAGTTGGCGGAACGGGGCAGCCAGCCCTATTCCATCCCCTACCCCGCCCCCAAAGCGGAATGATATGTACTGGAATGACCTGAACTCCCGGCTAAAGGCGGAATACGGCTGCAAGGTCTACAAGCTGGCCCTGTCCTCCGGGTGTTCCTGCCCCAACCGGGACGGGATGCTGGACACGCGCGGTTGCATTTTCTGCGACGGCGCAGGTGCGTTCGCGGAGGCCGGAGCCATCCCGGATCAACTGGCCGCCGCCAGACTGCGGGTAGCCGCCAAGGCCGGGACCGATGCGAAATACATCGCCTACTTCCAGTCCTTTACCAACACATACGGGGACGCGGATCGCCTGCGGGCCTTGTATCAGGCGGCCATGGCACCGGAGGATGTGGTGATCTTATCTATCGCCACCCGGCCGGACTGTCTGGGGCCGGATATTCTGGGCCTATTGGAGGATCTGAATCGCGTCAAGCCGGTGTGGGTGGAGCTGGGCTTGCAGACGATCCACCCGGAAAGCGCCCGGTATCTCCGCCGGGGCTATGACCTGCCGGTATTCGACCGGGCGGTGAAGGACCTGAAAGCCATCGGCGTGACGGTTGTTGTCCATCAGATTTTAGGACTTCCCGGCGAAACACCGGAAATGATGGCGGAGACCGCCCGCTATATCGGTCAAAGTGGGGCGGAGGGCGTGAAACTCCATCTGCTCCACGTCCTCCGGAACACGGATCTGGCGGCGGAGTGGCAGGCAGGCCGGGTGCAGACGCTGGAATTGGAGGAATATATTTCCATTCTGGAGCTGTGCCTGCGGAATCTTCCGCCGGAGGCAGTCATTCACCGCCTCACCGGGGACGGCGCGAAGCGGGACCTGCTGGCTCCCTTGTGGAGCGGAGATAAAAAGCGGGTACTGAACGCCATCCATCAGGCGTTTCTGAGAGATGATTTGATTCAGGGCAGCGCTCTCTAAGTCAAAACCTCCGGCTAAGCCGGAGGCTTGAGTAAGCCCTATAAGGGCTTTATG
>OLGB01004116.1_pt1 | contig 12810 bp, 13 predicted proteins | sample 1605691 | NCBI WGS metagenome assembly OLGB01 (sample SAMEA3888925, study PRJEB22519) | human gut metagenome | biome: human gut; feature: human-associated habitat; material: faeces | place: Denmark | collected 2010
CTTCTCGCTACATTTCATACTACGCCAATTATACTATTTCACCATAATGATTTCAAGAGCTTTCACAAAAATTCTACATTTTTTTGTCGCACGTAAGCACAGAAATAGCACTAAGTACAAAGGAAGATGCAGTCTCGGTGCGAAGAATGCGGCGTCCTAATCCCGCAAGCGGTATACCTATTTCAGTGGCGAGTTTCGCTTCCCGCAGTGAAAGCCCGCCCTCTGGTCCGATGAGAAACGCAAATTTATGCGGCACAGGTGAGACTTCGATCAGCTCACGTAGAGGATGAGTACCATCACCCTCGTAACACACAAAAGGGCAGTCGTGATCAGAAAGCATAATTTGCAGTGCCTCGTCATATTTTATCGGCGAAGCTACCTGAGGAATGATCCCGCGTCCGCATTGTTGAGCGGCAGATTGGGCAATACGTTCATAGCGAATCAATCTTGATTTCAGTGAATCACCGTTCAAACGCGCGACACAGCGTTCCGTTACAACCGGAACTATCCGCGTAATACCGAGCTCGGTCGATTTTTGTACGGCGATCTCGAAGCGATCGCCCTTCACCACTGCTTGAAACAGCGTCGTCTCATAGTTATCTTCGGCAGGAGAGACGTGCTGAGACGTAATATTCACATGAATGTCCGAGCCTCCGTTGCAGCCGATATCGGAAATTACGCACTCATACTCGGTGCGTTGCATGTCGCATATCACTATCTTATCTCCAGGCTTAAGCCGCAAAACATTCCTCAGATGATGTGCGTCCGTTCCCTTGATAATGGCAGTGTCGGAGATTTGCTCTTTTGTAAGAAAAACGCGCGGCAGTGACATTGGTACCTTCCCAGGATAGCCGGCTTTTCGCCGGTAATTCATAATTTTTCGTTTTGGTACAAATACAAATCAAAACGGGACGGTGCCCGTTATAGCGGATCGCCGTACCGTTTTAATCAAAGCTTTCCCGCCGTGACCGTGAGGCGCAGGAACGAAACCCTGCTATGCAGGACGGTGCCGGCTCAATGTTTTCGTGCTCCCAGCGTCCGCGACAAGTCAGCGGGAGGTCTGCATTCCCAATCATTGAAGCACTGGCTCCTTTTCGTGTTTGTGGGTTTTTACAAGCACACAACACGCATCCGGCAGGAAAACCCCGTTTTAAATTTTTGCTATTCTTCCACTGAAAACCCGTTTTCGTCGCAGTCAAACTCGCCCATGAACAAATCCTCAAAGGCATCGGCTACGCTGTCAAACTCGTCGTCATCATCGATTGTAACGAATACGGGTTCTTCGTCCTCATCCTGCTCCACACGAAGTATCACATACTCGTTACCTTCGGTGTCTTCGACAGGCAGGAGAGCCACGTAGTTCTTGTCATTGAGTTCGAGAGTTCCAATGAGGTCATAGCGGCTTTCGTTGCCGTCTTCATCCGTAAGGGTATACTCTTCAACGGTGCACTCTTCCTCTTCGTCAAACTGCTCGTTGTCTTTTATATCGTCCATGCGATCACTCATCAGCATTCTCCTTTGCGCTTTCATGGTCGTCAGAGGAGTAGACCTTCGGTTCGTCTGAAGAAACTTCGTCTTCCAGAACTGCCTTCCTTGAGAGATTTATCCTATGTGCGTCGTAATCTATCGCTACGATCTTTACGGTCAGAACGTCACCAATCTTTACAACGTCTTTTACGTTTGCAACGGGTTCGGTAGCCAACTGTGAAATGTGGATCAAGCCATCAACGTCATTGATTATCTCTGCAAACGCACCGTACGTCATTATGCTGACGACTTTTACATCAACGACATCGCCGACGTTGTATTTCGACACGAAGATGTTCCAGGGATTGTTCGCTTCGGTCTTATATCCCAGGGATATACGCTTTTTCTCTTTGTCGATATCCTTGATGTAGACATCGATCTCGTCGCCTACTTTAAGGACGTCCTCCGGCTTTCTCAGTCTGCCCCAGGAGAGCTCCGTGATGTGTACAAGGCCGTCAACACCGCCCAGATCGACAAATGCGCCGAAAGAGGTGAGCGAACGGACTGTACCGTGGATCTTCTGACCGACCTCGGCAGTCTCGTAGAAATTAGCTGCGGCCTGCTTCCTTATGCTGCGCTTTGCGTTGCGTATCGAAGCTACCACACGCTTTTTGTAGGGATTGGTTTCGATAATACGGAACGGTTCCTCCTGTCCGACAAGCACTGACATATCCCCGTCACGTGCGATTCCGGTCTGTGAAGCAGGCACGAACACACGTGTTCCGTTGTAGCCGATGATGACGCCGCCCTTAACTACCTCCTTGACTTTTCCGGTGAGGATCTCGTTTGCCTCATATGCGGCCTCAAGCACCTGCCAATTCTTATCTGCGTCAAAGCGCTTCTTCGAAAGAAGCACGGTGCCTTCCGAGTCGTTGAGTTTTATCACGACCACATCGATCTTGTCCCCGACATGGAATTCGTTCATCAGATCAACTGAAGAGTCAGTGGCTATCTCGTCATACGGCAGTATGCCGGTATGCTTGGTGCCGAGGTCGACATGTATTTCGGCAGGACATACCATTGAAACGGTACCCGTAACCCTTTCCCCAGTATGTACTGTTTTGAACGCTTCATTCAACATGTCAGCGAAACTGACGTCTCCAATAATTTCTGTCATTGCAAAAATTACCTCCTGTGTTATATCCTCAGGCGTCGATGCGCCTGCAGTGATCGAAATTCTTTTGCCCTTCAGTGCTTTGAGCTCACAAAGCGGTATTCCGGTGAGCCCGGCTGCGTTTTCAAGACGATAAACAGTATCGCAGTTTCTTTGTGCGATCTCATAAAGCTCTGTCGTGTTGGCACTTTGCAAACCGCCTATGACAAATACTGCATCGCTTTCTGCGGCGAGCCGTTCCGTTTCACGCTGCCTTTCCTGCGTTACCCTGCATACTGTGTCATATATTTCGGCATCCGGTCTGATGGATCTCAACAGTTTGGTGCAGTCTATCCAGTCATCGAGCGAGTGCGTTGTCTGCGATACCGCGATGATGTGTCCGTTCGGCAGGACTGCCGCGGCGAGCTCATCTACGCTACCGCACACGGTGTAGCCGCCGTTGCAGAAGCTGGCAGTGGCAACGACCTCGGGATGTGAGGCAGAGCCGATTATCAGGCAGTGTGTCCCGTCGTTTGTGCGTGACGAGACGATATCATGTATTTTTCTTACATACGGGCACGTGGCGTCCACGTATCGCAGACCGAGACGTTCTAATTTTTCAAACGTCTCTCGCTGCTCGCCGTGAGCTCGGATGAAAACGAGAGCCTTTTCAGGATCAAGTCCGTATATGTCGTCGGGTGTAATTATTTGCGCGCCTCTCGCGATGAGCCTGTCGGAAAAGTCCTTGTTGTGTATCAGCTCCCCGAGCATAAAGAGCCTGTCATTGCCGTTGAGCGCGTCATCCACCAAAGAAACCGCGCGCTTTACACCAAAGCAGAAGCCTGCGTTATCCGCGACAGTAATCATGGTATCCAAATGTTTACGATAACTCCGTTCGTGTGAGTCGGCAATAAAACTGTCACGACTCGCGGTCGTCCCCGTCGTATCGCCGCTGGGCATCCTTCAATTGTTCGATGACCTTTGAGAAAGCATAGCGGGCGATCCCATCGCGGTCGCCGTTGGTCACGCTCACATACTCTTCCTTCGTGATGGCATCGCCTATGATTATATACACCCGCTTCATGAATCTGATGCGGTGACCGCGCGTATATATCGAAACCGGAACAATATCCGCACCGGTCATAGCGGCTATCAGTCCTATGCCGCCTTTTGCGTCGCTGACATCCGGAATAACGCCTTTTACGCGCTTTCCCTGCGGAAAAAGCAATAAACTGTCGCCTCTGCGAAGTACGTTTACACAGGTTCGTATGGCTGCGACATCGCCGGTGCCTCTGTCAACAGGGAACACATGTGCCATTGAGTAAAACCACTTACCGATGCGTGTCCGGAACAGCTCTTTTTTTGCCATTATATATTGGTCATTTTTAAGCGCAAGGACGAGTAAAACCGGATCACGCATGGATATGTGATTACATACTATCAGAGATCCGTTTTTTATGCTGCTGTCGCCGATGACTTTTACACGGCAGAGCGGGTAATAAAATATTTTTACAAGCAGCCTTATAAATCTATACACTCAGGCACCGCCCTTGAACGTACTATTTCCAGCGCGCGTTCGAAAGTCTGGTCACGGGTAAAACCCGTATTGTCAAGTATCACCGCATCTGCTGCTGGCACCGCAGGCGCTATGGCTCTGTTCTTGTCGCCGTAGTCTCGCTGCTTCATCTTTTCCAAGACTTCATCGAGCGTCTCGGTGCTACCCGCAGCTGAAAGCTCGGCATATCTCCGCTCTGCGCGGTCAGAATCCGACGCGGTCAAAAAGATTTTGACCTGTGCGTCGGGTATTATCACGGCGCCTATGTCACGCCCGTCCATTACGACGCTGGCGGAGTTTGCGATCCTCTTTTGCAAGTCGAGCAGAAAAGCACGAACCGCGGGCATAGCCGAGAGGGAAGACGCATACGCCGCCACTTCACTGGTGCGTATCAGCGAAGTGACATCCTCGCCGTTGAGCAGCGGTGTGCTCACGCTGTCATGAAGCTCTAACGTTACCGACAGATCCGCCAGCATATCTTCGACCGCTTTCACATCGTCTTTTGAAATTCCCTGACGAATGGCGTGAAGCCCGACAGCACGATACAGAGCGCCCGTGTCAACGTAAAGAAAACCGAAATGAGACGCCAGACGCTTTGCAAGCGTACTTTTACCTGAACCGGATGGTCCGTCTATCGCTATCGCCATATGTTTTCTCATGCAGACTCGAGGTTTCCTTCCTGTGGCCACCATATGTGGCTTTCATACGTGGCTGATTATACACTAACATTCCGTCGAATTCAAGTATTATAGAAAATTTATTATTGAAATTTTTATGAAATCGGTATATACTGTGCGCATGTAAAATAAAATCCTGCGGGGTGACGGATATGACGGACGATGTAAACAAGACGGATGTGGGATTTTCATGCAGGCAGGCTGTTCCAAATGATTGGGAGTTTGTACAGTATTTGTTGCTTGAAATATGTAAACTCCACGCTTCTTTTCGTCCCGATATTTTCAGAGACGGCGGCCTCAAATACGATGCAGAAAGTTTTGCAGCTCTGACGGCATGTCCGGATACACCTGTTTTCATCTGCGAAAATTCACACGGTGACAGGGTGGGATACATTTTCTTATGTCTGCGCACCGTGGATGAGGATATTTTGCACCGTGCTGCCAAAGTGTTATACATTGACGATCTTTGCGTATCAGAACCGTTTCGACGCAGCGGTGCGGGGAGTTTTATGGTCTCGTTTGCCGAAGGATATGCCGCAAGATCCGGGTGCGATCGTGTCGAACTGAATTGTTGGTGCGCTAATAATCGTGCGATGCGTTTTTATGAAGTTGTCGGATATAAGCCGCAGCGTACGATCATGGAAAAGAAACTGAATGGAGAAGTATGATCTTGAGATTCAAAAAGGTATTTGTACTGGCGGCTTGTTTTCTGGCGATAATATCGTCGCTTACTTCCTGTGATATTGACAGACCGACGGAATCTGAGGAGAGCGGAGACTTGTCCGCGCAAACCGCAATGACGAAAGAGTACACACGTTTGAATTACGACTACATGAAAGCGGTATGGCTCACGCAGTATGATATGCAGCCGGTATACACTTCCGGCGGAAAACAACGCGATAAAGAAGAATTTATTGAACTTGCGTCTGCTGTCCTTGACAGAGTAGGGGCGGATGGTTTCAATACCGTCATAATACAGGTCAGACCGTTCGGAGATTCGTTTTATCCCAGTACGGTTTATCCCGCGTCTTCGGTTGTGACAGGAAGCTACGGGATTGCGATGGAATACGATCCGTTTGATATCCTGGTGCAGCTGGCGCACGAGCGCTCTCTGTCCGTTCACGCATGGATAAATCCTTTCAGGCTTATGAGAACGGAAGAACTGGAGAAAATCTCACCGGATTACGCTTTGAGGCGCTGGTATGACGGTCAGGAGCGTGGCAGCGTGATAGTTGAGATAGACGGCAGATGGTACTTGAATCCGGCGTGCGAAGAGGCACGGCAGCTTATAGCCGACGGGGTCACGGAACTTGCGGAAAATTATGATATAGACGGTCTTCACATGGATGACTATTTTTATCCCACGACCGACGAGGGATTCGATGCCGACGAATATGCCTCGTATAAGGACGGTGACGGGGAGCTTGAGCTGGCGGACTGGAGACGTTCCAATGTTGATGAAACAGTTTCAATGATCTATTCGGCAGTGAAAGCGGTCAGTGACGATATTTCAGTCGGAGTGAGCCCGGCGGGGAATATCGACAATACATATTCACAGCTTTATGCCGACGTTTACCGTTGGTGTGCCGTTGAGGGATATCTTGATTACATATGCCCTCAGATATACTTCGGACTTGAACATGAGACACATGACTTTGTGAGTGTATACCGGCGTTGGAGCGTTGTAGCTTCATCCGGTAAGGCTAAGCTTGCGGTGGGAATGACGTTGGGCAAGGCGGTCAGCGGTTATGATGGGTATGCCGGCAGCGGCTGTTACGAGTGGGCTCAGCACGATGACATCATACGCCGCTGCCTTGAGTTTCTTTCACAACAGCGTGATTGTACGGGGGTTGCGTTTTTCTGCTACCAGTACATGTATGACCCGACAACGGGTGAAGATGTCGCCGCGACACGCGCGGAACGTGACAACGCGCTGCCGGTACTTGAATCGCTGGGTTGAACGTTACGGCAGAAACGGCTGTAATTGTACGCCGAGCCGTGCCGCTCTTACGGTTTCGTTCAGTCTTTCGAAATCACATACAAGAGAAGTCGGTTTTTTATTAGGGGCGTCCTGTGCCAGCGGAACGAAATAAAAGCATTTTCTGTCATATAGTCTTGCAAGTGACGGGAAAGAACCCGACAATGCATCGTTTGTCGCAAGCGCCAGCACGACAAACCCTCTGCACCTCACGTGGGCTTTGACAGCCATCGTGACACAACTGTCTGTTATGCCGTGGGCTATCTTTGACAGAGGGTTGCCTGTGCACGGGCACACGATCAGCGCATCGAGTTTGTTTTCGCCGCTTATCGTCTCCGCCTCTGCTATGCCGGTAAACGCGCGTCTGCCGCATATTTCTTCGGCTTTTCTCCTGAATTCGGCAGCAGTTCCGAATCGCGTGTCGATGCTTGCCGTGGATTCCGAGAGAATGGGCAGCAGCTCATCCAGCTCAAGCGCGTCACGCATTGCATTCAGTGCCCGTTCGTGGTTACAGAAAGAGCCGCATACTGCAAAACCTGTCATAACACGCCCTCCGTTTCAAGCTTGCGCAATATTGCCTGGGCTATAAGTTTTCCGGAGTACCGCGGCGCTACCGTGGACGGAAGTGACAACGCCCATACGACACGGCGTTCGAGCTCATTGGCATACTCAAAATCAATACCTCCCGGTCTTGACGCCAGGTCTATTATCAGGGCGTCGGGACCGGTTTTTTGAAGCACTTTTCTGTCTATGACTCTTGCCGGCACGGTGTTTATCAGGATGTCACAGTTTTCGACCGATTCGGCAAGCGCTGAGATGCAGCAGGATTTGTATCCAACTGCGTGGCAGCGCGCTTCGTCGGTTTTGCTTCGTACGGCTACGGTGACTTTTGCTCCGGCTGCCGAAAAAAGCTTAGCCACGGCACCGCCGACACGACCGAATCCCACGACCGTGACATCGGAAAAAGCGATCGTGTCTGACGTTTCACGTATCGCTATCATGAGCGCCCCTTCGGCGGTGGGAACGGCATTCATTATTTTGAGACTTTCGTCATCAAAATAATTGAATACCTTCCGGTCGGTTTCTTTTTCCTGCCTTTCGGTAATTCCGGCCGCTATGAGCAGCTTTGAGTCGTTTTCCGAGCAGCGGCTTATCAATTCCGTCGTACAGCCCGGCGGCAATACTATTACATTTCCCTGGGCGATCGCGTCCTCGACGCACCGGCAGCGCGTGGCTTCGCCCGAATAGTTTTCAAATCCGTGATAACACACTTCATACCCGCGTGAAACAAGTTCATCGCAGGCATACATCATTCGTTTGTCACCACCGACAAACGCAAAAAGCAGACAGCTCATATCGCTGCACCTCACAGATATCATTACACTATATAGTATGCTGACGATACCTGTTTGCGCCCGGATGAAGACAAAAAAGAAATGCACCGAAGTGCATTCAAACTTGATTTATGAGGACAGATCAATGACAGACGCTTCAGAATACGGCATCATGGAGAGTATCGCCTATCGGTGCGTTGATGACGAATTCGGCATATCTGTCATACGGAGTAGGGGTTTTGTTGATTATTATAAAGTGGCTGCCGGAAAATGCATCTACGAGCGAGCAGGCCGGATACACCGTGAGCGAGGTGCCGCCTACTATCAGCACATCGGCATACCTGATGTATCTTTCGGCGCTTTCAAATACGGCGCCGTTGAGCGGCTCGCCATACATGACTACATCCGGTCTTACCAAATGCCCGCACGAGGTGCACTTCGGATAAGGCCTCGCATTCAGTATGAAATCAGTCGGGAAGCTTTTTCCGCAGCCGATGCAGTAGTTGCGCGAAGAAGAACCGTGTAATTCAAGCACATTGACGCTGCCGGCCTTTTGATGCAGTGCATCAATGTTCTGCGTAATGACCGCCTTCAGCTTACCGCGCTTTTCCAGTTCCGCCAGAGCCGTGTGTGCACGGTTGGGCTCGGCTGTGGGATGGAGCATATGCGAAACATAATAGCGGAAAAACTCCGCCGGATGAGTCATCATATACCTTGCTGTTAGTATGGTTTCGGGGCTTACTGCTGCATCGTTATGCGAGGTGTACAGTCCGCCTGAACCGCGGAAATCTGGTATCCCGCTTTCGGTTGATACGCCTGCGCCGCCGAAAAATACGATATTATCGGATCCGTTTATGATTTGTGAAAGCTCAGTCACCGCGTCCATCTGAAAATCCTCACAGCTTGTGCTGACATTTTAAAATGAATATGTCATTCTTTCGTATCAAAATCCGCAGATATCTCACGAAGTTTGAACCGGTTGACGCCCTCGTCCGTTTCCATCCTTCTTACACCTCCCAGTTCCTCATCAAAAAGTCCTGTAAGGTGTGTGACAAAGACAAACTGTATGTTGAGCTTGGCGAGAAGCGCAAGTACGGCTCCGATGGCTTTTGTAGCTTCGTCATATGATGTAGTCTGAAACGTCTCGTTGAAAAAAACAAGTCCGTGCGGCCGCAGTTTATTGACGATATCCGCTATCAATTGGACCTCGCCTTCAAATCTGCCCGCCACGTCACCTTCACGAAGTTCTTCCTCAGCAGAGGAAAAATGCGCACATATCATGCTGCGTATACTGATCTGAGCATTTTCCGCACATACCGGCAGACCGGATTGAGCGAAGATCTGTGCGAGCGCGACCGAGCGGAGAAAGACGGTTTTTCCTGTATTGTTTCGCCCTCTTATCAGCATGCCGCTGTCGTGTGATTCGAAACGCACATCATTTGCCGTGACAACCCTATCAGGGTCACAGCACAATATCAGATCGCGCAGTTCCTTGGCTCTGAACGTGTCGGAGGATTCATCAAGTATTTCGGGGAACGTGTATGTCACGCCGTTTTGCTCAAGCATTTCGACATATAAAACGGCGGCATCGTAAAACATAAACTCGCGGGAGAGCCCGTAAAAAAGCTCATACACCCCGTCGGCAATATCGGACAATGCGTCGTGCGTCCTTCTTAAAGCTTCGTTCAACACATACAAGGCGTCATCGCTTTCGGTGTCTCCGAGTTTGGTCTCGTTGGTGTCCTGCTTTTTTGAAAAAAACTTCTTGAGCAGACCGTCTTTTTTTAGTGAATTGCAGTCGGTAATATCCGTAAGTTCACAGCCAGTCGCACGAAGCGCCTCATCCATCGTGACAGAAACGGTAAAACGGTAATCATCCGGCGAACGGTATTGGAAAAGCGACGCTATTTCCGCTACTTCGTCAAGGGCTTTGTTACGGGTCATTTCACGGCAGTACCCGCGTATGTTGCAAAGTCCCATTGAGTGTATGTCGGCGTTTTCAAGCAGTTCTCCGAAGGATTTCAGATATGCAACGATGGTCTTTGTGAATGTCGCAGTGACTTGCATCTGTGAGTAGGTGTAATCCAGCAGCGCGCGATATCCACCTCCGGCATCGGATGGATACACGTTTCTGCGCAGCTCCTCCCAGTCTCCGATGATCTTGTCGTAGCGATTGAATATCAGCTTCATATTGTCAAGAAGCTTGCCGTTCGAAATAAAATCTTTCAGTATATCCTGTCGGTATGTTATATCGTCGAGGGTTTGGGCGGGCGAAGCAAGAACGTCAGTAAAGTATGCCGCGCGCTTGGGGTGGGGGCAAAACGAAGATACGGCCTTATCGAGTGAAAGGTCATATAACAATTTTTCGTCGAGGCGTATCGGCTCCGCCGTGTTGGGGCCACGATACAGTAAGGAGAATTTCATCACAGTTCCACACCGAACCTTTCTGCAAGCTGACCGCGGGTGAGTCCATAACGGATCAGGATGTCATTTGCGAAAGAGCGAGGAGAAGTCTTTCGCCTTACGATACGGTAGGTGCGTTTGTTATTGTCATTCTCGTCGACCGCCACGGAGAGCAACGGTATGTCCGTCAACTCCATGGCATGTTGATGCGTGATATAGATACCGAACCTTTTTTGTTCATAAAGTTTTCTGGCAAGCGATTCGGTACGTTCTTCGGCGGTTTCCTTTGCGGTTGTAGAATAGGTCTCGTTCAACAGTATCACGGAATCTTCGTCAGAAGATTCCAAAATGGCATCTATCCTTCGCTCTTCATCCAGAAATCTTCCGGTATCGTCAAACCGTTCGTCCTGAGGAAAATGAGTAAATACGCATGAAAAAGGGAAGATGTCTGCGCTGCGGGCAAAAACCGGACATCCGGTAAGAAACAGCACGAGCGTAACGCCGACCGCTCTCATATATGTCGTCTTGCCGCCGCCGTTTGCTCCGGTGAGGAAGAAAAACGGCTCCCGGCTCGTCATATCGATGTCATTGGGAACAATATCCCGTTGATTTTTCAGGATTAGAGTAACGTCGTATACGCTGTCGCATATCATGTGCTTTTGATTTGAAATTGTCGGGTAGACACACGGTATCCCATAGTCGGCTGCGCGCATACGAAGGCGGCATACCTCAAGGTAAAAGGCGAGCTGTTCTCTGTAAGACAGTATGGACGGATCATAAAAATAAGAGAACTTCTCCGAAAAATCCGAATATTTTTTGAATACCTCCGGGTAAAGCGAGGCAACGGCGTCACAGACGCGTACCGCCATCCTGCGCGCGGGGGCACGGCGTCGATCCGGTAAGGTTATACCGAGTTGCCCGGCGCATGCCGCGAGCCTGTCCGTATATGCCGTATCGGTGACCGGAAGCAGTGACAGTTCCTCACCTGTTACACGAAAACTGACGGACGGGATGTCCGGCAATGATTCAACTGCTGCACGGAGCTCACAAAATGATTCCGAATCTGTCAGATCCTTAAAATACGACGAAAAACGCGAAAGCAACGGTGAGGTAAAACCGGTATCAGCGGATTTTTCGGCAAATCTGCATATCGAGGCGCAAAGTGATGCAAATGCCACTGCCTTTTCAGAATCGGCTTCTGCTGCCGAAAAAAGTTCGGAATGTATAGCCGTAGCACAAGACAATTCGTAAAGAGACGACATCACGTCGAAAGCGGAGGTCGCCTCAAGCTCACGAAATACTTCGCGGCGTTCGCTGATGTCTGCTGCTGTACAGACAGTGCGCATCGGTAACAATGCTTCCGCTGAGAGCAGATGGGAGATCTTCAGATCTTCAAAAATATTTTGGGGAAAGGTTTTTATGCCGTTGCGTTGGCTTATGTTTACAATACTCGGAAAACTCATGGCAACTTCCTCATGAAATGTTTACCTATTATAACATATCCGAGCGTTACGCACAAGTCATTTTTTAGTTTTATATGTTATCGGTGTTGGCGAAGAAGTCATCTATGACATACCAAAAGTCGTCGCTGGTCACCAGACCGTCGGCAAATTGTTTGAGCGCGTTCACTGCTGCTTCCTTGATGTGGGTCAGCTGAGGTGCTTCAAGGATGGTAGTGTTGCCATCTTCGTCGGTCTCCATAACGGAAATGGAATACATCATTATGTTGGTTTGCGGGTCAGGCTCACCCTTCAACGTGTAATTAAGTGTCAAGCTTTTTGAACCTGTTGTAAGAATTCTGTCGATAGTGAGCCGTTCCATAGTTGATATAACCTCCAAATTGAATTTTGACAGTTTAACAGAAGTATAGCAAAGCTGTCATCTCATTGGCATATATTTAACACAAATTTTTCATACTGTCAACGACGAATTATGACATAAAATGGAATATTGGTGCAGCAATAACCTGAACACATACGGTTAAACCGGTAGTATAATGGTTATTGGATAGCTGACAGCCGTAAAAATAGACAAAAAACCATGGGTTACCCGGCGCTTATTTCTAACTGAAATACAAAAGTATCTATTGACAAAGTACGGGTCGTGTGGTATTATACATGAGAATTGAATAAGCGCCGTTAGCTCAGCTGGATAGAGTGTTTGGCTACGAACCAAAAGGTCAGGGGTTCGAATCCCTTCGAGCGCACCATTATAGATCGGGATGTGGCTCAACTTGGTAGAGC
>OLGB01004117.1_pt1 | contig 12809 bp, 12 predicted proteins | sample 1605691 | NCBI WGS metagenome assembly OLGB01 (sample SAMEA3888925, study PRJEB22519) | human gut metagenome | biome: human gut; feature: human-associated habitat; material: faeces | place: Denmark | collected 2010
ATTCTACAACAGGAGGTCTCTTTTTTCTATTGTCCGCTATCTGGGGTACTGTCCAACCTGCCGCGTGGTGCGTACCTTCTTTATCTGCAGAAAATGGCGGACGAGCATAATATCCAGAACAGCTGCGTTCCATATGCGGGGCGGAAAAGACGCCGCTGCTGAAGCGTTAGAAAACGATCTGATTAAGCCAGCAGTAAACTCTATATATTTGCACAGTAAAGCAAAAGAGAATCTGTCTGCTGCGAAACTACTGTTCGAAAAAGGACTTTATTCAGACTGCGCGAATCGATGTTATTACGCAGTAATGAACGGTCTTAAGAGTGTGCTGGAAAAGCGCGGTGAACTGGGTGCGTGGAAGGCTACTGCACTAAAAGGGAGCGAGACACACAGCGCTCTCGAGAGCAGGGTAAATACGTTAGCAGCTGCCGGTGTACTCGATGCAAGCGATGTAACTGCTTTTAGCCATGTCCGGTTACAACGTATGAAGTGTGATTATGAGCTTGTTACCGCCAACGCAACTGATATTCAGCAGTGCGTAAATCATGCGCAAGCTTTTTTAATGAAAGTCGATTCGCTTCTTTGACTTTCGTTTTCCTATGTGGGCAAGTGTGTGATTATGTGTTCTTGTGTGTAACCGTATCTGTCGTGGGGTAGAATGAAAATAGCGTTTTTGAGGTTCTGATCGGAAAATGGGCAGAAAACCTCGTTGCCAGGAGAGAAAAATGCCCCATCCCTGAAATAGTAAAAGACCCAGAAGCCCTGTGGTTACAAGGTTTCTAAGCCTTTTAAGTATAAAAAAATTCATCACCCAGTTTGTATCAAAAACTAGGTGATGATGTGTTCCGGGTAGACTAACGCATATTTTGACACGAATTCTGAAAAATACTGTAATTTCAATGGTTTTCGTGTATAATATAAGTGTCGGTTCTTCATATGTCAATTAGACTATTCTTATTCTACATGCACCTATCTGAGCAAAAGGTACACCAGCCCAAAGAGGAGTGAGATCGTGAAGCAGACTTCCTTTTCCACTGTATGTGATGCTTGCGCTATTGAAATGGATCGGCTGACTATTGCCAGAGACTATGGTGCCCTAATCTCTTATGTTCTTCAGCAGGAAGAACAATACTCTGACATTAACGATCTTGAATACGCACCGATGTTCTTCTATATCGGTACAGGAAACAGCACTCTGGCGCACCATTATCAGTATTCGGCTTCAGCTGACGAACAGGAGCTTTCTGTTGTTTTTCGTAAGAAGGCGCTGTTCTACTTCAGAAAGGCAATCTCACTTTTAGAGAACAGCGACGACAACCATGCAATTCTACTTCCCTTGTATACCAACTACGCCAATGATCTGCACGCGTGCGGCAGAGTAATTGAGGCGCTGCGTATCTATCGCAAGGCTTTGTCTATCACTGGCGCCTTCGGAATGGCATCCGCCAATTATGGGAGAGCATTGCGCTTTTACGCCAACATGGTAAATGACTCTGGACACTATCGAGATTTGCACTGTCATGCATATCAGGCAATAAAAAGCGCACTTGAGATCAAGGATGCCAACATGCACGCAGAAGCCGTTGCCGTTTTTGAGAAGCAAATTGAGGATTACGAAAAACGCTTTAATAAAAAAGTTTTGTCCAGTCCAATCATTTATCCTGAACACGATTTAGGCTCCCATGAAGAAAAGGAATATCGAAACTGGTGTCTGCAAAACCATTTGTTTCTCAATCCACTGAACGATCTTATGACTCTGGAGTCTGCGTTCGCCCATGATCCATTAACCATTACACAGTATACGGAGTATGTGCACCGGGATGATGTTGGTGAAAAAAGTAATAGCAATCCGCCCAAGTGGTTTGCAATGCTGAATCAACTCAAGGAAGAATATGTTTATGCAAGACTGCTATGTTATGAAGGCACCGAAAAAACGACTGAAACGCATTTTGCTGATAGAGATGTGCTTCTTTCCTTGGCAAGCTACGATTATGTGAACTATTCCATAAGGCTGGAACAGCTAAAATCAGCTTTTCGCATTTCATATTCTTTATTCGATCAAATTGCTTTCATGATCAACGAATTCTGGGCGCTCGGAATTGCCGAGCGCCAAGCAGATGCCCGTCGCGTTTTTGGTTGTAAACACTATCCTAAAGATAATGTCGCTTTGACAGCACTCTATTGGGGATACAACGAATTCAAAGAGAAGTATATCGAAGGGGCAGATCCATCGGAGGAAGGATTGAAAACCCTCCGCAATGCTCTTGAGCATAAATTCGTGCAGGTACATGAATACTCCCATCCTAATGAACTGCACATTATGGATGATCGTTTTTATCATTTGAGCGAAAGCAGCCTTAAAAAGCATGCTCTCCGTATTCTAACACTGGCAAGGGAATGGATCATGGAACTGGTATACGCTATTGCAATTGAAGAAAGCAAGAATGTAGATAAAGAAAATGCTGTTCATCTGCATATTATTGATTACGATGATCAGTGGAAAATGTAAATCTTTTCAATAAGCTTTTTGACCTGTACCTATTTTTTGAGGAATAATTATGGCTGACAAAATCGTACAGAAGATAGAAAAATACCAATATGCCAATTTCGGAAAAAAGGCAGTCGGCATTTATGCCCGCGTCAGTTCACACCTTCCGTCGCAGCTGCACAGTATGTCGATGCAGGTTTCCGCGCTCACTCAGCAGGTTTACAATCTCCCTCACTGGAAGCTTGCTGATATCTATATCGACTTCGAAAGCGGTGCTACCGATAACCGTTATCATTTTCAGCGCATGCTTGACGATGCACGCAACAAGAAGATCGACTTGGTCATCACGAAAAGCGTCAGTCGGTTTGGAAGAGATACGGTTGATGGGCTGAATGCGATCCGCGAACTCAAGTCCTACGGTGTAGAGGTGTATTTTGATCTGGAGGAACTCAAATCCTTCCAGCCTGATTTTGAATTGCAATACTCAATTCGTGCTGCCATCGTACAGGGAGAACGCGAGGATTTTCATGACAATATTGTTCTGTCCATGAACCAGAAGATCATGGACGGCACTTCCAGTATCTATTCTCGCCCCTGTTATGGATACCGAAAAGCCGATGACGGTACGCTTGTAATTGTTCCCGAGGAAGCAGAGAACGTTCAGTTCATCTTCGATCTTTATCTTTCCGGTAAGAGCATAATCGGTATCATGGGAGAATTGGAGCGTCGTAACATTCCTTCTCCAACTGGCAGAGCAAAATGGTGTCGGCGTGCTATCGATACCCTGCTTAGCAACGAGAAATACCGTGGCGGTTCCACTGCAACTACAGCATTGATGAGCGGGGACCCCGGCAATAAGCAACGTGCAAAATATCTTTATTCCAGTCATCACGAAGCAATTATCGACGAACAGACCTTCATCGCCGTTGCAGAAGAAAAGCAACGACGCAGCAACATCGAATCCGATGAAAACGGCATTCGCCGCAAGAAAACACGTTATGTTTCCAAAATTCGCATAACGGAAGAAAACAACTCGGAATAGACTACTCAAGCGTCAGAGTAGTCTATTTCCTTTACTTTATTCTGATTCTACCTATCCACCAATAAATCTTTTCGTATATACCTTAACATGTCCACCATTCGGGGATTAGGACTTTTCATTGTCCACATTTTGGGATTTAGACCTTTAACGTGTCCATTTGCAGGGGTACATTTTAGCGCCGAATTTTCTATTGTGGACGGTAACTGGGCTATTGTGGACGATTGCAACAAACGTCCACAATAGGGAGGGTTTTAAGGAAAAAAGTTGGATTTTTGCAGAAAAAGTTCCCTGGATAAAAAGAAATAAGGCCGGACAGGGACAATCCTCATCCAGCCAAATGATGCCGCATATCCAATTTCTTGCGCCCAATAGGGCGTTTTTGTCGTTATAACCCTATATTTTGACGCTTTATCAGTCTATAAGTGCAAAAATAATCACCCATGCTTTGTATCAAAACATGAGTGATTAGATGGCAGGGGCAGAAGGATTCGAACCCTCAACAAAGGTTTTGGAGACCCACGTGTTACCATTACACCATGCCCCTACGGAACAATTCAGTAGTATACACGTGGTTTCGCGTTTTGTCAACACAAAATTTTCTTACTCAAGCATTATGAATCCATATAACCGGCGGCATGCTGCGCCAGCGCCGAAAACAGCTTGAGAGCGCGCTCATCATACGCAAAGGCGCGCTCCGGGTGCCACTGTACGCCTAGGAAGAAGGGCAGCGACGCGTGCTCCACGGCCTCTATCACCCCGTCGGGCGCAAGGGCGCTTACGCGCAGTTCGGGCGCGAGGTTGCGCACCGCCTGGTGATGGAAGGAATTAACCTCCAGCGTTTCGCAGCCAAGGAGGGAGGCGAGGTACGTATCCGGCACAATGGATACCTCGTGGCTGGGATAACGGCCTGGACATGTTTGCCGGTGGGCGATAGGCGGCTTCCCATCCGGCGTGCGGTATTGGCTGGGCAAATCCTGCCAGAGCGAGCCGCCCAGGGCCGCCGCCATCATCTGCGCCCCACGGCATATCCCCAATACGGGCATGCGCAGGGAAACGGCCCTGCGCAGCAAACGAACCTCAAACTGGTCGCGCAAAGGGTTTATTTCGCCAAGCTGTTCTATGGGCGTTTCGCCAAATAGCGCGGGCGCCGCGTCGTTGCCCCCGGCAAGAAGCAGCCCGCCTAGGCGTGAAAGGCAGGCGTCAAGCATATCGTCCGTAAGGTCTGGGCTGAGCAGAACAGGCACGCCGCCGCCTGCGATTACCGCCCGCATATAATCCCGCAGCAAAAAGTGCTGAGTTTCATCCGCCGTAACGCTGCCGGAAATGCCAATGAGGGGGAAGTGGTTCATGTAGGATCGCCTGCCTTTCGTATCTGGATAGGACTTCGCGCAGCGGAAGCGATTTTCCTTCCCGCCCCGAAAAGCCTATGACAAAAGGGATGGCCGCATGCGTGCGCAGCCATCCCTTTTGCGCTTTGCCTGTGTTACTTGGTGGCGCCGCCGCTCATGGCGCGCTCCGCGTTTTCAATCAGGCGCTTAACCATGTAGCCGCCGATGTAGCCGGCCTGGCGGCTGGGCAGGTCGCCGTTGTAGCCCTGCTTGAGGTTGATGCCAAGCTCGTTGGCAATCTCAAATTTCATGTTGTCCAGGGCCTGCTTGGCCTCGGGCACCACGGTACGGTTGCTGCTGCTGGACGCGTTCTGCTGATTCTGATACATTTTTCATCCACCTCATTCATAATTCGTGCGCTTAGCGCGTGGTGCCGCCCTGGTTAGCCATTTGGCGCTCGGCCTGCTCGATCAGGCGCTTGACCATGTAGCCGCCAACGTAGCCGTTTTCCTTGGAGCTCAGATCGCCGTTATAGCCCTGCTTGAAATTGATCCCCAATTCCTTGGCGATCTCGTATTTCATGTTGTCCAGGGCGGCGCGCGCCTGAGGGAACTCGATCTGGTTGGTCGTGCCGGAATTCTGCTGGTTCATCATCCGTCATTCACCTCCTCAAGTGGGTTCAACGCTATTTTGGCCCTGACGGCTGAAAATACGCTGCCAAATGTTTTCTTGGAAAGTTTACAAAATCCATGTAAAACGCTTGACAAACGCGTTGCTTTGACTATAATTATGAATGATTCTTTGGAAACCTATGCCGAAGACAGCGGGTTGGCGGCGCAAGCCTCCATAAAAATGATCCCGCCGAGGTGTAAGGCGGGAGAAATCCCCTGCGACTTGTTCGCCCTTGCGCCTGCAAGGGTTTTCTTTTTGGAATCGAACAGATTTTCAAAAAGGAGGTGCAACCCCAATGAGCAAGAATCTCGAGTTGAAAAAGCAGGTCGTTAGCGACATCGTGAAGAAGTTTCAGGATGCGCAGAGCGTGATCGTTGTATCTTACAGCGGTTTGACTGTGGAGCAGGTAACCGGGCTGCGCGCCCAGTTCCGTGCCAATGGCGTTGAGTACTGCGTATTGAAAAACACGCTGGTGCGCCGCGCGCTGAAGGAGCTCAACATCGAGGGACTGGACGAGGTGCTCAACGGCCCGTCGGCTTTTGCCTTCGGCATGAATGACCCCGTAAGCCCCGCCAAGATTGTAAACGACTTTATCAACAAGACCAAGACCGAGGCTATCTCGATCAAGGCTGGCCTGCTGGGCTCCGAGCTGATGAGCGCGGAGCAGATCAAGGCGCTGGCCGAAACGCCCAGCCGCGAGGTCCTTTTGGCCCGTTTGCTTGGCAGCTTGCAAAGCAGCATTGCCAGCTTTGTGCGCGTTTTGGACGCTATCGCAAAGAAGGACGCCGAGGCCGCTCCCGAGGCCTGATCGCAAGGCCTATTACGCCCGAAATGCAAAACCTGATTATGAATGGAGGCTATTCACATGACTCACGAGGAATTTATTGCCGAGATCGAGAAAATGACTGTGCTTGAGCTCAACGACCTGGTGAAGGCTCTGGAAGAGAAGTTTGGCGTTTCCGCCGCCGCGGCTGTTGTGGCCGTGCCTGGCGCTGCCGGCGCTGCCGCTGCCGCTGAGGAAGAAAAGACCGAGTTCGACGCGATCCTGAAGGAAGCCGGCTCCGAGAAGATCAAGGTTATCAAGGTCATCCGCGAGCTGACCGGCCTGGGCCTGAAGGAAGCCAAGGACTTTGTGGAGTCCGCTCCCAAGACCATCAAGGAAGGCGCTTCCAAGGAAGAGTGCGAGAAGATCAAGGAGAAGCTGGCCGAGGTTGGCGCTACCGTCGAGATCAAGTAATCCCGTATTCTCTTGGTATTGCAAAGGAACTCCGCAGTATGCGGAGTTCCTTTTAGGCTGTCGATAAACCCCATGGGAGGCTTGGAGGGCCGCAGCCCTCCAAGTGTAATCCGGCCCCAGCGACATGCGCGGTGGGGCCGGAAGCCTTGCGTAGCAAGGTTTCCTTGCAGGGTTCACCGGCCGCGCCGCAGGCGCAGGTGAACCCTGTTTCGGCGGAAAAGATCGCCGCAGGCGAGCTTTTTCGACGCCCTGAAAGGAACTCCGCAGTATGCGGAGTTCCTTTTTGCGTTTTAAAGAAGCGATCGTATCCTTTCGAGCATATCATGCGAGAAGGCAAGGGAAGCCGCGGCGTCTGCGGCAAACGGCGCGCCGCCCTCGTAGCTTGCAAGCGCGGCGGCGGCTATCTGCGCATGGGCCTGCGGCAGGCGCGCTGCCGCCCAGCGCCCTCCCTGCGCCTTGGATAACACAAGCCCCTCCTGCGCATAGGCAAGCACCCGGCATAGGTTCAAAACAACGGAAACTGGCGAGCACGCAATGGCGCTTTCCGCATCGGAAACATCGGAAAAGATGCTGTGAAGGTAGGCACAGCGGGGAATGGCGCCAAATACAGAGGAAATAGGCTTGCCCCAAAGCGCCCGGCCTGTGCTGCGAACGATGGTAAAGTGCGCCGCCAGATCGGGATCCGTGCCGTGCATGGCGGCGCAATAAGCGGCGAGATCGCTTTGAAAACGTGCCGAATGCACTTTGGAATAATGAAGCTCAAACGGCGTGGGGTAGCGGAAGTAGAGGCATTCCCGCTCCAGTACCACGCTCATTTCAAAGCCCTTGGGCGGGCCCGAGCCTTCAAGCCCCAGAAGCACGCAAACCAGCGCCTGCTTTTCGGCAAGTGTGGGCGCGGTTTTTACCACGACGAGAAAATCGATATCGCCCGTTTCCCAGCGAAAGCAGCCAAATGCCAAGGAGCCGTGAAGATAGACGCCCGCCAGCTTCTCGCCCAAAATAACGCGGTAGCGCAGGACGATTTCGTCCAGCAGCGCAAACGCCCTTTGTTGATCCTGCATTTTCAAGGCTTGCGCGCCTCGTTATCGCAAGAGGCGCGTGCAGAAAGCGCATATTGCTCGCGCGTGATCAACACCTCTAGCATGCCGTCTGCTTCCTGAAGCACGGAAAAGCCGACGGCGAGATGGGCGCGGACGCCAGCGGAACGGCTGGTTTCAAAATCGTTATGCACGGCGGATAGCTGCATAACTTCAAACGCTTGCCTGAGCAGCAGGCGCAGCGCTTCCACGGAATACCCCTGCCCGCGGTAACGCGCCTCCAGCACGATACCCATATCATGCCATGCGTGCCCGGCGCTTTTGTGCAGATTGACCTCGCCCAGAAATGCGCCGTCCCGCTCCCTTGCGATATAGGCGTAATACCGGAGCGGCTCCTGGCCCACAAAGTACGCGTACCAGTCCGCCCATGTTTCCCTGGGAAAGGCGATGCAGCCGGTTTCACGGTCATATCCCTCAAAGGGCAGGTCATAGCCTTTGTTGTAGGCCATGGTATCGGGGTCGCCCATGAGCCGCTCCCGGTACCATAGCTCCTCAAGCGCGGGCACATGCAAAAACAGCTTTTCTTTCATAACAGCGTAAGCGCCTCCTGAAAGGGAAAATGAAAGCGCGTTGCGGCGCGGCTTACTGACGGCAGGCCTCGCGCTGGATTTGCGCGGCGTCCTGGGGCGTAAGCCCGATGATGAGCGTTTTAAAATGCGTATAGGTAACCAGGCCAGCGGGTGCGCCGGCCCCCTTTTTTACATATTTGCGCAGGGTATAGTCAATCGCCTGCTGCGGATGGTTGCGCCCCTTGCTGTAATAAGTGGCCAGCTTGGCGGCGTATAGGAGCGTTTCGTCGCTTGGCGCGCTTTCCGTGCGGATGATCACGTGCGAGCCGGGAATGCCCTGCGCGTGGAGCCAGGTTTCGTTGCCGCGGGCATGCAGGGTCAGGCGGTCGTTTTGCAGCGAGTTTTTACCCACCTCAATAAGCGTGCCGTCGGGCGCGGCGAAGCGGTAGGGCCTGCCTTCCTGCAGTTTTTTGGGCTTGCCGCCGCGCTTTTGCGAGGCGTCCGGCCTAAGGAATCCGCTTTCGGTAAGCACATAGCGGATTTCCGCCAGGTCAACGGTGGTTTCGCACTTGTCTAGGTCATCCAGCGCGTTTTCCAAAAGCAGCAGGTCGCGCTCGATAAAATCCATCTGCTCGCGGGCATACTGCTCGGCTGATTTGGCCTTGCGGTATTTTTTATAGTAGCTTTGGGCGTTTTGCGCGGGCGAAAGGCGCGGGGAGAGGGGTATGGTTACGTTGGGGCAGGCGGGGTCGTAGTAATTTTGTACGGTCACGCTTTCCGCGCCTTTGGCAATTTGATGCAGATTGGCGGTGAGCAGGTCGCCATAAACGCGGTTTTGCTCGGTCTGTTCGCTATGGGCCAGGGTATCCAGCATGATGGCCTTTTTCTTCTCCGTGCGTTCCAGCGCGCTTTTCACATGTCTTTGCAGCCCCGCGCTTTTTTGCTGCATGCGCATGCGCAGGTCGCGCCCCAGGTAAAAGGCGTCCATGGCCTGGCTTACCGTAGGCATGGGCTTTTGGCTGTCCCGGTCAAAGGTGCGGTAGGGAAAGGGGAAAAAATCAACGGCTTGCCCGGCAGGATCAAAAAGCGTTACGGGCGAGGCGGAAACGCTATGATAAAACGCGTCCAGCCGTTGGCTTACGATATCCAAATCCAGCTGGGAAACCGGCGTGGCGGGCTCCACGCCAATTTGTGCGCAAACCTCCTTGGAGCATACGCTGGCCATGCCTGCGACGGTTTCTATAAGCCCCTTGGAAAGCGGGCAGGAAAGCTGCGATAGGCGCTCCTTGAGCGCGGCGGCGCAGAGCGTTTCCGGGGTGAGCTTATCCAGCTGGGGAGGCAGATGGTATTGGCCGCCGGGCAGCACGGTGCGCACCCGGCTCATTTCGCTGTTGACATGGCGGATCGCATCGATGATCGCGCCGCTCCCGCTTACCAGCGTCAGGTTGCTGTGGCGGCCCATGATTTCCAGATAGAGCGTTTTTTGCACGTGGTCGCCCAGCTCGTCCAGGCAGTCAAAGGAGATAGCAAGGATGCGGTCGCCCGCCACCTGGCGCAATTCCACGATGCGCGAACCCAGCAGATGCTTGCGCATGAGCATGCAGAACATAGGGGGCTCGGCAGGGTTTTCATACGTTTGGGCGGTGAGCTGCACACGGGCCTGGTTGGCGTTGGCGCTTAAAAGCAGGCGGTGGTTTCCGCCCGAGCGAATCAGCAATACCAGCGCGTCGCGCTCGGGCTGATTCACCTTGTCCACGCGGCCGCCCAGCAATACGCCTCTCAGCTCCCGCGTTAAAAAGGAAAGGGTAAAGCCGTCCATGGGCATGGCGAAATTCCTCCTTGAAATAGCTCAACAGCAAACGGCTTCATCATAGCACATGGAAAGAAAAAGCGCAATCAGCGCCATGGCCCGAAGCAAAGCAAAACCGAAAAAATTGACAGAGAAGGGGCGCATGGTATAATCAATCTATATGGAGGTTTTGCCTTCAAGAGGGGGAGCTATCATAAAAAAACACCGGTTGGCCGCTCTGGCTGCATTGCTATTGATCCTGGCTGCTGGTTACGTATCAGCCGAAACGATACAAGGGACCGATGTATGGGAATATGCCCTTCAAACGGACGGAACGGTTGCCATAACGGCGTATCTGGGAGGGGAAGCCAAGCTTACAGTACCCTCGCAGCTGGACGGACATCCTGTGACAGCGATAGCTCCTCACGCTTTTATGGAGCGCGGCTTTTCAAAAATCGAGCTTCCGGATGGGCTGCGCTGCATTGGCGATTCCGCGTTTTATAATTGCAGCTCGCTCCAAAGCATTGTTATCCCTGAATCCGTAACGGAAATAGGAGAGCGCGCTTTTGAAGGCTGCTTCAAGCTTAGGTCCGCTCATCTGCCCGAAAAGCTGCCATACATCCCTGATAGGCTTTTTGCAAGGTGCATTACGCTGGGTAAGGTGAACCTTCCCGAGGGAATTCAAAGCATCGGCAGCAGGGCCTTTGACGACTGCCACTCGCTGGCGGGCATTAACATTCCCGATTCCGTCGTCATGATTGGCGACTCCGCGTTTGGCTACTGTGAAAAGCTGCGCTCGGTCACGCTGCCCTCCGGCCTGACGGAGATCGCGAACCAACTGTTCAAAGGCTGCGATGCGCTGTCCGGCATTGGAATCCCCGAGGGCGTGGCCTCTATCGGCGAGGAGGCGTTCAGCTGCTGCAGCAAGCTCAAATCCGTTTCCCTGCCCGAAAGCCTGCAAACGATCGGGGATAAAGCGTTTTACTTTGCGAAGGCCCTGACGGGCGTAAGCATTCCCGCCTCGGTGAACGCCATCGGCAAGGAAGCGTTCTATGGGTGCAAGCTGAAAACCGTCGATTTTGGCCCCTTCTTCTGCGCGATTGGCGACGATGCGTTTGGAAGCGACCGCCTTGTGAACACGCCCTCCCCAAGACGCTCCAAGGAGAAGCTGACGCTGAAATGCGTTGCCGGAAGCGATGTGGACAGGCTGCTTCTCTACGGCGTGAAGAAGGTCTACCCTAACTTGGCCGCGTATCCCGTGTTCACTGCGCCCGGCGGACGCGTGCTGCCTGCGGGCCTGTATGAAGGCCGCACGGATGTTGTGGCGCTGGCAATACCGGAAGGCGTGGAGGAAATCGCCCCCAACGCCTTTGCAGGCTTGCGCGCCCTGCGCTGCGTGCAGCTGCCTTCCACGCTCAAAACCATCGGCGAAGGAGCGTTCAGGGATTGCGCCGCGCTGGAGGAAATAACGCTTTTGGACGGCGTTGAGGAAATTCCCGCCGAGGCCTTTCTCTCCTGCGGAAATCTAAAAAGCATGGTCCTCCCTGATTCGGTGACGCGGATTGGGAAAAGCGCGTTTGAGGAATGCCGCTCGCTTGTGAAAATCTAGTTTTCACAGAACCTGAAAATGATTGGCGATTCCGCCTTTGAAAGTTGCTTCAGCTTGAAAAGCTTTCCTTCCCCGACGGGCTGGAAGCTATCGGCGAAAGGGCCTTCAAAGGCTGCGAGGCGATTCGGACGCTGACGCTTCCCGACAGCGTGACCGCTTTGGGAGCCGAGGCGTTTGCAAACGGCAATCTGAAAAAGCTGACGCTGCCCGGCTCGATAAAGGAGATTCCCGCAGGCGCGTTTTATTGGCAGCTGTATCTTCCAAGCATCGTGATCCCTGAAGGCGTAACCAGCATTGGGGAGCATGCGTTTGAGATGAATTCCAGCGTAAAAGCCATCACTCTGCCGTCCACCCTGCGTAGCGTGGGCGAATGCGCCTTTATGTGTATGAGTATAGGCTATTACAATCAAAGCCTCACGTCGCTCACAATCCCCGAAGGCGTTACGGATATCGGCGCGTACGCCTTTACGGGCTATGATAAAATGAGCAGGCTTTCCCTGCCTTCCACGCTCAAAACCATCGGGAAGGGCGCGTTCGGCTGGACGTCCCTCAAGAAGCTGGTGATTCCCGAAGGCATAACCGAGATAGCGGAGCTGGCGTTTGGCGCGGGAGAATATACCAGCGTCACGCTGCCGGATTCCCTCGCCGTTATCGGTTCGCAGATATTTGGAGAGATGAAAACAAAGGTCGCCGTTGGGGCACCCTCCGTAAAGAAGGTGCCCCAAGTCGGCTTTGTACCTTCACGGGCGGAAGCTATGTCAAGCCTGACACCGCAGCGACCGAGTACACCCTCGGTACCCGCACTCTGAAGAATGGCAGCAAAGGTACCGACGTGAAGGCCATGCAGGAATTCCTCCTGCAGCTGGAATACAGCCTGCCCAGGTACGGCGCTGACGGTGAGTTCGGCTCCGAAACGGAAACGGCGCTTAAGAAGTTCCAGAAGAAGGCAGGCATCAAGCAGGACGGCATCTACGGCAGCGAAACCCATCAAGCTCTGATGGATGCTGTGGCTGATGATGACGAAGGCAAGGCTGACAACGA
>OLGB01004125.1_pt1 | contig 12782 bp, 9 predicted proteins | sample 1605691 | NCBI WGS metagenome assembly OLGB01 (sample SAMEA3888925, study PRJEB22519) | human gut metagenome | biome: human gut; feature: human-associated habitat; material: faeces | place: Denmark | collected 2010
AGGGCAAGACCCAGATCGTCATCACCCAGCGCATCACCTCGGCCATGAACGCGGATCACATCTTCGTCATGGATCGCGGGCGGCTGGTCGACCACGGCGTTCATGCGGAGCTTTTGTCCCGCTGCAAGATCTATCAGGAGATCTATGCCTCGCAGACCGGAGGTGACGCGAAGTGAAGCAGGAACAGAAAACCCACGTTTCCGCCGACGCGCTCATCCAGCTGCTGAAGGGCGCGAAGGCCATCCGCTGGCAGCTTGCGCTTGGCGTGCTTATGAGTCTGGTGCTCGTCGTGTGCGCGCTCATCATCCCGACGCAGATGGGCGCGCTGGTGCAGCTCTTAATTGACTATTTTGACGCGCCGAAGACGGGCGCGTCCGTTCTGGCGCAGCTCGCGCCGGGGCTTCTGGCGCTGGCCGGCGTGTATCTCCTGCGCGCCGCCATCAGCTACGGCAAAATGCAGCTGCTCAACCGCGCCGTCAGCCGGTATTTTACCTGCAATCTGCGCATCCAGATCTCCGACAAAATCCAGCGCCTGCCCGTCAGCTTTGTCGATCACACGCCCGTCGGCGATATTCTCTCGCGCATGACGGAGGACGTGTCCCGGATCGGCGGCTCCCTGCATACCGTCCTCGACACCATTACAGGCGGCTTTTTGCAGATCCTGGCCATCGCGGTCGTGATGTTTTTGCAGAACTGGCAGCTTTCGCTGGCCGTGATCGCGTTTATGCCGGTCTCCATCTGGCTGTCGGCCAAGATCGCGGGCCGGTCGGAAACATACTTTCATCAGATGTTCAAGCAGTCCGGCGAGCTGTATTCCGTTGTGGAGGAAGCCTACACGAACTACGCGACGACAAAGGCCTATAACCTCGAGGAGCACTGCGCTGAGCGCCACGCGGAGATCAACGACGCGCGCCGCGTCTCCGAGGCGAAGGCAACCTATCTCTCCGCCATCGTCCAGCCGGTCATCGCTGCGTCCAATTCGCTGGCGTATATCGCCATCAACCTGCTGGGCGGCTGGCTCATCGTGCGGCAGGGCGTTCCGGTGGGCGTGATCGTGACGCTGGTGCTGTTCGCGCGGCAGTTTTCCGAGCCGCTCGAGCAGATCTCCAACGGCCTGAGCACCCTGCAGCAGGCCAAGGCAGCTGCAAAGCGCGTCGTCGATCTGCTGGAGCTGCCGGAGGAAGCGCCGATCGAACAGGAGCTTCCCGCAGGCGGAGACGGCAGCGTAGAGTTCCGCCACGTGGACTTCTCCTACGAGCCGGACACCGAGCTCATTCAGGATCTGAACCTGCACGTGGAAAAGGGCCAGCACGTCGCCATCGTCGGCCCGACCGGCGCGGGCAAGACAACAATTGTAAATCTGCTCATGCGCTTCTATGATGTCGATTCCGGCAGTATTCTGCTGAGCGGGCGCGACATCGCGGACTATTCCCGCGCCTCCACGCGCGACCGCTTCGGCATGGTCCTGCAGGACACGTGGCTCTTCGGCGGCACGATCGCTGAAAACGTGGCCTTCGGCAAGCCGGACGCGACGCGCGAGGAGATCATCCGCGCCTGCGACGAGGCGTACTGTGACCACTTTATCCGCACGCTTCCACAGGGCTACGATACGGTCATCGGCAGCGATACCTCGTCCATCTCCTCCGGCCAGAAGCAGCTGCTGACCATTGCGCGGGCGCTGCTCGCGCAGCGGGAGCTGCTGATCCTCGACGAGGCGACGTCCAACGTCGACACGCGCACGGAGCTTCTCATCCAGAAGGCCATGGACCGCCTTATGCGCGGCAGGACGTGCTTCATCATCGCCCACCGCCTGTCCACGATCGTCGACGCCGACCTCATTCTGGTCCTGCGCGACGGCCGCATCGTCGAGCAGGGCAAGCACCGCGACCTGCTGGAGAAAAAGGGCTTCTATTACGAAATCTATAAAAGTCAGTACGATATTGCGTAAAAACAACGAGGCTGCCGCAGATGGAAAAATCTGCGGCAGCCTCGTTCTGTTGAACGGCTGCTTCTCCGGGAGGCACTGACACGGGATTTTATGATGTGAAAATTGACAATCTGACTGCCATTTGATATGATAAATTTAGAGATATTTTGGAAATGAGGCAATTACATGGAGCCACTGGGAATTCTGAGTCTGGATCGAAAAAAGTATACACAGGCGATGGCGGAAAATCTTCCGGCGCTGCGCGCACGGCTCGGCCTGTCGCAGACGCAGCTGGCGGACTGCATCGGCGTTACGCGGCAGACGATCTCCTCGATTGAAAATCAGTCGCGGGAGCTGAGCTGGACGAATTTCCTGTCTCTGCTGTTCCTGTTCCTGCAAAACGCGCAGACCGCAAAGCTTCTGCCTGTGATGGGGATCTATACGGACGAGCTGGCGCGTATTTTTTCCTTTACTGACCTGAATCAATTCAGGCAATAACGGTTGATGGGAGACGCAGATATGGAGATCATCATACGCATCTATGACCGGGAGCGGCTGCTTGAGGCGAAGCTCCAATCAGGCGAAACGTGCACGATCGGAAAAGCTGCGGGCTGCACCATCCAGCTTGCCGCTGCCTGTCTTGGAAAAAAGACGATCACGGTCAAAACGGACGCGGATAGCTGGTCCGTGTCCGGCGCCGGGTTCCGGCAGGAGAAGCTCCCGTATGAAAAATCGCTCGTTCTGGATCCGGACGCGCATCTCGCGCTTACGGCGTACCCGTGCCGCACAAAGGCCGCCGTTCCGGTGCCGCTGACCGGGACGGAACGGCTCACGATCGGCCGGAACGCGGACTGCGATATCCAGATCGCGGATCAGCAGATCTCCGGAAAGCATACTGCGCTGTTCTATCAGGATGGCCGGTGGCGCTTTCAGGATCTCAAAAGCCGGAACGGCACCTATTTGAATATGCGCCTTGCCGGAAGCGGCGTGCTTGCCGACGGGGATGTGCTCTCGATCGGCTTCTGCCAGCTCCGCGTCAGCGGGGACCGGCTCTTCGTGTGGAGCAGCAAGGCTGTGCGCGTGAAGCCGGCCGCTGCGCCCGAAAAGCGGACGGCGGTGTCGCCGGACGATCCATATCCGTTCTGCTTTAAGCCGTCGCCGCGCCTGCTGGAGGAAACGCCCTGCAAAACGCTGGAGCTGCAGGCGCCGCCGACGATCGGCGGAAAGCCGAATGTCAGCTGGCTGAATATCCTGCTTGCGCCGCTGCTCAGCGTGATCGTGATGGTCGCGGTGTGCCTTCTGGCCACCAATGTGATGACCATGCTGTATTTCAGCGTCCCCACGACCATCATCGGCGTGGTGGTATCGATCCTCCGCTACCGGGGTGAAAAGAAAAAGTACCGTTCCCAGCAGCTGCTGCGGCTGGATACATACAGCACGTACCTGCAGGAGCAGGTCCGTGAGCTGGAGGCGCTTCGCAGCGAACAGCAGACCGTTCTTGCACATATGTCCCCGTCGACGGATGTGTGCATCCGAAGAGCGGCGGCGGTCGACCGGGAGCTGTGGGGGCGGCTCTCCCGCGACGAGGATTTTCTTTCCCTGCGCGTTGGCAGCGGAACGCTCCCGGCAAGCTTCTCGGTTCAGGCGCCGAAGCAGATGCTGCGGCTGGAAAGCGACGTCCTCGCGGAGCAGCCGACGCAGATCGCGGAGCGGTTCGCCATGGTTCCGGACTGCCCGATCTGCGTTCCGCTGGGTGAGCATCTGTCCTGCGGCGTTGTGGGAAAGCGCGCGCGCTGCGTCGCGCTTGGGAAAAATCTGATCGTGCAGGCCGCGGCCCATCACAGCTACTGCGATCTGCGGATCGTTGTGCTCTGCGAGCAGGAGGAGACTGCGCAGTGGGAATTCTGCCGCTGGCTGCCGCATTGCTGGGACGAGGGGCATACGGCGCGCCTGATCGCAAACACGCCCGAAACGATCCGCGCACTGCTTGAACGGCTCGAGCCGGTCTTCTCGGCGCGGGCCGCTGCCGGGCAGAGCGCCGGGCTCGGCGCAGCGCCGCGTGCAAAGCCGTGGTACCTGTTCGTGTGCGCAGCGCCGGAGACGGTCACGCAGCACGCGTTTATGAAATTTCTGACGGCAAACCGCCGGGAGCTTGGCATCAGCGTGCTGTACCTGTTTGACCGGATCGATCTGCTCCCGGAGGAATGCCACGATATTCTGGACTGCAGGGAAGCAGTGGGCGTGCTGTTTGAGCGCAGGCACGCGTCCCGGAAGCAGCCGTTCCAGCCGGAGCAGGTGCCGCAGGCCCGGTACGAGCAGTTCGCACGCAGCATGGCGCCGCTCCGCATGGAGGCGAAGGGCGCTCCGGCGCTGCCGCGCTCGGTGTCGTTCCTGCAGGGCTATCACGTTTCGCGGCCCTCGGAGCTGGCACTGGATAAAAACTGGGCGAACGCAGAGCCGGAGCGCAGCATGGCGGTCCCGATCGGCGTTCGCGGCGACGGCACGCCGTTCCTGTTCGATATTCATGAAAAGCGGCACGGGCCGCACGGCCTTGTCGCGGGCACGACCGGCTCCGGCAAGTCCGAAATGGTGCAGTCCTGGATCCTGTCGATGGCAGTCCGCTTCCCACCGGATGTGGTCAGCTTCGTGCTGATCGACTTTAAGGGCACCGGCCTGCTGCTCCCGTTCCAGAATCTGCCGCATCTTGCCGGACGCATATCCGATCTGGATACGAGCATCGGCCGGAACCTCATCGCGCTCGAATACGAGCTGACGCGGCGCAAGGAGCTGCTCGACCGCTGGAAGGTCAGCAATATCTCCGATTACAGACGGCTGCTGCGCGAGGGCAAGGCGGATGAGCAGCTGGGATATCTGTTTATCGTGATCGACGAGTTCGCGGAATTCAAGAACCGGTTCCCGGAATTTATGCAGGCGGTCAATCGCGTGTTCGCGGTTGGCCGGACGCTGGGTGTCCATATGATCCTTCTGACGCAGAAGCCCGCCGGTGTTGTAGACGATAAAATGAACGCGAATACGCGCTTCCGCTGGTGTTTGAAGGTGGCAAACGCCGCAGACAGCCGGGAGATGCTGCACCATACCGACGCGGCGCAGATCACAACGCCGGGCCGCGCCTATGTGCAGGTGGGCGAGGACGAGGTCTATGAGCAGATCCAGTCCTATTGGAGCGGCGCACCCTATCAGCCGTTCCGCGAGACTGCGGGGCAGACGGGCGGACAGACGGCTGTAGTGGACCTGTACGGGAACCGCCATTGCTACGAACCGGAAAAAACAACGGGATACCGCTCCGAACGAAAGGAGATCAATGCGGTCGTGGACTATCTGGACCGCTATTGCCGGGAGCGCGGCGTGGAAAAGGCGCGGCAGCTCTGGACGGCAAAGCTGCCCGAGCAGCTGCGTCTGCGCGACGTCGTCTGCGCGGCGTTCGACGGCGCGCATTGGGAAACGCAGCAGCAGGGCCTGCGGACCGTCATCGGCCTTCTGGACGATCCTGCGGCGCAGTCGCAGCGCCCGATGTCGCTGAACTTCTCGGAATCCGGAAGCTATGCAGTCTACGGTGCGCCTGCGACCGGGAAAACGACGCTGCTGCAATCGGCGGTCATGTCCCTTTCCCTCTGCTATTCTCCGGAGCAGGTGCACCTCTATCTGATGGACTTCGGCGGTGGGAGCCTCCGGCTGTTCCGGGAGCTGCCGCACGTCGGCGGCATCGTGGACGGAGACGACGCGCAGAAGCAGAGCAAGCTGACGACCATGCTCATCGACACGCTGGATCGCCGGAAGAAGCTGCTTGCCGGACAGGGCCTCGTCAGCATAGACGCTTACCGGGAAGCCACCGGCGAGCAGCTGCCATGGATCGTGCTTCTGCTGGATCACGTTGCGCCTGCGCTGGAGCTGTACCCGGATATCGACGGCTTTTTGCAGACGCTCGTGCGGGACGGCGCGGCCTGCGGGATGTATCTGCTGGTCAGCGCTGGCGCGGTGAACGCGCTGCCGTACCGGATCAGCCAGCACATCAAGGCGGCTGTCTGCCTGCGGATGACGGACCGCGGCGATTACGCGCAGATCGTCGGCAAAACGAACGGTCTGGAGCCGGAAAATCTGGCCGGACGCGGTCTGGTCAGAAGCACTCCGCCGCTGGAATTCCAGACGGCGCTTCCCGCAGCGGGAAAACGGGAGATCGACCGCGTCAATGAGATCCGGCGGCTTGCCGGGCTGATGCGCGGGGCATGGACAGGCGCCTGCCCGCCGCCGATCCCGGTGCTGCCGGAGGTCGTGGACTGGCGGGAATATCCGTCGGAGCAGATCCTCTGCGGTCTTACGGAGCAGTCCGTGCAGCCGTGCTTCGCCGCGCTTGCGCAGGAGCAGTTTCTGCTGATCTCCTGCGCGCAGGACGGAAGCAGTACCGTTCAGGCCATTTTTGCGCAGGCCGCAGAAAAGCTTGCGCCTGCGAAGCACATTGTATTTCACGGCGCGCAGGCGCAGGCTGCGGCGGCGTTTGACGGTGAGATCGCCGCGCTGATGCCGGAGATGCAGAAAAGAAAGGACGCGAGCGCCGGGAGCACGGACTGGCCGTGGATCCTGATCTGCATTGACGATCTGAAGCGCTGCATCGATTCGATCAACGACCAGACGCTGCGGCGGCTGGCCAGCATTCTGGTCCTTGGCAAAGGGCTGCGCGTCGCGGTGATCGTAAGCGGAAACGCGGCGGACATTACAAAGCTGTCCGCTTCGGGCGAGCGCTTCACCATGGAAATGACCGGAAAAACGACCCTTCTGCTTGGCGGAAGCGCGCAGGCGCATATGTTTGCCCGGACCGATCTGGCGTACAGCGCCGCGTCACAGGATGCAGGCGCCGGCATGGGCTATCTGGTTCAGGATGGCCATGCGGTCAAGCTGAAGGCAGTACAAAAATAGAGGAGATAGAGGAGGCAGAGAAAATGGAGCGGAGCAGGCTCTCGATCAGAGCGCTGGTCGTGCTGGCGTCCGAATTGGGCGCGGAGCATCTTTTTGGCGTGCGCGACCCGTTTATGATGATGGATCACGAGGAGATCCGGGCGGCGTATGAAGTCTGCCTGGAGGAGCTGGAGCAGAGCGGCGCGATCACGCGGCAATTTGAAGGCGCGGCGATCGTGCGCGGCGATCTGCGGCGGCTCATTGAAATCTGTGCGGAATGCGACTTGTATCTGACTGTCGATGCGGTCAACTGCGGACAGGCGGAGCCGTCCGTCGTATTGTACCGGCAGGGGAGCTGCTGGGCGCAGCTGACAAAGGATGGCGAGCTGGCAAGCCTGACCGGAGCTGCGGACGGGGAAATAGAAGAGCTGGCGCTTGCAAGGCTGATGGAGTGCTGCAAAGCGCAGGAGGCCCCTGAGGCGCAGACGCACTGGAGCCTTACAAACGAGCTGCTGCAGCACTGTCTGAAGGACACAGACGCAGGCCGGGCAGAGCTGTTGGCAGCCGGAATGCCGGAGGACGCGGCGGCGCTTCTGCTTGCCGGTCTGGAACGGCGGTGCGGCTATTGCTGCGTGAACACGGTCCATTTGCAGACGCGAACGCTGGAAAGCCTTTGTCTTGTGTACGATTCCGATATGCTGCTCCGGCTGGAGCCCGGCGAGGAGGAGACGGAGGACTGGATCGTCCGCAGGAGCACGCCGGAGCAGATCCGGCGCACGCTGCGTGCGCTGATACGGGAGGGCGTGCCGCAATGAAGGCCTGTCAGAATGTGATCGTGACCCTGACCATCGGAGACGAGCAGCTGGATGTGGAGCTTCCGGCGTTCCTGCCGGTCGCGGAGGTGAATGCGCGTGTTCTGGAAATGCTCCGCGCCCTGTATCCGCAGGTTTACGGCAGCTGCACTGCGATCCGCCTGTACGACCAGGGAGCGCCCATTGCGGAGTCCAGAACGCTTGCGTCCTGCGGGATCTGGGACGGCGCAAGCCTGCAGGGCCGCGCTGTGTTGGAGTAATTTGCTGTTTTTAACAAATTGCAGCGCCAGTTTTTGTATATTACAACGTATTTGAATTAACATATTGACAAATTATTTTACATAGTGTAAGATAGAACCATCCTGAAACACACCCTTGGAAAGGAGCTTCAGAAATGAGCCTGATCCGCATAGATTATGAAAATGCGCGTGCGCAGGCAAGACAGCTTGAACAGAGCGAGCAGCAATGCAGTCAGATCGCGCAGAGCATTCAGGCGCTCCGGCAGCAGCTTGCCGGCGTGTGGGCCGGAGAAGCCGCCGATACATACGATCAGGCAGCCGAGCGCCGGCTGCGCGAGATCCGAAAGATCCAGGATGAGCTGTCGCGTCTTGCGCACACGATCCGCAAGGCCGCAGATGAGTTTGAAGCCGCGGAAGCACGAACAAAGGCGTCCATGTCCGCGTCAGGCGGGACGGGTTCCGGCGGAGGCGGCGAATGGTAAGGAGGTTGTGCCGGTGCAGATCAAAATTGAATCCGCAGTCGTCCAGCAGGCGCAGGCACGGCTGAGACAGCAGTCGGGTGCGATGCGCGCGGTCGCCGTGAATGTTTCCAGCGTCCTGAACGGACTGGATATGCAGATCGCGGCGACGCAGCAGATCAGACAGTCGCTGGAGGCGCTTTCCCGCAGATGCACGACAGAGCAGACCCAGCTGGAGGCAATGACGCAGATGCTGCTTGCCGCAAGCGACCGCTTCACGCAGACGGACCAGAAGCTCGGCCGACAGGCAAAGGGACTGAATAATCTTGCCGATGATATGCAATCGGCAGTTTCCGGTATGGCCGCAACAGCGGTCGGACTGAAAGGAATCGACCAGAATCTGAAAGTCAGTGAGCTGAATCAGGCGTTTGGTATTTCCCAGAACAATACGACACAGGACGGGGTCACGCTTGCGAAAAAAGAAAAATCCGGGAAAAACGTTTTTGAATATTCGATTCCGAATGACGGGAAAAATGGGACAGAGGTCGATATAAAAGCGCTGGGTTATGAAGCGGGGGACGGCGAATATGAAGCCTATCTCGCAAAAATCACAGGCAAGGATGCGTTCATGATTGGGGGAGCGGTCGCGGTTGGGACGGTAGCTGGCGTGACCATTGGCAGCGCTCATGCCGGTGCAGGCTTCTCGGCGGATCTGTTCGAAAGCAGCAAAAAAGCATCAGCAAAGGAAGGCATGAAAACGGGAGCCAGTCTCTCCAGCGGCGACACATTTTATGAAGAGATGGATGGCAGCGTTACCGGAGACGACAAATTCGATCTGTTTAATGTCGGTGTTAAGGCAGAGGCAGGCGCGACAGTCGCCAGATTCGATTATAATACGACCATTGGTACGGAGAAGTACAACGGCTATGTCGACGCAAATGTAAAGCTGCTTGACGCAAATGCCGGTGCTGCTTTTGGCGCAAAGTATGGCAGCGACGGTCTTTCAGTACTTGGCAAAGCGGAAGTAGGCGCGTCTTTGGCCGAGGTGGAAGGTACGGTTGGAGGTACGGTTGCTGGAGTAAAAGCAGAGGCGACCGTTTCCGCTGAAATTGGGGTCGGCGCTTCCCTTGAGGTTGGATATGACGACGGCGAGTTCAAGTTCACGCTTGGTGCAGCGCTCGGCGTTGGCGGAAAAATATCATTTAAGATCAAACTTCCTAAGCTTTGGTAGAATAACGAGGAGGACATAAAATGAGTCAGGAAAAACTGCTGCCGATCGGCAGTGTCGTATTGCTGAAGGAAAGCAATAAACGGGTTATGATCGTTGGCCGCCTGCAGCGGCAAATGGGAACAGAAAAAGTTTGGGACTACAGCGCCTGCTTCTATCCAGAAGGTATTTTGGATCCGCAAAAGATGTTCCTGTTCAATCACGACCAGATCGCCGTTCTGTATTTCATTGGTTTTCAGGATAAGGAAGGCGTGGAGTTCCAGGAGCTTCTGGAGCAGCAGCGCGAAGAGCTGAGACAGGAATTCCATTAATTTAAAATACAAAATATAAAATAATTTAGGAGGAAATGATCAGGGCATTGATTCAGGTAACACCCGAGGTATTGAATTCCAAGGCGACAGAGGTCCGCAATCTCCGCAGTCAGCACGACGACACGATGGCGCGGCTGCGCTCGCTGATCCTTGCGCTGAACGAGACCTGGAAGGGCGAGGCACAGGCTGCGTTCGTCGCAAAATTTGAGAGTATGCAGAGCAGCTTCACAAGCTTCTCTGAAATGCTGGAGGGCTACGCAACGCTGATGGATACGGCGGCCCGCGAGCTGCAGAACACGGATCAGGGCCTGAAGGCGACCATGCAGAGCAGCTTCAACTAAGACAGAATTACAAAGGGGCAGTGCTTCCACGCTGCCCCTTTTGTCTGCGTTATAGATATTTGGAAAAAATGGAGAAAAGTATGAAAAGAATAAAGATGATGTGTTTCCTGCTGGCGCTGCTCGGCTTGCTGAGCGCCTGTTCCGCGCATTCCGTTGACGCTGAGGAGCAGTCCGCGCCGACGTGGCAGTCCCGGTACGATCTGGGCGTGCGCTATCTGTCGGACGGAAGGTATGAAGAGGCGATTCTGGCCTTTACCGCAGCCATCGAGATCGACCCGAAGAACGCGCAGGCGTATGAGCAGCGAGGCGACGCGTACTGGGAGCTGGCGCAGAGCGCGCAGGGCAGCGAACAGACGGATGCATACCGCAGCGCTGCGGAGGATTACGAATCGGCAATGCAGTGGGGGAGCGAGACGGACGAGCTGTACCGCCGCGCGGCGGATGCGTACTACGGTGCGCAGGACTATGAAAAGGCGGAGTCCTATTATGAAAAGCTGCTCGAAAAGGACGAGGATGTGCTTGCGCGTCTGATCGAATGCAGCCAGGCGCTTGGAACCGGGAAGGAGCTTGCGAAGCGGCTGCAGGCGCGTTATCTCGAGACGGGTGAAGAACGATATTTGCAGGCGCTCTGCGAGCTTTGGCCGCAGGAGGCGCTGCGCGCCTATGCCGCGCTGCTTGGCACAGACGGCACAATGGGCTTTGCGCTTGTCGATCTGGACGAGGACGGCACGCCGGAGCTGATCTGCGGCGAAATTGATACGCAGGGGCAGTCTGAGCAGATCGCGCTGACCGATTATACGCTCTATACATGGAAAAACGATCAGGTGACGGAGCTGTACCACGGCTTTGTCGATACCTGGATCAATCCCGACGTCCGCGTCACCACGGCGGGAGCCATTATCAATGAGGGCCACGGCACGTCTGCCGGTTACGAGCTGCAGTATGTCCGCTGGGACGGCGTGCAGATCGAGCATCATGATTTCTGGAGCTACGCAAAAACCGAGGATGTGTCCGGTGAGCGGGTATGCTACCTCGATGATGTGGAGGTTTCCGAGGCTGTTTTCGACGAGCGTCTTGCAGCCTGCACAGCTGACGACGAATACGTGCTGCACTTCCTTGCCAGCACGCCGGAAAATTGCAGAAAGTACCTGCGCGATTCCATACAGGCCAGCCAGCAGCCGGAACAGACGCAGCTGAGCGAGCAGGAGCTTCTGGCACTTTTGCAGGAGAATCTGGCATGGCTGAACGTGGTCGAGGGTGAGACGTTTTTTGTTGAGGGCCAGGGATCGTATATGGCGATCGTTTCCTATGAAAACGGCCAGTACGGAAGAATCAAGCGCCTTGTGCCGTCTCCGATGACCACCTCGGAGCTTGAGAGTACACTCGCAGAAGACGAAGCCATCGACCCGACGTTCAGCTCCTATTATCCGATTTCGAACTATTCCAGCAAGGAGCAGATTCTGGATAACCTGAGAGAATATATGGACGTAGACAGTCTGGGCATTATGCAGAACGCTTACGCAACCGTTTCAGACGTACTGAATGATAACGTTTGGGAATTAAACGGCGGGTTGTATCTGGTTCGCGGCGGGCGCGGATACGGCGTATTTAACTATGACCCGCAGACGCTGAAAATCGTCAGCTTCGATGAAACGACCTGCGAGGCGGAATGTGATCTGATGCGTTTTGGAGATTACTTTGATTCCGTTCAGACCATTTCATTTGAGAAACGCAGCGGCCGGTGGATCATCACGCATATAGAAAAAGCCAATAGCGGCGCAGACCCCTATACCATCACCGCGGAAACCAGAGCGGACCGCAGCCTCTATCCCCGCCCGGAGCGCACCTTGGAGCGCGGCAGCCAGGGAGAGGACGTCAAATATGTACAGGCTATGTTGGTTGTCATGAACTATGATGGCGTGGTTGTCGACGGCGATTTTGGCCCGGCTACGGAAGCGGCGCTGATGCGCTGGCAAAAGAACCATTCACTTACCCAAACGGGCGTTGTCGATGCCGACACGCTGCAGCAGCTTGAGGCTGCCGAGACAGCATGGCTGCTCCGGGAGTAAAGCGGAACGATGTTGTGGTGACGGCTGGAGAATGGGGCGGAAAATCACAGTTACGGCACAAATGGTGCAAGATTAAATGACGATCTACTTCGCGTCAGAGGTAGCTTCCAAATCGAGAATACATGTATGTCGGACAGAAAATGTGAAACGCGCAGCGGAAAGTTTTATGTGCTTGGTGATGCTTCATCACTGCATGCCGCGCCGCATGGACAGTGAATATGATAAAAGGAGAAATGGAGATGAAACAGTTCACTTGTGTTTTTTTAACAATAATTCTTCTGCTGACGCTTGCTGCGTGTCAAAAAGCACTGGAAGTTGAACCGGTGGATGAAGCACTCGATTGGCAGACCCAATATGACCTCGGCGTGCGCTATCTGTCCGAGGGCAATTACGAAGAGGCCATTCTGGCCTTTGAGGCTGCGATCAAGATCGACCCCAAGAACGCCGACGCGTACCGCAAGCTCGCCGAGGCCTATGAGCAGACCG
>OLGB01004133.1_pt1 | contig 12757 bp, 10 predicted proteins | sample 1605691 | NCBI WGS metagenome assembly OLGB01 (sample SAMEA3888925, study PRJEB22519) | human gut metagenome | biome: human gut; feature: human-associated habitat; material: faeces | place: Denmark | collected 2010
CAGCACCATGTGCATCGGCAACATGCGCAGCGGCACAGAGGCCCTGTGCGCCTATTTCCACACCCATGAGCCGGAGGCCCTGCGCAATGCCCTGACATATTTCGGCGTCATCGGCCTGTTCGCCCTGGGTGCCGGTCTGGGAGCCCTGCTGACCGGCGCATCCGCCGTCCGGGGAATCTGGGTGTCCTGCGCCCTGCTGACCGTCAGCTTCCTGGTCATGTTCATCCACGAGGAGCGCCGGGCCTGAGCATCCGCTCATCGTATAAATATATCCCCCGGCGCAATGCGCCGGGGGATGCCTGTTCTATAGCCTTATTTACTTACCACTCCAGGTTCTTTCCGGTCTCCTTGTCGAAAACGTGGGCCACGTTGCCGCCGAAGATCATGTTGACCTCGCTGCCCATGGGGAAGTGGGCGGCATTGCCGTTGGTGGGGACGATGACCACTACGTCGTGGCCGTTGGTGGAGATGTGCAGATGCACGGACGAGCCCATCAGCTCGCTGACGTCCACCTTGCCCTTGACGCCCTCAGCGCACAGCATGATATGGTCGGGGCGGACGCCCAGCACGATATCCTGCTCCTCCACGTTCTTCGCGCTCAGACGCGCCTGCTTGTCGTCTGCCAGCTCCACGGTGATGCCGTCGATGGCCACGGCGTACCTGCCGTCCTGCTTTACCAGCCGTGCGTCGAACAGATTCATCTGCGGCGTACCGATAAAGCCGGCCACGAACAGGTTGGCGGGATGGTCGAACACCTCCTGCGGCGTGCCGATCTGCTGGATGAAGCCGTCCTTCATGATGACGATGCGGTCGCCCAGCGTCATGGCCTCGGTCTGGTCGTGAGTGACGTAGATAAACGTGGTGTCGATGCGCTGGCGCAGCTTGATGATCTCGGCGCGCATCTGGTTGCGCAGCTTGGCGTCCAGATTGGACAGCGGCTCGTCCATCAGGAACACGGCGGGGTCGCGGACGATGGCGCGGCCGATGGCCACACGCTGGCGCTGGCCGCCGGACAGCGCCTTGGGCTTGCGGTCGAGGTATTGGGTGATGTCCAGGATCTCAGCGGCCTCCCGTACCTTCCGGTCGATCTCGTCCTTGGGGACCTTCTTCAGCTTCAGGGAGAACGCCATGTTCTCATACACGGTCATGTGGGGATACAGGGCGTAGTTCTGAAACACCATGGCGATGTCCCGATCCTTGGGCTCCACGTCGTTCATCAGCTTGTCGCCGATCCACAGCTCACCGGAGGTGATGTCCTCCAGCCCGGCGATCATCCGCAGGGTGGTGGACTTGCCGCAGCCGGAGGGGCCCACCAGCACGATGAACTCCTTGTCCGCGATCTCCAGATTGAACTGCTGCACCGCCACGACGCCCTCGTCGGTGATCTGGAGATTGTTCTTCTTCTCCGCTGGCTCCTCGCCCTTCTTGACCTTTTTCTTCTTCTCGGTGTTGGGATAGACCTTCTTCAGATCCTTCAGAACCACCTTTGCCATAACTACCTGACTGTAGCTGCCCTGCCTCCGCAGACGACAGCCTCACGCGGGGCGGAAAGTCCCTCGCGCCTTACGGCAGGTCTCCACACTGCCGCACCGCCAGCCACAGCGGCCCATTCCTCCTTTTCATTTGCCGGTGCGGCGCAAGAAGTGGAGTGCGGCGCACCGGTGGGAATACGGTTAGTATAGCTGAAAACGTTTCCGAGCGCAAGAGGTTTTTGTGTAAATTGTAAGAAAATATGGCAAAAATATGGCGTCCGCCATCGGCGGACGCCATATTTATATCTTTACAAGTCCACCACCGTGGGCGTGTGGCCGGTATAGGGCAGCAGCCTGTCCAGCACGTCGGCGGTCTTCAGCTTCAGCGTACTGGTACAGATGCAGGGGTGGCAGGAGAAGTACGGCGCGTCATAGACCTCCCGGTCGATGAGCGGCTGTACCCGGTGCTCTGTGTCGTTGGCAAGACCCAGAATGGTGGCGGAGCCGGGGGTGCAGTGCAGCAGCTCCCACAGCAGCTCCTCCGGCGCGAAGCTCAGCCGGGAGGAGTTGATCTGGGCGCTGAGATCCTTGGTGCGGAACGGCTTGTCCGGCATCATGCACAGCAGGTAGAAGCTGGTTTTCTGCCGGTTGCACAGAAACAGGTTCTTGCACACGCTGACGTTCAGCGCCCGGCCCACCTCGGCGCACAGCTCCATATTGAAGGCGGCGTCGTGGCTCACCCGGTCGTAGTCGATGCCCAGCCGCTCCAGCAGGCCGAAGGCTGCGGCCTCCTGCGCCGGCAGCTCGCCGGCCGGCCGGGTGTTGCGGTAAACAGGGGAGAGGGTCATTCCGCGTCACCCCGCTTCAGCAGCATTTCCCCGGCGCGGTAGATGTCCCCCGCGCCCACGGTCAGCAGCATATCCCCCGGCTGGGCCAGCTTGGCCAGCTCCTCCGTCACCTGCTCCAGCGTGGAGCAGTACACGGCGCCGGGAATGCGGGCCGCCAGATCCCGGGAGGAGATGCCCAGCTCGTTTTTCTCCCGTGCGGCGTAGATCTCCGCCAAGATCACCTTGTCGGGGCGGCGAAGCACCCGGACGAAATCGTCGAACAGCGCGGCGGTGCGGGTGTAGGTGTGGGGCTGGAATGCGCAGATCAGCCGCTTGTGGGGCAGGGGCTGCACCGCGTTGAGCAGGGCCTCCAGCTCGTCGGGATGGTGGGCGTAGTCGTCGTACACCTCCGCCCCGTGATAGACGCCCTTGTGCTCGAACCGCCGTCCCGCGCCGGTGAAGGACGCAAGCCCCGCCTCCACGGCGCTGCCGTCCACCCCCAGCAGATAGGCGGCGGCGGCCGCCGCCAGCGCGTTGGATACATTGTGCTTACCGGGAACGTGCAGCGCCACATGGGCGTAGCGCTGCCCCCGGATGATGATGTCGAACTCGCCGTACCCGTCGAAGAACGCCACGTTGTCGGCATAGCAGTCGGTGTCGCGGTCTTTGACGCTGTAGGTGAACATGGGACGATCCAGCCCCTCTACGGCGGCGCGAGCGCCCTCATCGTCCCAATTGACCACGACCTTGCCGGTACCGGCAGGCACCAGCTCCGCAAAACGGTGGAAGGAGTGTTCAATATCGGCCAGATCCTTGAAGAAGTCCAGATGGTCGGCGTGTACGTTGAGGATCACCGCCACCGTGGGGAAGAAGTTCAGGAACGAGTTGCAGTATTCGCAGCTCTCCAGAATGATGGTGTCCCCCTGTCCCACCCGGTAGCCGGCGTGCAGCAGCGGCAGGGTGCCGCCGATCATAACGGTGGGGTCCTTCTGCGCCGCCATAAAGATGTGGGCGGCCATGGACGTGGTGGTGGTCTTGCCGTGGGTGCCGGACACGCACAGGGCGTTGCGGTAGCCCCGCATGATGCCGCCCCACGCCTGCGCCCGCTCGTATACGGGGATGCCCCGCGCGATGGCCCCGGCGATCTCCGGGTTGCCGTCGTGGATGGCGGCGGTGCGGATCACCGCGTCGCAGCTTTTCAGATTCTCGGCGGAGTGGCCGATGGCCACCTCAATGCCCACGGAGCGCAGGTGCCGCACCGTATCGCTGTCCGTCATGTCGGAGCCCTGCACCACAAGGCCCATGCCCTGCAGCACCTCGGCCAGCGCGCACATGGACACGCCGCCGATGCCGGCCAGATGGACGCGCCGGCCGGGCTGTAACAGTGTGCGGATATCCGCAGCGGGATGCATCATAGAAAAGACCTCCAAACGGCGCGCAGCGCCGGAATAAGATATACCAAAATTGACAATTCTGTAAACTGGTGGTAACATCTAATTATAGTACACCCGAACAGGAAGTGCAACCGGCTTTTTTGCCGGTTTTTGGGCGTTACGGGGCGAAAGGAGGCGGTCAATATGTTCCCTGCGCAGGTCAGCGCCGTCCTGACCCGGCTGGAGCAGGCGGGCTTCCCGGCCTACGCGGTGGGCGGCTGCGTCCGCGACACCCTGCTGGGCCGGACGCCGGAGGACTGGGATGTGACCACCGCCGCCCGTCCGGAGCAGACCGCCGCGCTGTTTGCCGGACACAGCATCCCCACGGGCCTGCGTCACGGCACCGTCACCGTCCGGCAGGACGGCCTTTCCGTGGAGGTCACCACCTTCCGCGCCGACGGGCCGTATTCCGACCATCGCCGCCCCGACGCCGTGTATTTTTCCGATTCGCTGGCGGAGGATCTCTGCCGCCGCGACCTGACGGTAAACGCCATGGCCATGGATGTCCGGGGCGCGCTCACCGACCTGTACGGCGGGCAGGACGACCTGCGCCGGGGCGTCCTGCGCTGCGTGGGCGACCCGGACAGGCGCTTCGGCGAGGACGCCCTGCGCATCATGCGGACGCTGCGCTTTTCATCGGTGCTGGGCTTTACCGTGGAGGAGCGCACCGCCGCCGCGCTGCACCGCTGCGCCCCGCTGCTGCGGGACATCGCCGCCGAGCGCCTGCTGTCGGAGACGGATCGTCTGCTGTGCGGCGCTCATGTGCTGCCGGTGCTGCTGGCGTACCCCGACGTGCTGGGCGTGTTCTTACCGGAGCTGCTGCCCTGCGTGGGGCTTGACCAGCGGAACCGCCACCATCTGTACGACGTGTGGGAGCACACCGCCCGCTCTGTGGCGGCCATCCCGCCGGAGCCGGTGCTGCGCTGGGCCATGCTGCTTCACGACGTGGGCAAGCCCGCCTGCTTCACCGTGGACGACCAGGGCGTGGGACATTTTTACGGCCACCCCAAGGTGTCGGCATCGCTGGCGGAGGAGCTTTGCCGCCGCCTGCGGATGGACAAGCGCACCGCCCATGAGATCGTGACGCTGGTGCAGTGGCACGACCGGGACATTCCCCGGACGGAAAGGGCCATCGCCCGGGCCGTCCACCAGCTGGGGGAGGACACGTTCCGCCGCCTGCTGGCGATAAAGCGGGCGGACAATCTGGCCCAGCACCCGGCCTATCGCGGCCGCCTGACGGAGCTCGACAGAGCGGAGGCGATACTGGACGCCCTGCTGGCAAAGCAGGCGTGCTTCTCCCTGCGGGATCTGGCGGTGGACGGACGGGACATGCTGGCGCTGGGCTTGCGCGGCCCCGCCGTCGGCCACACGCTGGACGCGCTGCTGGCGCAGGTGCTGGACGGCGCCCTGCCCAACGACCGTGCCGCCCTGCTTGCCGCCGCCCGAAAGACCATACAGTAAAAAAACAGTCCCCCACCGGGGGACTGTTTTTTTATGCGTTCTCCCGCACCCATGCGCGGGCGAATTCCGCGAACTGCCGGGCGGCAGGCCCGGCCTCCACGCTGCCGGCGGCCAGCGCGATGGTGCGGTAGGCCGGCGGATCCAGCGGCCTCAGCTCCACGCCCTCATTGTTGCCCCGCAGCAGCAGGGACGGCATGATGCTGACGCCCAGCCCCTGCCGCACCATGGCGATCACGGCGTAGTCGTCCTTGGTGCGGAACCGGATGTCCGGCTTGGCGCCCACGGCGTCCAGCGCCCGCCTTACGTCGTGGTTGGACGTCTCCAGCAGGGAGATGATAGGCTCCCGCGCGATCTCCGCCGCCGGACACACCGGCAGGGCGCACAGCCGGTGCCCCTTGGGCAGCACGGCCACCAGCTCGTCCCGGTACAGCGGCACACACCGGCTGTCCCCCTCCGCCGGCAGCGCCGCGAAGGCCAGATCCACGCTGCCGTCCGCCAACCACCGGTCCACGTCGTGGTAGTCGCCGTTGAACAGCTCGAACTCCACCTGCGGGTGCTCCTGCTGGAACTGCATCATCATGGCCGGCAGCCAGTGGGTGGCCACGCTGGTGAACGTGCCCACCCGCACCTTGCCCGCCACCAGCGTGTGCAGCTCCTCCGCCGTCTGGTACAGCAGCCGCTCCTCCGCCACGATGGCCCGGATGTGGGGCATGATGCGCTCGCCCTCCGGCGTCAGCCGCGCCCCGGTGCGGGTGCGCTTGAGAAGGGGCAGACCCAGCTCCGCCTCCACGGCGGCCACGATGTGGCTCACGCCGGACTGGGTCAGGCCCAGCTCCTCCGCCGCTCTGGTCAGCGACGCCTTTTCCACCACTTTTTCGACAACAGCATACTTTTTTGTGTCCATTTTGTGAATTTACCCCTTGCATTTTTATGCACATGGTGCTATGATACGCCCATGTATTCAAAATCTTTATGAGACACATTATAAATCTTCATGTGTCGATTGTCAAGGAGGAATTTCCCATGGATGGAGCGAATTTGCAGCATCTGCTGGCCATGGCGCTGTATATGCTGGCGGTGATCGTTATCGGCATCGTGTTTGCCCGCCGCGCCAATAAGAACGCGGAGGCGTATTTTCTGGGCGGCCGCAGCCTTGGGCCGTGGGTCACGGCCTTCAGCGCCGAGGCGTCGGACATGTCCGGCTATCTGCTGATGGGCCTGCCGGGCCTTGCCTACTGGACGGGCCTTGCCGACGCGGGCTGGACGTGCATCGGCCTTGCGCTGGGTACCTACCTGAACTTCCTCATCACCTCCCGCCGTCTGCGGCGGTACAGCATCGCCGTGAACGCCTTCACCGTGCCGGACTTCTTCTCCAAGCGGTATCACGAGGGCAGGCATAAGACCCTGATGGTGCTGTCCTCCCTCATTATCATCATCTTCTTCTCCGTCTACGCGGCCCAGTGCCTCAGCACCTGCGGCAAGCTGTTCGCCAACCTGTTCGGCCTGTCCTACCAGAGCATGATGATCGTGGCGGCGGCCTTCGTGCTGCTGTATACGTTTCTGGGCGGCTTCCTGGCGGAGAGCGCCTCCGACTTCATGCAGGCTGTGGTGATGGTCACGGTGCTGGTGCTGATCCTTATCATGTCCGTGGGCGCTGCCGGCGGCCTGTCCGCCGCCATTCAGAACGCCGAGAGCATCGACGGCTTCTTCTCCCTCGTCCGGTCCGCCACCCCCTCCACCACGGAGGTGGACGTGTTTGGCGCCGCCCGTCCCTACGGTGTGCTGTCCATCGTGTCCTGCCTTGCGTGGGGCCTCGGCTACTTCGGCATGCCTCAGGTGCTGCTGCGGTTCATGGGCATCCGCTCTGAAAAGGAGCTGAAGCTCTCCCGCCGCGTGGCCATCGTCTGGGTGGTCATTTCCATGGCGGCCGCCGTGTTCATCGGCATTGTGGGCCGCAGCATCGTGGGACTGGACTACCTGTCCAACAGCGACGCCGAGAACATCTTCGTGGACGCGGCCATCCTGTTCCTGCCCCCGGTGCTGGCGGGCTTCGCCTGCGCCGGCGTGCTGGCGGCGGCCATCTCGTCCTCCGACTCCTACCTGCTCATCACGGCCAGCGCCGTCAGCCAGAACATCTACCGCGGCATCGTGAAGAAGGACGCCACGGAGAAGCAGGTCATGTGGTGCTCCCGCATCACCCTGATGCTCATTACGCTGGTGGCCATGGCCATCGCGTGGAACTCCAACTCCACCATCTTCGGCATCACCGCCTTTGCGTGGGCGGGCTTCGGTGCGGCCTTCGGCCCGCTGATGCTGTTCTCTCTGTTCTGGAAGGGCACCACCCGCGCCGGCGCCATCGCCGGTATGGTGGCCGGCGGCGCCATGGTGTTCTTCTGGCGCGGCGTGCTGAAGCCGCTGGGCGGTGTGTTCGGCCTGTATGAGCTGCTGCCCGCCTTCCTGTTCAGCGCGCTGGTCATCGTGGTGGTGTCCCTGCTGACGAAGAAGCCCAACGCCGACATGGACAGCGAGTTCGACCGCATCAAGGCCGGTCAGGTGTAAGACTGCCCTCTTTGAACGACCCTCCGCGCCGGTGCGCGGAGGGTCGTTTTTTCATTTTGCGGGATCTCTTTTCCCGCCCGGACTTGACACGCGCCCCGCGCTGTGGTAGGGTAGAGCATCTGCTGTCCGGCGCAGCCGGACAGAGGAGGGAGTACCGAATATGCAGCTTCTTATCACGATCCTTGTGACGTTTTTCGCCGGTATGGGCGCGGGCCTGGGCACCGGCTTCGCCGGCATGAGCGCCGCGGCGGTCATCAGCCCCATGCTCATCACGTTTCTGGACATGGAGCCCTACATGGCGGTGGGCATCGCTCTGTCCTCGGATGTGCTGGCCAGCGCCGTCTCGGCCTATACCTACCATAAAAATAAGAATCTGGACGTGAAAAACGGCCTCATTATGATGGTCAGCGTACTGGCGTTCACGGTGGTGGGCAGCTATATCGCCCGTCTGGTGCCCTCCCGCACCATGGGCAATTTCTCCGTGTTCATGACGTTCCTGCTGGGTATCAAGTTCATCGTCCGCCCGGTGATGACCACCAAGGAGGCCATGCTGGGCGTGTCGGCGAAAAAGCGGGTGTGCCAGTCGCTGGTCTGCGGTGCGCTCATCGGCTTCATCTGCGGCTTCATCGGCGCGGGCGGCGGCATGATGATGCTGCTGATCCTCACCAGTGTGCTGGGCTACGAGCTGAAAACGGCGGTGGGTACCAGCGTGTTCATCATGACATTCACCGCGCTCACCGGCGCGGTATCCCACTTCGCCATCGGCGGCGCGCCGGACTGGACGGTCTGGGCGCTGTGCGTGGTGTTCACGCTGGTCTGGGCGCGTATTGCCGCCGTGTTCGCCAACAAGGCGCAGCCCAGGACGCTGAACCGCGCCACCGGCGTGGTGCTGGTGGTGCTGGGCGCCGTCATTCTGGGCGTGGGCCTGTTCCGGTAAGCAGAACCCCAAAAAACACCCCCCTCTCCGCGCCGCGCAGAGCGGGGGGGTTTCTGCCTGTCAAAGAACCTGCCCGGTCACAGGTATCGGAGGGAAGGATAGTGTGAAAGGGAACCGTCAGGGTTCCCTTTCGCGTTCGATCACCCGCCGCAGCGACCAAGATCGCAAAATAAAACCCGTTTTTTTATTTTGCGATTTTGCCCCCCTCCGCGCCACGGCGCGGAGGGGGCTTCTCATGTTACCGGCTGCCCTCCTTGAGCCGGAAGCTGCTGCGGTAGAACTCCAGCAGGCCCTCCCGCTGCATCCGCCCCAGCTCCCGGGACAGGGCGCTGCGGTTGACGCCCAGCACCTCCGCCATCTCCTGCCGGGAGTAGGGCAGCCGGAAGTAGTCGCTGCCTGTCTCCTCCCGCCGGTCGCGGAGGAACAGCAGAATGCGCCGCCGCAGCTGCGGCTCCGTCAGATAGACCACCCGCTGCCGCAGCTGCCAGAACTTGCTGGCCGTCTCCGCCAGCAGGTTCCGCCGCAGCGCGATGTGGCAGGCGCAGCCCCGCCCACAGTCGGACAGAATGCCCTCCAGCGGCAGGAACAGCACCTCCGCCCCCTCGGCGGAGGCCACCAGCGACAGGGGGCTGGCCTGTCCCGCCGCCATCAGCAGGTCGCCGAACACGCCGCCCTTTTCCTGCCGGACGGTCAGCACCGCCCCGCCGTCCTCACCGTACTGCACCGCGTCCACGCAGCCGGACAGCACGATGCCCGCCATGGGCACCGCGTCCCCGGCGTGCCACAGAAACTCGCCCCGTCCGTACCGCCGCACCGGACAGTGGAGACAGTCCAACAGCCGCCGTATGTCCCCGTCCTCCATGCCGTGGAACAGCGCCGTGCGCCGCAGCAGCCCCGTATCGATGTCCATGCCGGCACCTCCTTTTTCGTTGCCATGGCAACGAAATTCTCCGTAAGACATGATATCATAGAGAAAAACAAAAAGGAAGTGCTTTCAATGAAAAATAAAACCCTCTGGATCGCCGAAACGGCGGTGATGATCGCCCTGCTGGTGGCACTGCAGTGGGCCACCAAGCCGCTGGGCCAGTTCGTCACCGGCTCCTGCGTCAATCTGGTACTGGGCGTGTCCACGCTGGTGGGCGGCGCATGGTGCGGCGCGGTGGTGGCCATCGCCAGCCCGTTCTGCGCGTTTCTGGTGGGCGTAGGCCCCGCCAAGCTGGTGATCGTGCCCTTCATCGCCGTGGGCAATCTGGTGCTGGTGCTGCTGCTCCATTTCATCGCCGGCGGCAAGCCGCTGGGTCTGCGGAGCTATCTGGCCGTGGCCGCAGCCGCCGTGTGCAAGTTCGCGGTGCTGTTCCTGCTGGTGACGAAGGTGGCCATCCCCTCCCTGCAGCTGCCGGAGGCGGCAGCGGCCACCATGTCCGCGTCCTTCTCCTGGCCGCAGCTGGTGACGGCGGCCATCGGCGGCCTTATCGCCGTGACCATCTCCCCGGTGATCCGCAAGGCGCTGAAGCGCTGACCCACATACGAAAAAGACATCCCGCGCCCGGCGCGGGATGTCTTTTTGCGTCTTATCAGTGTCCGCTGGGCATCTTCCATCCGAAGTGGTCGGTGTGCAGCAGCGTATGGGCCTTGTGGCCCAGCGGCTGGCGCAGATACTCCTTGTACAGTGCCTGCACGTCGGCGTTCTCATGGGAGAACCGGATATCTGCCGTCCGGTCGAGACGCCACAGCACGCCGCCGCGCCGCGCCGCCATCTCCACGCCGTCGTGGATGGGCTGACCGCCGCCTCCGGCGCAGCCGCCGGGACACGCCATGACCTCCACGAAGTCGTAGTCCGCCTCACCGGTATCGATGGCGTTCATCAGCTTCCGGGTAGCGCCCAGACTGCTGACCACCGCCACCCGCACGTCGCCTGCGCCGGGGATGGTGAACACCGCTTCCTTCCAGCTGTCCAGCCCCCGGACGGAGTGGAAGGCGTCGGGATTGGGGTTTTTGCCCGTCACCATGTAGTAGGCGCTGCGCAGCGCCGCGTCCATGACGCCGCCGGTAGCGCCGAATACCACGGCCGCGCCGGTACCGGTGCCCAGCGGGCTGTCGAAGGGCGTCTCCGGCAGGACGGCGGGGTTGATCTGCTCGCCCCGGAACATCCGGACGATCTCCCGTGTGGTCAGCACCACATCCACGTCCCGGTCGCCCTCGGCGTCCTTCATGGTGGGCAGCGCCGCCTCCGCCTTCTTGGCGGTGCAGGGCATGATGGATACCACAAACAGCTTCTTGGGGTCCACGTTCAACTGATCGGCGAAGTAGCTCTTGACCACCGCGCCGAACATCTGCTGAGGGCTCTTGGCGGTGGACAGATTGCCGATGTAGGCGGGGAACTGGCTCTTGACGAACCGCACCCAGCCGGGACAGCAGCTGGTGAACATGGGCCAGTGGTACTTGTTCCGGTGGGTAAAGCGCTCCAGGAACTCGCTGCCCTCCTCCATGATGGTCAGATCAGCGGCGAAATTGGTGTCGAACACATAGTCGAAGCCCATGGTCTTCAGCGCCGTGACCATCCGTTCCGCCGAGGCGTACTTGGGATCGAGGTGGAAATACTCCGCCCACGCCGCCCGGACGGCGGGCGCCATCTGTACCACGGTGATGCGCTGGGGATCTGCCAGCGCGTCGAAGACCTTGCCGGTGTCGTCGTGCTCCTGCAGACCGCCCACGGGACAGTGGGTGATGCACTGGCCGCAGAACGTGCAGTCGCTCTCGCCCAGCGTGCGGGTACGGGCCACGCCCACGGTGGTGTGGGAGCCGGTGCCCATCAGATCCCAGATGCCCATGGTCTGCACCTTGTCGCAGATCTGGATGCAGCGCATGCACTTGACGCAGCGGTTCTCGATGCGCACCACGGGATTGGAGAAATCCGGGGGCGCGTTCCGCAGGTCGTCGATGTAGTGCTCGCCCAGCAGGTTATAGTCGTTGGTGAGCTGCTGGAGCTTGCAGTTGCCGCTGCGGGTACACTTGGTACACTTGGTGTCGTGCTGGCTCAGCAGCAGCCGCAGGTTCACCCGCCGCGCCTCCCGGACGCGGGGGGAGTTGGTGTGTACGGCCATACCCTCGTCCACCACATTGTCGCAGGCGGGGACGAGCCGGGGCTGACCCTCCACCTCCACCATGCAGATGCGGCACGCGCCGATCTCGTTGATGTCCTTCAGATAGCACAGAGTGGGGATGTCGATGTGTATGGAGCGGGCCGCCTCCAGAATGGTGGTGTCCTCCGGCACCGTAACGGTGCGCCCATCGATGGTCAGCGTTACCATTTGACGTTCCTCCCTCCTCTGAAAATACCGTAGCCGAAGTGGTCGCAGCGCAGGCAGCGGGACGCCTCGGTGCGGGCGCCCTCCTCCGTCAGGCCGCATTCGATGTCCTCAAAGTCGCACCGGCGCTGACAGGCCTCCCGCTCGGTGGTGTTGATGCGTCCGTGGGGGCCGCGGTTATTCAGCCGCGGCGACGGGATGTCCACATCCACCTCGATCTCGTGCTGGAAGCCCAGGTGCGTGTCGATGTTGGCCGCCGCCACCTTACCGGCGGCGATGGCACGGATGGCCGTGGCCGGGCCGGTGACGCAGTCGCCGCCGGCGAACAGGTTGTCCATATCGCCCACCTGCCCGGACAGGCCCGCCACGAACACGCCCCGCTTGATGGGCACGCCCGCCTGCTCGAAGCCCTGGATCTCGATGCCCTGTCCGATGGCCGCCACGATGATGTCCGCCGGGATGCGTACCTCCGGCAGATCGGCCTTGTTGGGCCGGGGCCGCCCGGACTTGTCGGCCTCGCCGATGATCTGGGGCTGTACCCACAGGGCGGCGGCGCAGCCGTTCTCATCAGCCTCAATGCGGACGGGCGCCATCAGCGGCTTGATCTCCGCGCCCTCAGCCAGCGCGCCGGTGATCTCATCGGGCAGCGCCGTCATGTCCTCCACGCGGCGGCGGTAGACGCATGTCACCTTGTCCGCCCCCAGCCGGATGGAGCTGCGGGTCACGTCCATGGCCACGTTGCCGCCGCCGATGACCACCA